>Ga0208437_1000891_pt1 | contig 8561 bp, 9 predicted proteins | sample ColrivemetaGS705_FD_187602 | JGI IMG/M metagenome (GOLD analysis project Ga0208437, IMG submission 187602) | Estuarine microbial communities from the Columbia River estuary - Flood tide ETM metaG S.705 (SPAdes) (version 2) | ecosystem: Environmental > Aquatic > Marine > Intertidal zone > Estuary ... | reverse complement strand
TAAATCTCATGGATTTTTAAAAAATTCAGATTTAACTCCTGACAAAATTGAAAAAGTTAAACTCTTAAATGAGATGGCTTTAAATCGGGGTCAAAAATTATCACAAATGGCATTGGCTTGGGTTTTAAAAGACCCTCGAATCACTTCCGTAATCATTGGAGCCAGCAAAGTTTCACATATTGAAGACGCTGTTGGTATTCAAGATAACTTAGATTTTACTTCAGAAGAGCTCACTAAAATAGAAGCTATATTAAAAAATTAAAAACCTTAGTGGTTTTAAATATTAATAATTAATATAGACCATAAGTAATTAAGTCAATCACTTAAAAATAGGTTTTTTAATTTTCTTTGGCCAAAAACGGATACGACATATTTTTAGGCATAATTTTATATAAAAGAAGCTATTCTTTAAAAGATGGTGTTATTTTTAGTCCATTTTATCTAAAGATAATGCCATAACTTTGGCATAAGGATGAATCGCTAATTATTCATGTTATAATGGGTGTTTTCTAATAATGGAATTTCAATGCCCACAACAAATTGCCATCTATTGTACTCAAGCTTTGTATTGGCATAATTATCATTAACTATTCCGCTTTTTACTATACTAAGCGGACTTGTAAATACATTTGAACCATTTATATAGTTGGTACCTATAATAATACTAGCCCAACGCAATTTCAAATCAATACCAACACTATATTGAATAAAATCTTCCCCAATACTAACATCACGGTTACCATCACTAGATAAATCAAAAATATTCGCATTTTTTATAAATGAATTGTAATCTGTAGTGAAACTTCCATAAACATTAAAGTTTTCATATACAAATACTTCTAAACCAGCACCAAAATTCAAAACACTTTTTCTGCTTTCTTCAAATAAAACTGATGTAGTATTTTCTTCTCCAGTATCAATACCAGGAATATTTATGCGATCAAACTCCATAAGACCAGTAACATAATCCAAGTTCAAATGTAATTTACTCCTACCAATAGGAATACCAGAACCAACAGAAATGGCTAGTGGTTCTTTTCGCTGGGAATATAAATTTTTAAAATCATAATCATAAAATTGATCAAAATCTGCTCCAACTCCGGCAATTACTTTGGTGTATAAAAACCTCCCTTTATCATATACCTCAATATATGGCACATTAATATTAAAACCTATATCAAACTTTGGGAAATGATAATTGCCTCCAATTTTAATTAGAAGTCCATAAGATTCTTGATTGAATCCAATGGAGTTCTCATAAAATGTCACTCTGTTTGAAGCTGAGCGAATGGTGTGATTTAAATTACTGCCACCACTATATTTATAAATCGACCCAAATAAGGATACCCCTAAACTAAAATTCTCATTAATTTTTTTTGCCCATGTTAATCCAAACCAATCATCTTTTACATTCGTTTTAAGCAAAACACTTACTTTGTAAGATTCTGCATCCGGATATATTTCTAAAATGTTATCACTCAACACATCACTGTCATATCCTAAAGCATTATCAATTCTAGTTTTGGAAATAAATGAATAAGCGAAACGATTATTGAAAAGATCAAAAGTACCACCTGCCATAGATGGTATTCCGTCAAAATTAGTGGAACTTAGTTGAGATTCTTCGCCTAACAAATTTGAAAGCTTCAACGAACTCAACTGGTAGGCGCGTATATTAAATGCAAATCCGGTATTCTCAATCTCAGTTAATCTGGAAGGATTATAATAAACCAGCCCTAAATCAGTGACACTTCCTGTAACATTACCAGATAGCAAAATGGATCTGTTTCCAAAATTATTAAATTTATAATTTCCTTGCTGTGCATAACTAAGCATACATAAAAAAGAAAAAATCAACAATAATGTTCTAAGCCTTTTCACCTTCAGACCTTTTATTTCAGTTTATACGTTTTAATTTTTATTAGATAGCAAAAATAAATCCATTTCTCAACACCATGTGCTTAAACTTTTAAAAATCCATTTTTAGAAATAAATAGTATAGAAATTAAAACCAACCAAATTTGTTTAAGAAGCACATAACTACTAAATCAATAATATTAATAAATTATATTTAGGTTCTCATAATAATTACAATCTTTTACTAATGCCTAAATTAATAGCCCAAGTGCTGTATTCCTTCTTAAAGTCATAATTAATAGCAGGGAAAAGTCCCCAGTCATTACCTAATTCAAACTCGTATTCAGTACTAACCCTAAGGATAAACAAATTTTTGTTTTTTTCAAATTCTACTCCAGGGCCCAATAAAAAACCCCAACGAGGTGCTAATTCATAACCCACTAAAATTCCTGTAACCACAGGCCTTTCTCTCTCTAAATCTTCTTTATTGAAATCTACTGTATAATTTGCGAATTCCAGATCTATGACGGCTCCAATTGTCCATCTCTCCTTGAATTGATATAAATAATCAAGCCCAATGGTGGGAGCGTAAACTGAGGATCTTGAGTGTCCATCTATAAAGGCCGCTGGAATATGGGTATACCCAAAAACTAAAGCTATTTTATGTCTACTCCCTTTTTCAACTTCTTCTTTATTTGCCTCCTGGGCGTAACTAGCCACGGTTAAACATAATGTTAAACCAAATAAAATAATATTTTTAATCATGATTTAAAAAAACAGAGGTTAGTAATATTGCTCCCTTCTAGAACCTATGTAAAAATAAAATATTCTGTAGAAATTTACTTATTAATAATTAAAAATTTTAATATAAAATTGAGCATTTATTTAACTAGATTTTAGTAATATTTCGGATACCTGCCCTAAAGACGATGCATCTGTTATATTCAATTGGGATTTAAACATCAAATCTTATTGTTTTACTGGAACATAAGTACAAAACAAAGTATACCCAATTATCGTAAAAACTAATGTTTTTAATATCTTTGATGCCTTAGGTTAATTATTATTTATTGCGAAGTTAAAACTTAAAAGCCTGTCGATACTATTTTATATTTGGACAATTTAACACCAATTAATGAGTTTTGATTCTAATGCTTTTTGTGCTAGAATTAATTATAATTATTTATGAATAATAAATACTCTTGCATATTTTCTTTTAACTGGAATCCTCCTTCGTTACTCTTTTTACTATTATTTTCTATCAGCGTTTTTTCTCAATCACCTAAAGATTCTATTAAAGCGTGTGAGATAAAATCACTGCCAGACCTATTTAAAAAGAAAGATTCCTTACTCACCATAAAATCTCAAATAAACAAAACAAGTTTTTTTTTAGTGATTCCAATTATAGGATCCTCTCCAGCAACAGGTTTTCTTTATGGTGGCGTGGCACAATATACATTCAAAGGTAAATATGCTACAGATAAATACTCATCATTTAATGTTGGAGCAACCTATACTACAAATAAACAATTACTTGTAAATATTAAAAATAATTTACTGTTAAATCACAACAAAATATATTTAAGTGGTGATTGGAGATATTATATTTTTTCACAAAATAATTATGGATTAGGTTCAGACATTATTCCCTCATCTAAAGAAGATAGTGATTTTGTTTTAGAATCGTTGGCAGAACCCATGAACTATAATTATTTTAAATTTCATCAGACTGTTTCATTTAATGTTGTAAGCGATTTTTATGTTGGTGCTGGTATTCATTTAGATGGCTATACAGATATTGTTGATAAGCAACTGGATGTGTCTAATAACATGTTTACGGAACATTATAACTATAGTAATCTTTATGAATTTAATACTTATGAGTATTACGTCAATGGTGTGAGTCTTAATCTTGTATTTGATTCAAGAGACAATCAAGTGAACGCGAATAATGGATGGTATGGAAATTTAAATTACCGAGTGAATCCTGCTTTAGGAAAAAATCAAGCTTCCAGTTCTGTGTTATTCACGGAATTTAAATATTATATTCCTTTAAGTGAAAAAAATCTTCAGCATGTCCTGGCTTTTTGGACTTATGGACAGTTTTTAACTCATGGTAATTTACCCTATCTCAATTTGCCTTCCATTGGTTGGGACAAAACCAGCCGCGGTGGCAGAGGGTATACTCAAGGCTTGTTTAGAGGACAAGATTTAGTCTATCTAGAAACTGAATACCGTTTTCCCATTACCTGCAACCAGCTTATTAGTGGTACCGTATTCGCCAATTTCACAAGTACTAGTGATAAAGATAGGCAAGTAAAACTTTTTAACGCTGTTCAGCCTGCGTTTGGTGTAGGTTTGAGAATATTAATTGATAAAGCAACCAAAACCAATCTTATATTAAATCAGGCATGGGGCAGACACTCAAGCGCCTTTTACCTGAATGCTGGTGAAACTTTTTAATATTTTATGTATTTCATCGAATAATTTAGTATTTTAACGATTATTATAAATATTATTTTTAAGTTAGCTATAAGAATTGAACGAGTGAAACATACAGAGATTGTTAATAGCTTCTAAAAGAAACACTCATTTTCTAAAATTTATAAAGGCTCTTCTTTGATATCTTCTTGACGGATTGATATTAATTTAGAGTCTTTTTCATTCCTATAAAATCTCATTACAAAATTATTAGGCACTTAGAAAATTGCTTGTGTAAGATGGTAGCTTGAGAATCAAATAAAATTTTAATGAATTTAAATATGGTCAGGGTAGCCATAAAATATACTTCATTAAAATGGTTCCATTTATCTGAGCCTAATGGAATCAATACCTAGTTGACTTTTGTCATAGCAAAACCTAAATTATAAGAGTATCTTTAAATTAGTTTAATTAAGGCATTCAATTATGAAATTATTTGTAATACGAGAATCGTATTTTATAAATATCGTAATTCTCATTTTATCACTATTTATTAGTGTTTTTTCTTTATTATTTGGTATTGGAAACCTAATTAATCCGGAGGTATCTGATGAATATTTATTACAGAACACGCTTATATGCATAGTACTTTGTTGTATTGGAATTTTATTTTTGTTGGTAGCACTTGCCTCTATCAAAGGAATTTTATATAAGTTTAAAAAATCAGATACATAAAAAGATAAACTTTATTTTTCTGCAAGGCTTATATTTTAAAAATTTATTAATCTATATAACTAACAGGAAGTCAGTATATAAGTGAATTTTGTCATGAAATTATAATAAAGGGAGCTTTACATTTAGGAAATGCTTAAAAAAAACTGTAAAAATGAGTGCTTATTTAGAATTACAAGAAGAAAAAAACAAGCTAGGAATTATCAGTGATAATTTCTTTAGTTCTCAAACTAAATTTTATAACGGAATACGTTCAGAAAAGACTAAAGAGAGCTATGATAATGGGGCTAAGAGAGAACTTATCAGAATAAAAGCCAATGCTACGCTTTACCTAAATGCCATTCAGATAGGTGAAATTAAAGAAGGCAATAGAAAGTTAGATAATATAAAAGGCTGGGTGACTTTCTTTGGAATATTACAGATTGTAAGTATTGTTGCAGTGGTGATTTATCTTATGAATGTCTAATATTTTAGTGTAACCTGAAGATTAACTTTTAGATTGCAAGTATAAAGCAAAAAAAAAGAGAATCATCCTTTTCAGGATGACTCTCAGTTTAGAGTTATTCACTAAAACCAACCAATAAATAACATTACAAAATAAGGTGTATTTTTTTGATAAAAAAATGACTTATGTCAGGTTTTAAATTGCAATTATTAAACAAGAATGTTACAGAATACCGTATTGGAACTATTTAAAACTTTGGAGAATACTTGTCAAGACTATGACCGTATATAAAACTTCTTACTTCTGTTATAATGTTATGCTCTGAATCATAAACAAGCTCTAATACAATACTATAAATAATCTAAGGAAGAATGTTACGGAATACCTTAGTGGTAACAAAACGCCATTTTTTATAAAAATAATTAAATCCAATATTTATAAAAACAAAATTGTCGCATTCTTGAGCTTTATAATTAGCTAGGATGCTTCTTTAGAAGCTCATAAAAAAAAGCTCATCCAAAAGGACAAGCTTTTATAGTTTTAAAGTATTTAAAATTAATTCATCATACCAGTTGTTAAAGAAGGTACTAATTCCATGGTTTCAGTCATCTCACCCCAAGATTCCAGGGAATCACCGAAATTTTCATAATCTTCTTCAAAAGTGCCCCTGCCAAATTCTTTGTTGTAATCTTCACGAAAAGTAGATTCTAAATTATTGATACCTCTATCGTCTTGATACTTGTTCCATCCATTTACCATGACAAACATATTAGAACTACCACCACTGATACATCTATACATTAGTTGCGTTTCTTTAGTACCTCTATTATTTCTGATTTTTGTTACTCTCTCCATGAACCTTCTAAAATGCATTATTTTTCCAGGTTTAACATCAAAAGTAGTTCTCTCAAGATATTTAGAAGGAGTCCCTGGGTTTTCTGGATCCCAATTTAAAGTGACATTATTTATCCTATCCCATCTCATCTGACCGCTAGATCGTTCCACATACTTTTCAACATTTTTTTGCCAATACTCACTCTCCGCACTGCGATCCATGTCATAATCTTTTGGATATTTCATAGCTTCAACACGTTCATAAGTGCCAGAATTTCGCCCAGTGATTATTTTATAGGTCATAATTGCTGTTTCTGGGGTAGCGTTAAATTTTTGCATTTTTTTGACAACCGCAGATTCAAACTCAGCTGCCATTTCTTTTTTTGGAGTATATCTCCAGGAATTCCAATAATCGTTGTTTTCGTTACGTTGTGCGATTAGGCTTACACTAAATATTAGAATTAAGCCAATTAATAAATTTTTCATCATTATAATGTTTGGTTGGTTTATTAAAAAAAAATAGCATATTTGTTTTCAAAAAAGGAATAATGTCGATAAACTGCAAATAAAGATCGTTAAAATGTTGTATTTGTGTTTGTAATTAGTTTGGAATATTGAATACAAATAATCGAAACAAACACGCTTAAAGAGCATACTAGAGCTGTATAATTAGCTCGGATGCTCCAGGGATAGAACAAAAACTATAATGCTTAACAGGCTTGTTTAGTTCTAACTTATAAAATTAAAAGGGTGCCTTAACTTTGTATGTAATAAACGAGGGGTATGCAAATGACACCATTTTTATTACTTTTCTACAGGAACATAATCTCGAGTAACCATATATTAATATAACATTAACTTCACCTTATAGCCCTGTTTAGGGCATCATTAAAAAAAATATTTTTTATTTAATTAAATGTTATTGAAACTTAGCAGAATACTTATCAAGACTATGTCCATATTTAAAACTCCTAACTTCGGTTATGGAGTTATGTTGAGCAAACGGCTGCTTGTTTTTCTTCTAATGTAAGTCTGTTAAATTCATATAAGGACATAAAAGAATTCAACGTATTGTTATCATAACCAATATTACTACAGTAGTAAAAAACAGAAACATAATTTTCTAATTTTATAGTTATCCTTGAATTAAATATAAAATGAAATCTACCACCCTTTTATTTAGAACGTGCAAATATTTAGACAATTAACTAAAAATAAATTTATCTTTGCGTCAAAAATATATACTATGGAAAAACCAACTATTGCCGGAAAAACACCACTACCCGTTCAATTAGAAGCAGGAAAAACCTATGCGTGGTGCTCATGTGGAGAATCTGCGAATCAACCGTTTTGCGATGGGTCTCATAAAGGTTCTGCTTTTGCCCCGAAAGTTTTTGTAGCAGAAGAAACAAAAACAGCCTATTTATGCAATTGCAAACAAACGTCTAAACCAGCATTTTGTGATGGTTCACATAAAAATTTGTAGTATTTCTTAATAAAAACAAAAGAACTTCTATATGGCATAACAGTTAATGCGAATATCTATAGTAATGTAGTTGTCTAAGAAAATGCCTTACTGGTTAACGGCTTCCATACGTTCGTTTAGTTCTAATTTGTTAAACTCTTTAAAACCTACTTAAAAGGAAACTGAAATGAGCTAAAATGAATATAGAAAAGAAACAAAACAGGTAATAATAGCATAATACCAATATAAAAAGACACACTCCATAATGTTCTATACTTATTACCTGCACTTTCTTTTTTAATACCTTTTTTATATCCTGCAATTATCATATAAATCGAAACAACCAATAAAACAGAAGAAAAAATAAATCCTTCTAAATTAAAACGGTACATATTTGCGATAAAGCAGTAGCTAAATAGCATATTAACTGTCCTTGTATTTAACATGGCAAGTAGTACATTCGTAGGAGTCTTCTTTTAGAGTGATTTTATCCAATTTAGAAACTACTTCATTGATAAAATTTTTATAGATATTAGATTCCGGACTTACGTTTTTAGCCTTAATATGCTTATAAAACTCTCCTTCCCATTCTTGTCTACCCCAACAATTTGGACAAACACCATCTGGAGAGGCATTTGTTTTTTCGTTGTTTGATTTTGCATTAAAAAACTTTTTTAAATTTTCTTTTAAATTCATTTTTTTATTTTTTTAAGTAATTTACTACTTTGATTCAAAAATTGATATTATTTCCAAAGTAGAGGATTAATTTTCTTCTATTCAATGATATTTCTCAATTTAATTAAAATT
>Ga0208437_1000873_pt1 | contig 8646 bp, 9 predicted proteins | sample ColrivemetaGS705_FD_187602 | JGI IMG/M metagenome (GOLD analysis project Ga0208437, IMG submission 187602) | Estuarine microbial communities from the Columbia River estuary - Flood tide ETM metaG S.705 (SPAdes) (version 2) | ecosystem: Environmental > Aquatic > Marine > Intertidal zone > Estuary ... | reverse complement strand
GAGCAGCCCCGCTACGAGTGAACCCAGGAACAAGATCACGATTCCCGCCTGAGCTACTACCCTGCCCGCCGGGTTTTTGGGCAGAGTGTGTACAATCATACACAACAGGCACATCAAGATTGCGGAGCATCCAATCAAGACCTGAATAATCAACAACAAGGGTATTGTATCCAAAACTAGTTCCTCTCTCTGTTACCCAGACTTCTTTAGCGTCTGTAGTCTTACTTAGCACACCTTGCATATCCCAAGGTGCTAAAAACTGTCCTTTTTTGATATTTACAACTTTGTCTGTTGCACATGCTGCTGTAATAAGATCAGTCTGTCTACATAGGAATGCAGGAATCTGTAGTACATCCACTGCATCGTTATATTGATTTGCAATAGCATTTACCTGCGTAACATCGTGTACGTCAGTAAGTGTCTTTACATTATATTGTTTTTTTATAGCAAGGAAATCTGTAAGTGTAGCATCCATTCCCATGCCGCGAATACCGTTAGCACTAGTTCGATTTGCTTTATCATAACTAGCTTTGAAATAGTATTCAATACCTAATTTATCACATACACGTTTACATTCTTTTGCAATAGCAGCAGATTGCGCTAACGATTCGTGTTGACACGGTCCTGCAATAATTCTCATTTATCATCCTTAATTATATAGTAAGTAGTAATAAGTTGATCCATTTGTTTCTTGAGAGTTGGATTATCATCTACCAAGTCACATAGTGCCAACCATTCACTATAATCTAATAGCCTACCTTGGGCCCGAGCAACAGCACCCGGATCACCACCAATTACCCAACGAGGTATATTGTTGTGTGGCGGATCTCTATACTTTGCATAAACTACACCATTTGCTCTTTCGTATATCAACGGCTGTCCAGGTATAAGTTTATTTGTTTTTGGATCTTTTTTCAACCACGGTTCCACTGGTACGCCTCACTATATCGTCATGATTAAATTCTGCCCAGTATAGTTCAAAAGCGACACCGTCTTCTAGACCTTCGAACTGGTGAATCTTGCCGGGCTTTACTTGTGTAAAGTCGCCTGCTTCGAGAATGGTTTCGTCTAACAAATCTTGATCATCTTGCCATACACGCACAAGCATCTTACCTGACTCTACAAAGAAGCCATTCCATTTAAATTGATGTTCGTGTTCTGAACATTTAAATCCTGCTTTGTATTCGATACGGTGAAACTCTAGTACGCCGTTTGCGTGGATCAATTCTGTTTGACCCCAAATTTTTCCTGCTTTCATTAGTTATTCCTTTCGTATTGTTCTTCAGGTAATTGATAACTTAGCCAGCCTGTACAAATCCATTTTGTCTCAGTGGGAGAAGTAATACCTCTATGTTTAAATGTCCAATCAGCTGGCCATATTATTGTAAGACCTTTTTTTGGTTTAACTTTTAATTTTTGATGATAAAATTCTGTTTCACCTTCATCGTCAACATCATTTAAGTACGTCATAAAAACAAGATGACGATCTTGCACTTGAGGTAAACATGAATCTCTTTCAGTGTGCCAAGCATAATATCCTTCACTAGGATAGTATCTTTGTATTTGGCTTCCTTCTACTATGCCAAAGGGGTAACCTTCATTACATGCAGGATACTCTTTAATATACATATCGATTATTTTTTGTAACTCCCAAAAATATTCCGAATAATACGGAACAAGCTCAAGAGGAAGATCTGTACTTTTTTTAACTTGCTCTTGTATTATACCTCCTGAATATCCTTTATGATGATCGTCTGTATTTTCCTCGAAAAAATCTCGTAGCCTATCACATATGCTTTCAGGCATATATGAAGCTCTTAAAAAATCTACATCTTTAAATAACATATCTGTCATAATAGTTTTCCATATTCAATTACCTCACATTGTTTTGAAATATCTTTTACAAAGAACGCACACATCGGATCATCACCTTCAGCTAACGGAGTTGACAGTAATTGTCCGTTTTTCATTTTAGGAAAGTACCATTTTACATCTGTGTAAAAATTAACAATCTCTAATGGCTTAAAGTCAACTTTATAACTAGTCAAAGGATTAAAAACAAATGCTTCAAAACCTCTATCATTTAAACTAGTTAGCGGAAGTATCTCAATGTCGTTACCACTTTCGGAGCAGCCTACTGCTACACTCCAATCAACTGGCATAGTAATTTCTTTATCGCCAATGCGTAATACCATTGCAGGTGAGCTGAACGATTCTAAAAAGACCAGCGGCATAAAAAAGAAGTCTGGCTCTTTAGTATCACTATTATCTAATACACTAAAGCGTATATCATCTTCTAGTTTATCAGGCAAGTCATCTAAGTTGAAGCATTTATTTTCTAAAGTTAATATTCTCATTTTATTTCCAATCTACCTTTTCTATGGTAAATGGGTACTGCGCCTCTTTGTAAAACTTTTTACGCTGTGTAAGGTGCCGCTTCGCAAACTTGCATGTAGATGTCAAGTCCCATATTTGCACGAAGTCTTTGTCCTTTGCCTTTCTTACACCTCTACCAATTGACTGAATTACTCTTACGAAACTTTTTCCAGGCTCCAAAAGAACCAAGTTAAAGATACGAGGAATGTTAAGACCCACGGCAGCAACTCCATAGGTTGCGATAATAACCTCGTTAGTTCCTTCACGAATTGTGTCATATGTTTCTTTCCTATCTTTATTTTTAACAGCACCGCTAACAAAGGTACTGTCTGGGATGAGTTCTGCTAGTGCTTCGCCTGCACTAATTCTGTCTACTAATATTAATGTGTTGCCTGAATTTTTTACATTGTTTAATAATTTGCCTATGTACTCTAATCGTTCTGTATTTGTTGTTAGATATTTTAATTCTTCTTGATAACCTGCATGTGCTACTGTGTCTATTAACTGCACTACGTTAACATGGCATGCTGCAAGCACACCTTTGTCTTGCAATTCTTTAGCACTAATCTGTCCAATGACTGGGCCTAGCGAAGCATGAATACTTTCAAACTCAAACTTCTCTCTTGGCACTGTGCCAGTGAGTCCCCAACGAATGGGTGCATTCCGTAGGTTGCGTGTAAGCAGGTTCTTGAGAACCTCTGCCTTCGCTTGGTGTACCTCATCGACGATAACAGTGCTAACACCTTCTAGGAACTCTGCAAGTGATAACACTGCTGAGCCATCCTTATGCTTCTTGTCGAGAATATTCAAACTCTGCCAAGTGCATATAGTGTGAGTCTTACCTAGGTTCTTTCTATCGCCGAAGTACACACCTACGTCCAAGCCGCAGTTAATATAGTCCTCTTCTGTTTGTTCCACTAACGACTTGTTAGGAACAATCACAAGACTTCTACCATACGGCTCGCTTATATGTGACAACGTTGCTGTTGTAATTGTTTTACCTGCACCAGTAGCAATCTGTTGCAAGCTCTGTGGATTATTAATAAAGTTATTAATTGCTTCTACTTGATAGTCACGTAGAATAATATCTTCACCTTCTGCTGGATGACCCTCAGGCCATACAACGCCTTGATCCTTCCAGTAGTTTTCTGTTACTGGTTTAAAGTCTAATTGTATAGGATGTCTTCGATCTTCAATGTCAACAATCTGTACTTTGTTCTTTGCAAGTACTTCCTGTACTACGTTAAGATGATTAACATAGCCAGTGCCGCCGATACCAAAGAAAGCAACTTTGCCATCCCAACGTCCTAGTTTATACTGTGGCATATGCTTTGCATACGGTACTTCAAACTTGAGAGCGTTTGCTAGTTTTCGACGCACATCTACATCAAGACCTTCGATCTTAATGTTTACTTCATCTTCAATGATTAGTTTACAACTACTCATACACTCCACCATTTGTTATACATTGCAGTCTGATAACGATTGTCAGTACGATGAATAATCAAGTCACACATATTAGTAATATAATGATGATGTGACTTTTTATATTGTTGTGCTGTACTATCAAACACTATTGCTGCAACGGGCTTCCAATCAATTTTTAATAATACTTTTGGAAACTTGTTAGCTTTAATATACACTACTTTTGTGTGTTTGTCAATGTCTCTATTGAGTTTTTTGTCAATAATAAATTCATTTAGCTTTGACGAACCTTCATCTCTAAAGAATACATTTTGCTCTTCTGGTTTAATTATTCCGTCAAGTGCGTAAAATGTTTTGAGTACATGCTCGTGTTCTTTGCCTTGACCTGCGATTACAAGCAACGGGAATCTATCTAGTGCATCGATTGAATTAATAATATTTGGCAAACTGTGATTATCATCAGTAATTATTATTTCACTAGATGGCCGATAAACAATTTCATCTAAGATATTATTTGTAGAATCACGTTTGTCAAGATTAACTAAACCGTATCGTCTATGTCTGTCTACAATTTTTCTAATGTCGTTATTTGTTTCTTTTTTAATTGTGTCTTTTAACTCGTCAGATATATTATACAACATGCCGTTATGATATGCTGGCAAATGCTGTAAAGGAGATGTTTTAATTTCTAATATTTTATTATAAAATTCTACTAATTGTTTATCTATTATAAAGCTACTGTCAATAAATTTATCTAATAGTAAGACTGTGTTCTTTTCAGTTAACATAAAAAAGTGTTCGTGTGACGATCGTTCGTGACTGTATGAACGTTGATCAACTTTTCTAATTATATCATTAATTTTACTAATAAGTTTTTTACTAAACGGAAATCTAACTTTAATATTATCATCTTCTATTGTAATAGTTTTTGATCTATCTATATCACGTAATGGCTGACGAGTATTATGTAATGCTGCACTAAAGTTTAATTCCTTAAAATCTTTACTATACACAGATAGTTTTTCTTGCATTAAATTATATTGACGATCAGTAAGAGCCATTCCCCGTGAAACTTGTCTAGCAATACTAGTTACAATAGTTACATCATCTTCTAATAGTACATTCTTAGTTGTATTAAACACAAGATGTTCTAAACAATCTTCAATTGATTCTAACATAATTTACTTTCTAGTTGTGCAAGAGGTAAGCCATTTGCTATTTCTTCTACTGTGTATTCTGTCCAGGCATAATCGTTTAACCATTGCTGTCTATTGGGCATTAACGGATGTTCTATATTATGCATAAAGTCTATGTCATTACCGACGTCATACGCTAACGAGCTGGTGCCTACAAACGCTGGAACTCCGTTTATGATACTATGTATACCAGGATTGCTACTGAAGCTTACAGTAGCCCATACGTTGTCAAACGCCATATCAAAGTCGTCATATGTACCTTTTAGGTGTGTAGGGTCTTGTCGTATAACGTTTTTAAGTCCACGTTCAATATGCGGTAGTCTGCAACGAGGGTGCGGCCTAAATAGTATAGGTCGGTCAGTATGTTTGCGTATTTCATCATAGGTATGTAAAAACCAATTACTCATACTGGGCATATTGTGCCACTGTAGACTCTTATCATGTTGCCCACATAACAAAATATATTCGCCATCTGTTCGCCATGGTTTTAACTCTAAACCTAGTGCTTTTGCTCGTTTACTGTCATTGCCTTTGTCACCGAAGAACGCATCTCTGTTGATTCCATTTAATCCTACCTTCCACGTCGTTCCTCTTTTGATTCCTCCGACTTCGAGGACGATGATTGCTTTATTATCTCTAACACTATTGGCCCAAATATCTTTGTTACGAGCCATTCGACCGTGAAAAAGCACACTCCAAATAACATGGCAATCGGTATGGTGATAGCTAGTATTACTACTAATAGTGTGCCCATTATTAATACAAGAATGCTCAAAAGCATCAAAAACGGGACCGGCATTCTGCGCTCCATGTTCTCTCCATAATTTAAAGTTCATAGTTAAATATAACACACTTAATAGGATATGTCAATGAAAGAAATAACAGTAGTAACAACGTTTCATAAGCCAGGACTAGATTTATATGCACAAAACTTTTTAAATTCTTTTCATAGATATGTTGATAAGCGTGTAAAAATGATTGCGTATGCAGAAGACTGTGATCCTATAGTATATGATAATAGCCAAATAAAAATATTTGATCATCATGCAAGATTACCTAAGCTTGTTAAATTTAAAGATACCTGGAAAAATATTCCTAAAGCAAACGGAGATGTTACAGATGATCCAATAAGAAGCAGACGTAAAGATTCTGGAAAAGGATTTAAATGGCATGCTATACGATTTGCTAATAAAGTGTATGCAGTTCTAGATGCTGCACGTACATGTAATAGTGATATTCTTATATGGATGGATGCTGATAGTATTGTACATACTAAAATGCCTTTAGAATTTTATGAAGACTTTATACCCGACGATGTATTTCTATCTTATGCAGGACGCAAAGGCAAGTACACAGAGTGCGGATGGTATAGTATGAATTTAAGACATCCCTATGCAGACGAGTTTTTTAATGAATTTGAACGCATGTACAACGATGCCGAAAATGGAATATTTCAATTAGATGAATGGCACGATAGTTTTGTGTTCGATGAGGTGCGCAAATGGCATGAAAAAAAGTTTTCTGTAAATAATTTTAATTATTCTAGAGGATTAGTTAATGGCGAAGGTCATCCTATTATTAATAGCAGATTAGGTGGTTATATTGATCATATGAAAGGCAATAGAAAAGAAACTGGACGTTCAATGCAATCTGATTTGACAGTACGGCGTTCTGAAAAATATTGGTTATATAATACTGATTATGAATCTAGAAAATAACTATAAATATTTTTGTATATGATTCCATGCTTCACCAGATTTTAATTCGTCAAAATTCCAATGGCACATACTTAATTTTCTAAGCCATTTTAATCTATCAAATGTTCCCGGTGTTTCGATTAATTTTAATCGTGTATTTGCAATATCATATGCTTGACTTATTATAGGAGTTGGATCAGTAACAAACACCGGCACACCTTGTATTGCACTAACAACTCCAGGTGAACTATTATAAGTTACTGTTACCCATGCATTCTCTAGATCCTGTAATATACTTTCAGACTCACTTATTTTCCAGCGCCTATCTTTTTTTAAGTATCTCTGTGCATTTCGGTCACCTGGGTGCGCTCTTACAATAATAGGTCTATCACTATATTGACGGATTTCTTTTACTGTTTTGTTTAACCATTCCATTACATTTAAACCTTTCATACTCCAGCCGCCATTACGTTGTAGGCATATAAGAATATGATTGCCAGTTAAGCGCCAATCTTTTACTGTGATATTTAAATTTTTTGATATAGTATTCCATCGTTGCGGATCAGGATTATCCCAAAAGTAATTACCAGTAGTAGGAAACACTCCGTCAAAGCTGTAACGTAAATAATGTTTTGAATTACCTGGATCGTATGATAAAAATAAATTACTATCAATAATTAATGTATGATTATTTTCATCTGCTTGTTTTTTTAAAATATCTTTTCTTAAATTTAAATGTGTGCTTGCTGGACTATCGGAATGTACAAATCCTTGTATTACTGCTAGATTACACGTTATAAGTTTTCTTTTTTCTGATAGAATACCAGTTGCATCTGAAGTATTTACACCTGATATAAAGTGTTCTAGTACTTCGATCTTTTCCATGTTTTTTAAATTAGGAACAGTGCTTGTATATGCTATTACATTTTTCATTCGTTGTTATTAATTGCTTGAACAATATGACTCCATGCTTTTCCTGACTTAATTTCATTTACAGTCCACTGAGTGTAAGCAAGATTATTTAGCCATTGATTTACATCTGCTGGTTCGGCTAATACAGGATTTACAATATTATGAATATCTTTACTAGAAATATCCCATGCAAAATTTCCTTGATCAACTGCTACTACCGGCACTCCGTGTATAATAGCTTCTACACTAGTACCACTTGTGTATGATACTACAATTCCGCATTCTGCAAAGTCTTGGTAAGAAAATTGATTAGTACTAAAATGTATATTAGATACATTGTTTATAAACAACTCTTTTATATCTCCAAACAAAGCAGACTTACCTTTATCACTTAATCCAGGGTGCAATCTTATACGTATTTCTCTATTTGTGTGTAATCTTATTTTTCTTATAATATTACAAATCCATTCTCCGTGATTTTGATGCCGTAGACTTGAATCTCCAGGTAGCTGTGTGATTAATAATATTGGTCCTTTTGTATGATCTTTCCAGCCAGTAAATGTTGTAGAATATCCGTATTTTTTTGCTATTTCTTGCCATCTATCGCTAGGACAATTTTTATTATAAAAATCGCCTTCGCCATTTAAAAATCCATTTAGTCCTAGCCTATAGTAGTCATAAGAATTATTCTTATCTATTTTTCTACCTAACAACGGTGTTTCTAAAAAAACAATATTATTTGCTTTATCTTTAATATCAGATCTAATAACATGATGCATAGCATCTCTTGCTTTAGCGCCGCCGAATTGGATTGCTACATCACATGATTTAAACTTTTCTGTATAAATCATATCAATATATGTCCGTTGTTTTGTTCTTAGTTTATCTGCTATCGATACATAATTATGATCAGTAATTTCAACGCCAAGCAATTTAGTGCTATAATAATTTACAATGCCTCGATGCATGTCTCTTAATAAAGTTTTTAAGTAATCATTTTCTCCACTTAGCATGAATAAATTAATTCTGTTTTTCATTTC
>Ga0208437_1000843_pt1 | contig 8766 bp, 10 predicted proteins | sample ColrivemetaGS705_FD_187602 | JGI IMG/M metagenome (GOLD analysis project Ga0208437, IMG submission 187602) | Estuarine microbial communities from the Columbia River estuary - Flood tide ETM metaG S.705 (SPAdes) (version 2) | ecosystem: Environmental > Aquatic > Marine > Intertidal zone > Estuary ... | reverse complement strand
TGATTTAATTGAAAATAAATTATTAATGAAAGGTAAATATGTTGTCGTAGGTGTTGCGAATATTGATATTTACACTGGTAAAATCAATATTTTTCAATTTAAAGAGACTTACGTAAATAACCCGACTACATATGACGAGTTAGAACGTTTTATTTCTATTTATAATCCTAGCGAAACAATTATAATTTCAAATCTACCAGGTGAAAATGAATTAGATTATGTAATTAGTTATGCCGGTATCTCTAGTAGTTTAATTCATAAAATAAATATTACAAATGAAAAGACAACAAAGATGACAAGGATTAAGAACTGCGAGAAACAACCATATCAAAAGGAAATTCTCTCTAAATTTTATAAGTTTGATAGTTATGATGTATTCTCTCAAAATTTTTATGAAAATAATATTGCTACACAAGCATTTTGTTTTTTATTAGATTTTATTTATCAACATAACCCACATCTTGTAAACAATATTTCTGAACCAGTATTTGAAAATTGCTCTACAAGACTTTCATTAGCAAATCATTCTCTCAAACAATTAAATATTATAAATGATGGAAATATAAAATCAAGTAAATATTCATGTGTATCACAAATGTTAAATGAGTGTTTAACACCAATGGGTAAAAGGAAATTTACATATAATATATTAAATCCTGTTTGTGATGAAACATATTTACAAAGAGAATATGATATTACAGAACATTTTCTCTCGAAATATACAGAATATAATGTTTTTTTAAAATCAAATCTTTCTACAATCAAAGATATTTCAAAATGTGAAAGACAAATATTTATAAAAAAAATTTCTCCAAAAGCATTTTACAATTTATACTCTAATATTTTATCAATAAAAAAAATATATGAAAAAATAGAAAATGATGATAAAATTCTAGAATATTTAACCGTGTTTGAACCAAATATTTTAAATATTCATTCATTTTGCGATGAAATTTCTAATTTTATTCGGTCAAATCTTAACTTACCAATTGCTGCTTATTTAGACCAACTACAGAATTTTGAGATTAATTTTATAGAACCAGGAATTGATGAAGAGTTAGACAAAAAAACAATCACTCTTAAAGATTCTGAACTAAGGTTAAATGCTATTGCCGAATATTTAAGTACATTAATTGAAAGTAAAGAAAAGAAATCAGGGAAAACAACTGAATATGTTAAGGTTCATGAAACAGAAAAAAATAATTTTAGTTTGATTTCAACAACTAGAAGATGTAAATTATTGCAAGATTCACTCCCTGTTGAACAAACTATTGTAACATTAAAGCATGATTCTACATTTAATAAAAAATTCGATTTTAAAATTTCAAAGAAGCAATTTGAATATGAAAAACAAAGTGCTTCAAATAATTGTATTGTTGATGAACAAATTAACGGGTTATGTAAAAGCATTTCAACTATAAAAGTTTCATTAAAGGATTTAATTACATTAGTTTATAATAAATTTATTGTTAATTTTGAGGCTTACCAAAGTAGACTAGAAAGTATTATTAATTTTGTAACGCTTATTGATGTTATTTATACAAAAGCTTCTATTGCTAAGAAATATAGCTATTGCAAACCAAATATTGTTCAATCGAATAAGTCATTTGTAAACGCTAAAAAGCTAAGACATTGTTTAATTGAAAGATTCCAGACAAATGAATTATATGTAGCAAATGATATTATTCTCGGAGATTATAACTCAGATGGTATTTTATTATATGGAACAAATGCTGTTGGTAAAACTACAATTATTAGAGCACTTGGCATTTCTATTATAATGGCGCAAGCTGGATTATATGTTCCTTGTTCAGAGTTTAAATACATGCCATATAAATATATATTTACACGCATAATTGGTAACGATAATATCTTTAAAGGTCTATCTACGTTTGCGGTTGAAATGTCGGAACTACGCACCATATTACGACTAAGTGATGAAAATAGTTTAATATTAGGTGACGAACTTTGCTCTGGAACTGAAACACAGAGTGCCATTAGTATTTTTGTTGCCGGAATTCAGAATCTATATAAATGTAAAAGTAGTTTTATATTTGCCACTCATCTACATGAAATTATCGAATATGATGAAATTAAGAGTTTAGAGACTGTTAAGTTAAAACATATGTCAGTTATTTATAATAAGGAAGACGATAAACTTATATACGATCGTAAACTTAAAGATGGTCCTGGTAACAGTATGTATGGTCTTGAAGTTTGTAAATCACTCAATTTACCACAAGACTTTTTAGATGCGGCATATGAAATCCGAACAAAATATCATCCCACAGGCTCTAGTATTCTTTCTCTCAAAACTTCAAGATATAATTCAAAAAAACTTCTTGGTATGTGTGAAAGATGTCGAGAGAATGTTGGAAAAGAAGTACATCATCTTCAATATCAAAAAGATGCTGATAGCAATGGTATTATTACTAATTCTGATGGAATTCTCCATAAAAATACTTTAGCTAATTTGCTAACATTATGCGAAGTTTGTCATGATAAAATTCATAAAAATAATACCAAACTTAAAAAGGTTAAAACCACAAAAGGAACAGATTTACAAGAAATGTAAATTATTACAAGTATATAACGGATACAAGTATATAACGGTTACAAGTATATAACGGATACAAGTATATAATGGGTATGTTTACAAATTTTAATCAAACATAATTCCTGTTTATACTCCAATTTCAGTAAGAGATTGTAATAAAAGATGCTCAAAGAAAAAACTACTCGTATACATATAAATCAAATAAATCGCGCACCAGAAGAAGATATCGTTAATTAAATTATAAATTTGTTGATTTATAATTTAAGTGAAACTCTAATACAATAGCATTCTAATATTTGGGTTAATATTATTTAATGTCTATATCGCTTACGTCTGGTTTTTTTACCACCTTTCTTATGACGTTTCGTGCGTTTACTCTTTGTCATTCCCTTAGCAACACTATCTAGTCCTTTTATACCTAAATTAAATCCAGTTGCCATTGTTCCATAAACAGCAGATACGCCTTTTTCTACAACAGGAATTGAATTTTTTGCTACATCTTTAGAAGTTGTTCCTATTTTTTTTAGACTTTTATCCACTACCGGTAATACTTTACTCGAAGTTTTTTCTACAGACTTAAGAATATTGTTTTTGCGAGATTTTGCCATTATTATAAATTATACGTATAAAATATTTACTTTGTAATATATAAATATGGATTTAAAATATATTCTAAAGGTTTTCATTATTGTATTTTTAATTCTCTCTTTAATAACATTTATTAATACAATTGGACTTAATTTAAACGAAGAATCTATACAAAAAAAACTTCTACAAGTTGTCACGATTGAAGCAATGATGCCAACAGTTGAAGCACTAGGAAATATGTCTACACCTATACCAATGAGTAAAAATCGGGCATTTTGTGATGTACATAAAGGTTCTAGTGGTTCACTTGATGAATCATGTGGAAGACTAACCAGAGGAAATTGTAATGACACATCATGTTGTGTTTGGACAAGTAATCAAAAGTGCTCTGCTGGAGGGGTAGACGGACCAACATTTAATACTAATACAAATGGTAAAACTCGGGATCTAAATTATTATTATTTTCAAGGCAAATGTTTTGGTCCGGATTGTCCAACAGTTGTCTAATTTTAATATTAGAATCAATTGCTAACTCTTTAACAATAGGATTATTATTATAGTCTTCTAGATAAATAATTTCTTTGATACCACACGCTGCTATAGTTCTAAAACAATTTATACATGGATAATGTGTTACATATAATTTAGCACCATCTAGACTTGAACCACGTTTTGCGCAATCTGTAATTGCGTTTATTTCACCATGAATAATAGATTGTTCGTGATTATCATGTATTCGAGAGATATGTGGCGCTCCAGGAATATAACCATTGTAACCCATTGAAATAAGACGATTATTTTTTACTATTATTGAACCAACATGTAGTCTTTTACAAGGACTACGTTGAGAAGCTAGGATAGCAATTGACATAAAATAATCGTCCCAATTAAGACGTTCACTATTGTTTTTAGCGAGTTCATGTAATTTTGAAAGCATATTATATTTAAATTTATATAATATGTTTAAATTAATTTAAATATATTTAATTATGGTTGTTTTTTAATATATATAATATATATTATGAGTGATACAAAGTATAAAGTAAATGGTAAAGATTTAATTGATATTTTTGCACCATATAGTAGTGGTTCACCGGCTCCAATAACTTATTATAAACTACCTAACGGTTCAGACCTAAATACTATTTTTGCGCCATATGTTATTGGTAATCCGCAAGCTATTACAACAGGTTATAAATCTAATTCATTAGATTTAAATACTTTTTTTAAAGCACTACTCTATAAAGCAACAGGTACTTATACTACTACAAGTGGAAGTATTTGAAGGTGTTAATTATGATACTATATTAACATTTACAAATCCTAGTAGTACAACTGATAGTTTTACGTCATATACTATTCCAACTATAAATTATTTAATTGTTGGTGGCGGAGGTAGCGGAGGTGATTTTCAACAAAATCCAACAATATCTAGATATTGTAGTGGTGGTGGTGGTGGAGGCGGACAAGTACAAAATGGTAGTTTTAATCCAATTTTAACAACCCCTTATTCTCTTACAGTTGGAAATTATAATGTTAACTCAAATGCTTTTGGTATAACAGCAAATAAAGGAAGTAAAGGAGGCCAGGGTGATATAAGTTCAAATAATAAGGGAGGTAATGGTGGAAACTCTGGTTCGGGAAATAGTGGTAGTGTTATTAATAATAATAATAATACTGGCGGCGGAGGTGGAGGTAATGGTAGTGCTGCTCCTTCAAACTCATCAACACCTGGAACAGGGACAACATTTAATTCTATTACATATGGCACAGGAGGCACAGGAGGTGGTAGTGGTACTTCTGGTCTTTCAAATACAGGAAATGGAGGAAATGGAGGAAATAATGTGAAAGCTACTGGTGGTAATGGTGGTTCTGGAATAATTATATTATATTTTAATGTATAATCTAAAAATGATATTATTTTATTATATGTTTAATATAAATATAAAAATAAAATTGATTTAAAATAAAATAGATATAAGAATAATATACAATATAATATATAAGAGATGATAATCCCAGTTAAATGTTTTACTTGTGGAATGGTTATTGCCAATAAATATAGATATTATGTTGAACAAGTTCGCAAGAAGAAATTAGCAAAAAGAGGAAATGGAGAATCAATTGATGTTGACAAGGTTCTTTATTTAACAAAAGAATTTGTTGAGAAGACACCAGAAGGAGAAGTTTTAGATGATTTAAATATGAATAAAATGTGCTGTAGAAGACATTTCTTAACACATGTTGATATCGAATAAATTTCTTAATATATATTATAACCATGGGTAAAAAAACTTTTAGTAAACGTCAAAAAGTTTATAAAATGAAAGGATGTTCTAAAAAAACGCGTAAAAAATATTTAGGCGGAAGTTCTATTTCAACAGCTGATGTAAATTTAGCATATCCTGGAAATAATGTAACTACCGTCCCCAATCCTTTTTTAGCTTATATTGGAAAAGGCGGTTTATGCGGGGGTAATTTAACATCTAATTTAAATATTCCAAGCAATATAGATGGTCTAGACAAAACAGTTCCAAACACGGGACCAACTCCTACATTTCCAGCTACGCCTTTTTTAAATCCAATTGGCTCTCAAAGAGGTGGTTGTGGATCTTGCGGAGCTAGTGTAATGAGCGGCGGCAGTTGTTCTTCTTGTTCAACTCCTTTAATGAGTGGAGGTCGCGTAAGTGCGACAGGATTTATGGTTGGAGGAAGAAGACATCGTTTAGGCTGTAAATGTAGTTCTTGTAAATCAAAAAGGGGAGTCAATATGAAGGGCGGCAATCCAGGAATCCCTTATCCTGATGGTCTTGTTGGTAAACCATGGTCTCCTGCTATTGGTGGATGGGCTGGAGTTGATGGAATTCAAGGTGGTAGAAATTATTTATCACCAAATACTTTTAATAATGATCCTACAAGACAAATGATTGCTACAGGAGCAAATCCGCCATTTTCTATTGGTGGCAGTAAAGGTCGCACTAGAAAACAGCGTGGTGGAAATCTTTCGAATTTTTTAGGGCAAGACATGATTAATTTAGGAAGACAATTTCAATTTGGTGTAGGAAGTGCTTATAATGCTTTAGCAGGTTATTCAAGTCCGGTTAACCCAATGCCTTGGAAAGATCAATTACCTAATAGTTCGGTTAATAATATGAAAGCAGCTTTTATTTAATTTTTTCTATTTATAATTCATAATGGCTAACTTTCCAAAAACTTTAAAAGAGCTATGTACCCCTGCAATGATTTATTTTGTTATATCCATAATATCATTAATAATGGTTTTATTTCAAAATTTAGGAAATAATAATAGTTATAATATTGGTTCATTTTCTTGCCGCGTACCAAATACAACATTGGTATTTGTTGCTGAATTTGTTTATGTTCTATTTTGGACTTATGTTCTTAATTTAATATGTAAAGATGGACATACAAGTCTTTCTTGGTTGCTTGTTCTTCTTCCTTGGATTCTTTTATTCGTAATAATTGGTATTCTTATGTTGAATATGTAATCATAATTTTTAGAATATATATTAAAATATAAATTTAATATATATACATATTAATGTCAACAAAAATAAAAAATGGTACTTCATATAATAAAAATGGATGGAAATATATATCTATTAAGGGAAAACCAAAAGAAAGAGGATATGCTTACGGATATTTATGTGCAGATGACTTTAAGGATATTCAAAAAATGTTGAATTTTTTAATGTTTGAATCATATGGAATTGAATGGGAATACTTTATAACTGAGATATCTAGAGATTTTAAAGAAATGACTGAAAAAGATTTCAAAGAATTTTATGAAGAAATGGAAGGAATCGTTGAAGGTTGTAATGATAATGGATGTAAAACTACAATTGACGAAATGATTGCCTGGAATTTTTATTGTTCAATTCCTTATTGGTACTCGAAAAAATCTGAATCTCATGTTGGAAAAGAAGGCGGTTCAAGAGATAGGTGTAGCGCTTTTATGGCAGTTGGTGATTGGACTGAAGATGGAAAAATTGTTTGTGCACATAATTCTTTTACAGATTTTATTGATGGTCAGTTTAGTAATGTTGTGTTAGATTTAAATCCTGAAAATGGTCATCGTTTTATCATGCAAACATCTCCATGTTGGATTTGGAGTGGAACAGATTTTTTTGTAACAGCAAAAGGAATAATCGGTACAGAGACCACAATTGGAGGATTTATTCCTTATGAAAAACGTTATCCAATTGGTTATAGAATTAGACAGGCAATGCAGTATGGTAATTCGTTAGATGAATATTGTGAAATACTTTTAAAGGAAAATTCTGGCGATTACGCTAACTCATGGTTATTTGGTGATATTAATTCAAATGAGATTTTAAGAATTGAATTAGGATTAAAGTATCATAACATAGAGAGAACGAAAAATGGATTTTTTATAGGATTTAATGCTCCTTATGATGAACGTATTAGAAATTTGGAAGTTCAAAACTCGGGTTTCTATGATATTAGAAGACATCAAGGAGCAAGATTAGTTCGTCTAGGTGACCTTATGGATGAGCATAAAGGTAAATTAAATATAGAAGTAGCCCAAAAAATAATATCTGACCATTATGATGTATATTTGTTAAAAGATGATAACCCGTGTTCTAGAACAGTTTGTTCACATTATGATTTAGATGCTAGAGAATATATGTCTGACCCTAGTAGACCAAAACCATTTGCTCCACATGGAGTAGTTGATGGTATAGTTTGTGATACAAATTTAGCTAAAAAAATGGGATTTATTGGACGTTTTGGTAACTCTTGTGGTATACCATTTATTAAAGACGAATATTGTAAAAAACATAGGCAATATTATAAATTTTGCCCATATTTAAAGGATAGACCGAGCGAACCTTGGACAGAATTCACTTGTGAAGACAGTAAAACAAAAAGTAAATTTAGATTAACCAAAAAAGGCGGTAAAAAGAATCATAATAAAACTAGGAAACATTAAATAAATAAATTCGGAAGATTTTGTATTAAATTTACAGCTTTAATGTTTTTTTCTGTATATGTTTTTTTATAATATATTGACGGATTTTGTAATACATTTTTAATCAATATTAAGTCTTCACTAATATTACCTGTTAATATTAAATTATTTTCCACATATGAATCAATATTTAGACACCCATAATAAATAGGCATACAATTAAACATCAATGGTGTCATTATTTTTTCAGAAAAATAATGTCCGCACTTATAATTCTCAATACAAATTGAAAACATATAATTTTCATAGGGTTCAACATCATTAAAACAACCCATTATTTGAGAATTTATCTTATTTCCTTCTTTATTTTGGTTTTGAATTGAATAATTATTACTTCCGCGACCATATATATCAATTGGTAAATTATTATCTATAATACACTTTACTAATTCGTGACGATATTTATGTCCTGGAGCAGATTTTTTTTCACTTACGATTATTGACATTAATTTCTGTTTAATTTCTATTTCTTTTTTGTAAAGATAAGAATTGAAAATATTTTTATTTTTTGAATTGTAGAAAATATCGGAAATAAGATTTAAGTAAATCATCTATAATGAATAATGTATTATTATTATTATTTTTGTTTTTAAATTTAAAATTAATA
>Ga0208437_1000819_pt1 | contig 8902 bp, 8 predicted proteins | sample ColrivemetaGS705_FD_187602 | JGI IMG/M metagenome (GOLD analysis project Ga0208437, IMG submission 187602) | Estuarine microbial communities from the Columbia River estuary - Flood tide ETM metaG S.705 (SPAdes) (version 2) | ecosystem: Environmental > Aquatic > Marine > Intertidal zone > Estuary ... | reverse complement strand
ATTACTACCGCTAACGCATTTAATAATAATTTGACTATAAGTTTCATTGGCTAATATTTTATTTAAATATACAAAATAAATTACTCTACAAAATGCATTAATACATCAAAAAACTCCTCAGGGTTTTCAGCATGTAACCAATGTCCGGCATTTGAGATAGTAATTAATTTTGCTTTTGGAAAATGATGGGTTATCAAAGATTCATCCTGTGGCAAAATATAATTTGATTTTTCACCACGTAAAAATAAGGTGTCTTTTAAAAATTTAGCTTCAGACGGCAAGGCTTCACCAACTTCAGCAATATTTTCAGTTAAAACTTTCATGTTTACACGAAGTGCCAGTTGATCTTTTTCTTTCCAATATAAATTTTTGAGCAAAAACTGACGTGTGCCAAAATCCGGAATATATTTACTTAATACGGTATCTGCTTCGCCTCTACTTTTAATAATTTTAAAATCTAATGCATTTAACCCTGCTAAAATCGTTTCATGATGGATAGGGTAAAATCTAGGTGAAATATCAGCAACAATTAATTTTGAAACCAATTGTGGATATTCTGTTGCAAACAGCATGGCCGTTTTTCCTCCCATAGAATGACCTAATAAAATAATGTTTGAAAGATGATGCTTATCACAATATTGTTTTAAATCTTGTACTAACACTTTGTAATTAAAAATGTCATCCCAAAAACTACTGCCATGATTGCGCTGATCAATTAAATGGACCTCGAATCCAGATTCACTCAGTTGCTTTCCATGTGTTTTCCAGTTATCACTCATCCCTAAAAAGCCATGAAGAATCACAAATGCCTGACCTTGTCCCTTTCCTAATATATTTGAATGTAAAACCATTATTTTAGTTTGTGCAAATACATGTTAATGACATTCTCAACTCCTAAATATAAACTCTCTGCAATTAATGCATGACCTATTGAAACTTCTAATAAATTGGGGATATTTTCTTTGAAAAATTTAATGTTATCTAAAGACAAGTCATGACCTGCATTAATTCCCATATCTAGTTCGTAAGCCAATTGGGCACATTCCGTATATGGCTTAATGGCCTCTTTGTTTCCTAAGCTAAATTGATGAGCAAAAGCTTCTGTATATAATTCTATTCTATCGGTTCCTGTTTCTTTGGCTCCCTCAATTTGCTTCAAAACCGGATCAACAAAAATAGAGGTTCTAATGCCATTTTGTTTAAATTCTTTAATGATGTCAATCAAAAAATCTTTGTGTTTCAACGTATCCCAGCCAGCATTGCTAGTAATAGCATCTTCAGCATCCGGTACTAAAGTCACCTGCGTTGGTTTTATATTTAAAAGCAACTTCATAAAAGAATCAACAGGGTTTCCTTCAATATTATATTCAGTGTAAACTTCTGATTTTAAATCATACGCATCCTGGTACCTTATATGGCGCTCATCTGGTCTAGGATGTATAGTGACACCTTGGGCGCCAAACCTTTGAACGTCCTTTGCAAACTGAACTAAATTAGGCACATCTCCACCTCTTGAATTTCTTAAAGTTGCAATCTTGTTTATATTTACACTTAACTTTGTCATTTATCACTTTTTAATTGACAAAAATACAAAGTAGAACAGGCTTATGTCCTTTTTTTTTGATTAATTTTGTTTAGTTTTAAAACACAACAATGGATCTCACATCATATATTCTTAATGATATAAAGCCCTTAAACAATAACAGTAAAATAAGTGATTTGATGTTATTGTTTAGCCAGTTAACATTTTCACATATTCCGATAATTAATAAGGAGCAGGTGTTTTTAGGTTCTTTTTCTGAAACAGATGCGCATTGTTTTGAAAGTGATCTGCCATTAAGTAATTATAAGTATGCTATTGAAGATTTTTTTGTTAGAGCAGACACCACGTGGTTAGATGTTTTACAGGCTTTCACAAAGCACTCTACAAATGTGATGCCTGTATTAAATGAAAAAAATGATTATTTAGGATACTATGAACTTAAAGACATCATTGGATTGTTTAACGAAACACCTTTCTTTTATGACGCCGGAGGTGTATTAGTCGTTGAAAAGGGAGCTGATGATTATTCATTTAGTGAAATAAGTCAGATTGTAGAATCAAACAACGGCAAACTTCTAGGTGCATTTGTTTCCAAATCTAATAATGACATTATCCAGGTAACGCTAAAAATCGGAAATACAGGTCTTAACAATATTATACAAACTTTTAGACGTTACAGCTACAACATTATTTCTGGACATGAAGAAGATAGTTATATAGAAAGTCTTAAAGAACGTTCAGACTATTTGAATAAATATTTAAACATGTAAGGTATGAAAGTTGCTGTATTTGGAAGATTTTATAATTTAACCACCACATTTTCAGTAGAAACCCTTTTTAACTTTCTCAAAAAAAAAGAAATTGATGCTTACATAGAAACGGAGTTCTATAATCTCATTAATGATAATGAACCTAACAAAATAGGACATTTATTAAATAAGCAATTTGACACGTTAGATACCTCATTTGATTTATTTATTAGTATTGGAGGTGATGGAACCATTTTAAGAGCCATCACTTTTATAAAAAATTTAGGAATACCTGTTATAGGCATCAATACAGGCAGATTAGGTTTTTTAGCAACTATTCCAGTAAATGATATTGAAATAGCTCTTCAAAATATTATTAATGGAAAATATAGAATTTCAGAAAGAAGCTTGCTAACCATAGAAACCTCCGTAGAAAATAAAGATATTGATTCCATGAATTTTGCTCTCAATGAAATTGCAGTAAGTAGAAAAAACACGACTTCCATGATTACGGTGGAAACTTTTTTAGACGGAGAATACCTTACATCCTATTGGAGCGATGGCCTTATAATTTCAACACCAACAGGTTCAACAGGGTATTCATTAAGTTGTGGCGGACCGGTAATAACTCCAGAAACAAAAAGTTTTGTGATCACCCCAATTGCTCCTCATAATTTAAGTGCGCGCCCTTTAATTATTCCTGATGCTACTGAAATTCAACTTAAAGTTTCAGGCAGGGAAGAAAGTCATTTAGTGTCTTTAGATTCCAGAATTGCTACATTAGAAAACGGCACTATCATCAAAATTAAGAAAGCCCCTTTTACGATTAAAATGGTTGATCTTTTAAATGAAAGCTTCTTAACAACGCTTCGCAAAAAACTTCTTTGGGGGGAAGACAAGCGTAATTAGGCAATATTTTTCAATAATTTATGTTTTAAAGCTAATTCAATGAGGCTGTAATTGTAATAGCCTAATCATATTTATTATATTTGCAAACTTTTAAATCTCTATGAGGTATATAGCCATTTTTATTTTAAGCATTTTAAGCATTCAATCCAGCTATTCTCAAATTAATGAATTTGGGCTTTTTGTTGGTGGAAGTAACTTTATAGGTGATGTAGGCAGTACTCATTATATTTCACCTAATCAATTAGCAATTGGTGGCATTTATAAATGGAACAAAAGCCCAAGACATTCTTACAGGATATCATTGACCTTTACTGATTTAAAAGGAGAAGACGCGAAATCAGATGATCCAAGACGAATACAAAGAGACTATAGTTTTACTAATCAAATCATAGAAATTTCAGGTGGACTGGAGTTTACATTTTTTGATTTTAACTTGCATTCCGGGCATAAAGTAGCAACACCTTATTTGTATTCTGGAATAGCAGTGACTAATATTGAAGACTCCTATTTTTTAAATGGAATACAAACCTCTCAAAACTCATCAAGTTGGGCTTTTGGCATTCCAATGGTTTTGGGTTTTAAATCCAATTTTCTTGGGAATCTCATTGTGGGAATAGAAGTTGGGGCTCGTTATACTTTTTCTGATAACATTGACGGCAGCTATCCAAAAGACGAATCTCTTCAAGCCAATAGATTTGGAAACCAAAACAATAACGACTGGTATACTTTTACTGGCATTACACTAACCTATACTTTTGGAGAAAATCCTTGTTATTGTCCAAATTAATCAATGAGTTTAAAAAAACACATAAACGACAGTAGATTACCTAAGCATATAGCCATAATTATGGATGGTAATGGCCGCTGGGCAAAAAAGCAAGGTATGGCCAGAGCCTTTGGGCATGAAAATGGTGCTAAAGCAGTAAGGCAGGTTGTAGAAGGTTGTGCAGAACTCGGGGTAGAGAATTTAACACTTTATGCGTTTTCTACTGAAAACTGGAATAGACCAAAATTAGAAGTACAAACCCTGATGCGCCTTTTAATTTCTTCATTAAAAAAAGAAATAAAAACGCTTCATGACAATAACATAAGACTTTGCACAATTGGCAATTTAAACACATTACCATCAAGAGTTTATAAAGAACTTGTTGATGTTATGGAAAAAACAAAGTTAAATACCAGAATGACTTTAACAATTGCTTTAAGTTATGGTTCAAGAGAAGAATTGATAAGTACTATAAAAGAAATAAGCATTAAAGTTAAAAATAATATAATTTCGCCCGAAAATATTGATGAATCAATTATTAATGAGCATCTTTACACGCGAAATTTACCAGATGTAGATTTACTTATTAGAACCAGTGGGGAACAACGAATAAGTAATTTTTTGCTTTGGCAAATTGCATATGCAGAATTGTATTTTACAAATACACTTTGGCCAGATTTTTCAAAAGAAGATCTGTATCATGCTATTATTGAATATCAAAAAAGAGAACGACGATTTGGGAAAACAAGTGAACAAATTAGCTAATATATTACTATTGAAAACATATTTTAAACACTGCATTTCCTTGTTTTTTATTATTTGCAGCATAAATATTCAAGCTCAAGAAATTACTTATAATACTGGTAAAAAATATGTTTTAGGAGATGTATCTGTTTTGGGCAACTCCAGTTTTAGTGAACAAACTATAGTAACTTACTCCGGATTAAGCAAAGGGAAAGAAATCACTCTTCCTGGTGAAGACATAAGCAATGCCATAAAAAAACTTTGGAGTTCAAAGCTCTTTAGCGATATTGAAATATACGTTATCAAAATTGAAGATGATGTAGCCTTCTTACAAATTAGGCTTTCAGACTTACCTGAGCTTAACGAAATTAAAGTAAATGGTGTTAAAAAAGGTAAAGTTGATGGTATTGTAAAGGATAATAAATTGCTAAAAGGTGTTAAGGTGACTGAAAACCTAATTACTAATACCAAAAATTTCCTTGAAACAAAATACAAAAAAGAAGGATTTGTAAACACAAAAATTAACTTCCGCACAATTGAGGTGCAAGACTCTATTCAAAAGGCGAGAGTTAATTTAGTTTTAAATATTGACAAAGGAGAAAAAGTTAAAATAAAAAACATAGAATTTAATGGCAATGAGGTTTTGAGTGATAAACAGCTTAGAAAAAGCATGAAAAACACTAAAAAGATAAATCTCCTTCGTGTCCTAAAACGTTCAAAATTTATTGACTCGGCCTACCAGAAAGATCTTGCAAGCGTCATTGATAAATACAAGGAAAATGGTTACAGAGATGCCCGAATTTTGTCAGATAGTGTCATTATAAATAATGATAAAACCATTTCACTTCAAATAAAAGTCAATGAAGGTGAAAAATACACATTTGGTAACATCAGTTTTATTGGAAATACGGTTTATACTAATCAACAACTAACAAGAATCTTACGTATCAATAAAGGAGATACTTATAACGGTGTTTTGCTTCAAAAGCGTATTGCCGACAATTCAAAACCAGATGCTGACGATATAACTAATTACTATCAAAACTATGGCTATTTGTTTTCAAATATAAACCCTGTTGAAGTTGGGGCAGAAAACAATGTTATTGACATGGAAATTAGAATTGTAGAAGGAAAACCTGCTTATTTTAACAATGTCACAGTAGTTGGAAATGATAAAACCAATGATCATGTTATTTACAGAGAAATTAGAACTAGACCTGGTCAGTTATACAGTAAGGCAAATGTGGTTAGAACCGTGAGAGAACTAGGGCAATTAGGCTTTTTTGATGCACAAGAAATCTCGCCAAATTTCATCAACCCAAACCCTAATGAAGGCACCATTGATATGGAATATTCTGTAAAAGAAACAGGGTCCAGTCAAATAGAGCTTCAAGGTGGTTATGGTGGCGGTGGCTTTATTGGAACATTAGGTCTTTCATTTAACAACTTCTCTATTAAAGACATCTTTAAAAAAGACGCTTATAAACCTATCCCGATGGGTGATGGGCAGAAACTTGCGTTACGTTTACAAGCCAGTCGTTTTTACCAAACGTATAGCTTTTCATTTTCTGAACCTTGGTTAGGTGGTAAAAGACCGGTGCAATTTTCAACCTCTTTATCACATACTAAGCAATTTTTATATGATTATCAAACCAGAAATGCTGATAAGAGTAAAAGTTTTAATATAACTGGAATCACCCTTGGTTTAGCTAGACGTTTGTCCGTACCAGATGATTATTTCACATTATCTCAAGCAGTGAGTTTCCAACGTTATGATTTAAATAACTACAATACTGGTTTATTTACTTTTGGCGATGGTTATGCGAACAACTTATCTTATACCGTTGGTTTAAACAGAAATAACACTTATAACGACCCCATTTATCCAACAGGAGGGTCAAATTTTGATGTAAGACTAAAACTGTCTGCCCCTTATTCAGTCTTTTCGAAGGTTGACTATACAGCATTAAAAGATGAGCGCGATGGATTATTAGTTATAAGAGATGACCCTTCTCAAAGTGCTATAGATAGAACTAATGCTTCTACAAGAATTGGTGAAATTGACCAAGAACGTTATAAATGGCTGGAATTTTATAAAATTAATTTTAAGGCTGATTGGTATACTCAAGTAGCCAAAGATTTAGTTTTAAGACCAAGTGCTGAATTTGGTTTCTTAGGGGCGTATAATAATGATAGAGGGGTTATCCCTTTTGAACGTTTTTTTGTTGGCGGTGATGGTTTAGGTAGTTATAGTTTAGACGGAAGAGAAACCATTGCCTTACGCGGTTATCCAAATCAATCCTTATCAAGTCAAGATGGAGGTACTATATATAATAAATTCTCTTTAGAACTTAGATATCCTATAACTTTAAAAGCATCTGCCAAAATTTATGCTTTAACATTTTTAGAAGGAGGAGCATCTTATAATAGTTTTAAAGATTATAACCCTTTTGAACTTTATCGTTCTGCGGGATTAGGTATACGTATTTTTATGCCTGCATTTGGATTACTGGGTATTGATTTTGGATATGGATTTGATCCGCTACCAGGAGAAATAAACAAACATGGTTGGGAAACACATTTTATTATTGGTCAACAATTTTAATATTTGGCACGATATTTTCTAATAGCAGTTTGATGATTTGAAAGAAGAATTGAAATTTTTAAGATTAAAATTCGTTAATTTTGAAAGATCAATTCAAAAATCGACAGATTTATACAGAAATCATCTGTCGTTTTTAGAATTTAAAACGAATAATTTTAGGAATTATAAAAACAGACACATGAAAACTAACGTTCTTTTTTTACTGACATTTGTGTTTATAATCAGCTTTTCATCTAAAGCGCAAAGAGGAGTAAGAATAGCCTATATAGATACAGAATATATCTTAGAAAAGGTCCCGGAATACCAAGAAGCTACAACACAGCTCAATGAGAAAATTCTAAAATGGAAAAATGAGATTGAAGAAAAATTATCTCAGATTGAACAAAAAAGAAAAGATTTAAGCAATGAAAAAGCACTTTTAACTAAAGAACTTATTGAAGAGCGTGAAGAAGATATTGCTTTTGAAGAAAAGGAAGTTTTAGATTATCAACAAAAACGATTTGGACCAAATGGTGATTTAATGATTCAAAAACAGCAGTTAATGCAACCCATTCAGGATCAAATTTTTTCGGCGGTGCAAGATTTAGCAGCTTCAAAAAAATATGATTTTGTGTTTGATAAATCATCTGATGCCACCATTTTATATTCAGCTAAGCAATTTGATTTAAGTGAGCAAATCTTAAGAAGTATTACAAGATCTTCAAAACGAGAACAAGCAGAATCTAAAGCTGAAAAGAAAGCAGCTCAAAATGAAGAATTATTGCCAGAAATTAATGAAGAATTAGAAGCACGTGAAAAAGCTTTAGAAGATAAGAAAACTGAAAGAGAAAGTGCTATTGAAAAAAGAAGACAAGAAATTTTAGCAGCACGTGAAGCAAAGAAATTAGAAGCAGAGGCCAGAAGACAAAAAATATTAGATGAAAGAGAACAGGCAAAACAGGCCAAAATAGATGCAAGAAATGGCGTAACTGAAACTGTGGAACAACCATCTAATTCAGATACAAATGTAAAAGAAACAAAAGCCGTTAAAACAAAAGTATCTGAAGAAAAAGTTGCTGAGACTAAAACAAGAGAGCAACTGATTGAAGAAAACAGACAAAAAAAATTGGCTGAAAGAGAAGCAAGAAAAAAAGAGTTAGAAGAACGAAAAAAGAAAATATTAGAAGACCGCCAAAAGGCAAAAGATAGTACAAACAATAACAATTAATAATTCACAACAACAGTTAACACTTTTAAAAAATGAAACAATTAAAAACACTTTTATTAGCAACAGCACTATGTATTGGGACTGTAAGTTTTACACAAGCACAAAGTAAAATTGCTCATATAAATACCCAGGATTTAATAACTGCGATGCCAGAATATAAAGCTGCGCAAACACAACTTGAAACACTTACTAAATCGTATCAAGCTGAAATTCAAAATATGGCTACTGAGTTTCAAAACAAAGTAAAGCAATATGAAGCAGAAGCTCCTACTAAAACGGATGAGGAGAATGCAAAAAGAGGTCAAGAAATCCAAGGAATGCAAGACAATATCAGACAATATCAAAGTCAAGCGCAACAAGATATGCAAACTAAAGAAAT
>Ga0208437_1000816_pt1 | contig 8908 bp, 8 predicted proteins | sample ColrivemetaGS705_FD_187602 | JGI IMG/M metagenome (GOLD analysis project Ga0208437, IMG submission 187602) | Estuarine microbial communities from the Columbia River estuary - Flood tide ETM metaG S.705 (SPAdes) (version 2) | ecosystem: Environmental > Aquatic > Marine > Intertidal zone > Estuary ... | reverse complement strand
CCGTCGGTTCATTTAGAACATGCAGTTGATCAACTCTCAAGCCTACCTGGCGTTGGGCGAAGAACTGCGTTGCGTTTAGCACTTGATTTACTAAAGCGAAGTGACATTGAAATCGAAGACTTCATTTCCGCTTTGAATGGTCTCAAGGACAAAGTGCTACGCTGCACCACTTGTGGCAATATTTCCGACACACCTATTTGTGGCATATGTAATAACCCTAAACGAGATGCAAGTATCATTTGTGTTGTTGAAGACATTCGAGATGTCATGGCTATAGAGTCTACAAGCACGTACAATGGGCGATATCACGTTCTTGGTGGCCTTATTTCTCCTATGGATGGTATAGGACCCCAAGATTTAAATATTACTACCTTACCGACTCGTATAGAAAAAGATCAACCCAAGGAAATCATCTTAGCCTTGAGTCCGACCATGGAAGGGGACACTACCAACTTTTATCTTTATAAAAAAATAAAAGACTATGATTTACTTGTAACCCGGATTTCTAGAGGGATTGCAGTTGGGTCTGAATTGCAATATGCAGATGAACTTACTCTAGGTAGAAGTTTACAGCAGCGACAAGTTTTTGATTTTGCCCAGTAGGTATTTTTGTTTGAGCATCAGTTCAAACTAGTCTAACTTAAAAACCCGAGTTTTCTTTTTGAGGTAGCGCATGCCAAAACCAAACACCACAATGAACAATGCCATTCCGATGAAGGAGTTGATGTTACTTTGCTGCCGGAGGCCTCCCATAACATAGGTTTGGAATAAAAGCAAAACAAAGGCTGTTGTCATCGACGCAGCCCAGCCAGAATATTCGTTTTCGAACACAACCTTCACTGAAAACGGTTGCGGATTGGCTTTGTATTTCCAAAAAGCAGGCAATAAGAGCGGGGTTTGTTTTCTCCAGTCAAGGTAGTCTTGGCCAAATTTGCGGGTCAAAAATTGTTCTTCAGCATAAATGATGAGGCGGTAGTACGCTACAAATAAGATCAAAAACACGGGCACGAGCCAATCGATGCCCGTAAATACAGCCCAGCCGATGTAGGTGGTGATATTGCCTAGATACAAAGGATGGCGCACCATGGAATAAATACCAGTAGAATTAAGGGCTTCGGCAACCTGCTCGCGGTTGCGACCTGAAGTATGTGCCGCACGTTTACCTACTGCGAGCGCGCGAATGACATGACCGAGGACCACCAAGCCAATTGCCAAGTTGGTATAGTTTGGATTGAGCCAATTTTGATGCATTGGAAAAAAATGCATAAGGATAAAAGCGACAAGAAAAAAGAAAACTGGAATTTGGCCACGATACTTAAAAAACTGATTTCCTAGCTTTTCCAATTGATTTTGATCAGACATTTGTGTTTTTTTTGTAGTTTTAAAGAATGGCAAATGTAATCATAAATCTTGGGGTCAATGAAAGAAAAATACAAGCTTGAGTTTCTACTTAAAACCTCACCACGCGTTCTCGATAAGCTCATTAGTACGCCAGACGGCCTTGCAGATTGGTTTGCAGACGACGTAAGAGTAAATGATGATATATACACCTTTGAATGGGATGGCAATGCTGAGCCAGCTCGTTTAGTTCAACTTAAAATGAACTCTAAAATCCGTTTTCAATGGCTTGAAGACGAAGAACAAGGGCTAGACACCTATTTTGAGCTTGCCTACGTTGTAGATGCTATGACTAATTCTGTTATTTTACAAATAACCGATTTTGCTATGCGTGCCGATCTCGAAAGCAATGCTGCTATTTGGCACCAAGCAATCAATGACCTCAAGCGTATTATTGGCGGTTAATAAAGGCTTTTTCTTCATCTAAAGGTTTCGCATTATTGCGTAAATTTGCCTAAATAACCTTGCTTGAAACGTCTCGTTCAGTTTAGCCTCAAGTCTTTTACCGGACCATTCATCGTGACTCTATTGATCTCGATGTTTATGCTCATCTTGCAGTTTTTTTGGGTCTATATTGATGACCTGATGGGTAAAGACCTGAGTATTTGGGTCATATTAGAATTACTCATGTACGTATCAGCTAGTCTGATTCCCATGGCGCTACCACTTGCCATTTTACTTTCATCGCTAATGACCATCGGGAATTTGGCCGAACACAACGAACTCACGGCCTTAAAATCAAGTGGTTTTTCCTTGTTGCGTATTTTGAGACCCTTAACTATTATTGTTTGCTCGCTGGCAATAGGCACATTCTTTTTTTATAATTATGTCATACCAGCAGCAAATCTGAAATGGCACACCCTTATCTATGATATTCAGAACAAGAAGATCTCAAGTATATTAACCCCAAAAGTTTATTCCAGAAGTTTTGATGGTTACGCTATTAAAATAGATTCATTATCGGGCAACCATTGCCATGGGGTTACCATCCACGACTACACGCAACCGACCCAGTTGCGCACCATTAGAGCTAAAGAAGCTGAAGTTTACAAATCTGAAAATGGGAGATTTGTATTTTTGAACCTCAAAAACGGTCGCATATTGGAGGAACTTGATATTCAAAACCCCATGTATTTACCGAATCACACGATAAGTAACCCGTCCGGTCGTCCGTCAAGAGTTTCTCAGTTTGATCAAGGTGTGTATAAATTAGATCTTGAAGGACTAGATCTCAATCGTTCCAAAGAAGATTTGTTTACCAACAAATACGAAATGCTCAATGTGTTTCAAATCAATGCAGTAATAGACTCCATACAATCCAAAAAAGCAAGTTTACTTCAAAATTTTGTCAAGCAAAGTACACTTGGTTTTTTGAGCCTCAACAAGCACATGCCTAAAGTTGAAATTCACGACCCGGGCATTACCAATACTCCGACCCAAGCCATCAATTCTATTCAATTTAAAGACCTAGCAACCAATGATCAACAACTCGCCTATCAATTAGCCATATCTAAAATCCGACGAAATCAACAACAATTAGCAAACCAAACCCAATTCCTAGACACCTTAGACAGAGAAACAGAACTCTATTGGATTGAGTTTCATCGAAAGTTTGCATTGACTTATACGATAATGATTCTCTTTTTTGTTGGTGCTCCACTTGGAGCAGTCATTAAAAAAGGAGGGTTTGGCGCACCAGTTGTCATTGCAGCACTCATTTTCATGTTATATTTTATCCTCAGTTCAATAGGAAATAACCTGGCAGAAACCGGTACTGTAAGTCCTTTTGTTGGCATGTGGATGGCAGCTATTATCTTTACTCCTGTCGCTTATTTTTTTACTAAAAAAGCAAGTGCTACCTAAATTATCGTCTCTTGAAAATTCTCATATTCAGTCATAAACCTCCATACCCCATCTTAGATGGTGGGTGCCTGGCCATGGCTCGCCTATTAGAAGACCTGCTCTCTTTGAAGGTAGTTTCAAAAATATGTTATCATACGCTCTCCACCGCCAAACACCCATTTGACGCTACTGCTTTTCCTGAGAACTCTAAATTGGAAGTCAGATCACATGCGATCGATACAAAAGTTACCATTATCGGCGCTGCAGCGAGTTTGCTTAAGCAAGAGTCCTATAATTTGAAAAGATTTAAAGACCAAACGATTTTACAGCGCATTAAAAAGGAGATCCAAACTGAGGCTTATGATTTTATTATTTTTGAAAGCTTATTTACTGCATCTTACGCAAGTGCATTAAAACCTTACTCAAAAGCCAAATTCATTTACAGAGCACATAATATCGAACACCAAATTTGGAAAGACCTTTCGAATCACACAAAATTCATATTGAAAAAATGGTATTTACAGCAGTTGGCATATAGTCTCAAATGGGCTGAACGAAGTATTTGGAGCGAAGACCAAGGTGGTTTGGACCTTATTTTAGCTATCTCAGATAGCGATTTGAATACCATTGAGGGGCAAACCCTTACCTCTTGTCGCTACCTACCTGCTTCTATTCTCACGCCACAACAACGCTCAACCCAAGCCTCTTTTCAATTATGTTTTATAGGTGCATTTAACTGGACACCAAATGTAGAAGCAGTGAATTGGTTTTTAGACAATGTATATGATGCTGTAAAAACCCAATTCCCACAGGTAGTTTTTCATATTGCAGGTAAAGGATCAAAAGAGTATAAAAATTGGCAACGATCAGGTGTGCATACACATGGATTCGTACCAGATGCTAAAGCGTTTATAGCCGAACACGGCATATTTATTGGCTGCCTACAATCCGGATCTGGTGTAAAAATGAAGATCATTGAAGCCATGAGCGTAGGGGCACCAATTATATTTAGCCAAAAGTCGGCGGATGGTTTGCCTCAATTCCCTGAGCGTATTTGTCATCAATCATCTGATTCTTTTAAGTTAGAATTGATTGAATTACTGAGCAACCCTATAGCATTAGAGGAGCGGACAAAGTTTTCAAGCGCTTATTTTGAGCAACACTTTGAGTCTAGGCAAGTGCAAAAACAACTCCTCCACATGCTCGAAGAACTTCAAAATAATCGCTAATATTGCCCTATGCTTCTGCAATACATCTTTGTACTCGGCGCCGTCTTTCTGCTTTATAGCTATTTGATCTACCCTTTTTTGCTTCAATATTTACTCAAGCAAAAAAAAGCAATCACAACCTATTCATCAGATAGTCTACCAAACTTGAGCATCATCATCGCTGCGCATAACGAAGAAAATGTACTCAGAGATAAACTAGATTCCATTCTTGACAGCAACTATCCAATTGAGCAAATTGAGGTGCTCATCGGTATTGACGCAAGTACTGACCTTAGTGCGCTCATTGCCGAAGAATACCAAAAGAAATTCGTCTCCTGTCAGGTATTTGAATTCAAAGAAAGACAGGGTAAAATTAAAATTGTCAATGCGCTTGTTCCTAAAGCAAAAAATGAAATCATTGTGCTAACTGATGCCAATGTACTCTTTACCAAGGACACCCTCTTACATTTACAAGCACCCTTTTCAGATGCACAGATCGGCTTAGTAGATAGCACCATGAAGCATTATGGTGTTAAGGATACAGGAATCTCTGTGCCCGAATCGGCATACATTGCTGGTGAAGTGAATCTCAAAGAAGCCGAAGGGAAACTTTGGGGCGCCATGATGGGGCCATTTGGCGGTTGTTTTGCGTTTAGAAAGCGATGTTTTGAACCTATTCCCACCCACTTTCTTGTTGATGACTTTTATATCAATATGATTTGTATTGAAAAAGGAATGAAATGTATTACACAATCTGAGGCCATAGTCCTAGAAGATGTATCCAATGACCTGCTCATAGAATTCAAACGTAAAATTCGAATTTCTTCGGGTAATTTTCAGAATTTGAAGCGATTTTGGGGGCTTTTATTCAAATTTAATGCTGTTTCATTTACCTTCTTTTCCCACAAATTTTTGCGCTGGATTTTACCAGTTTTTCTAATTGGGATGGTATTTCACATCATAAATCATCAGGATCAATCATTATTTTATCAAATTCTATACTTCGGATTGCTACTCATACCCATCTCATTTATTGTAGATTTCATCGCTAGGAAACGCGATGTTCATTTGGTTTGGCTTCGTTTTATAATCCATTTTGTAAGTATGAACCTAGCCTTATTCATCGGTTTAATTCGATTTTTTGGCGGGATACGTTCTTCTGTTTGGCAACCTACAAAGCGTCATCAGTAAGTTTTTTGTATCTTTGCAGTCAAATCCGCCTGCGTCTTGTAAGTTGCCTTCCTTCCTACTCTGCTCATGGCACTTATTCTCTTAACGCAAATAAATGGCTAAATCCAAAGAAACCTTCTCTAAGAAGGAAAAAGAAAAACTCAAAGCAAAAAAGAAAAAAGAAAAATTAATTCGTTCTGAAGAGCGCAAAGCTAACGCCGGTGGTGGTGGTTTAGATAGCATGATGGCTTATGTAGATGAATTTGGCCGAATCGTAGATGCACCAATCGATCCGAGTACTCGCGTAGAAATTGATGCTGAAAGTATTGAAATCGGAATTCCACGTCGTGAAGAAAGCGACGAAGATGAAGCAACAGACTCAGGAATAGTAATCTTCTTTAATGATTCAAAAGGTTATGGTTTCATCAAAGATAAAGCAAGCGGTGAAAACATATTTGTACATGCGGCTAATTTATCTCAACCGATCGCAGAACGCGATGAAGTTACCTTTGACAAAAGTAGAGGCCAAAAAGGCTGGGTGGCGATGAATGTAAAAATTGTTCCTAAAGCAAGCCCTTCACTCACCTAAACAATTTTCATTTTAAATAAGCTTGTTGCATTCCGAAGCCAAATCTAGGTAAATTGGCTTCGGTTAGCAATAAGATCACAACATCAAACTGTTGCACTTCTTTTGCATAGTTCTTCAAATTCTCAATAAAAGAAGTTTCCTTCCCAGGAATTAGTCTTTCATGGTTGTAATACCAAAATTCACCTTCTTGAAAGACGTGCTCCATCATCCCCCAATTGTACATCCCGTAATAAAAGCTATCGCCAATCACGAGCACTTTTGGCGCTTTTTTACCTTTGGGTAAGGGCATGATTTCAAATTTTGGATACGCCATTTTAAAGTCTGGTAAATTACGCAACAAATTCATGCCAAGCTCAATATCGTCGTCTCGGTCTCGAGGTGTGTTGTCTTGGTCGATACCTTTAAGTTTCAAGGAAGGCATTTGTTTTTGGGTTAGCGAACTTACCTGCTTGATTAAAGAATCGGCCACTAAATACTCGCCGTAAGTGCTCCAGTGAATGCCCGTTTTGGGATATAAAGGATACTTCGCGGTGGCTTTCATCTTTATAAACCAATCTTGTACGTCAAATACCTCAATTTGTTGTTGCTGAAGTGAACGAACGAAATCGGGGTAATTTCTGCCAGTACTGCCATTATAACGATATTCGTGTGGCATTTTATCCGGAAAAAAGGAACCTTTGCCCGGAGCCAAACAGACCAATAAGTGTTTGCCTTTCTTAGCTAAGTCTTGCTCCATAAGGTGTAGATCAGATACTAATTTGGTAATCGAGTCCAACCCAAGGTAATCCCTGCCACTTGCAGCTAACAAATAATTCTCTTCAAAAAGATATCCATCTTTTCCCATTACAACCCCTTGTGCTTGATATTCGCCAAAGACGCGGTCGAAAAGCTCGTTGTAAAAACGCACCATAAATGGCCTCAATCCAAAGTGCTCACTGATATATTTTTCCTGACCCTCTTGAAATTTAACTTCGCGCCAGAGCGCAACTGAAAATTTGACATTTTCTGAGTTCGGCTGTGCACCACCTAATGGTTTGGGCTCAAAAAGGTGTACGTTTTGCTCTAGCCAAGGCAAAAGTAGCAAGGCAAGCACCACTCCAAAAAGTGCGTTCTTGATGATTGTATCTTTTGATGGTGCTTTCATCAGAAACGGTAATAAATAAAAGGGTTTAAATTGGATGCAGAAAGAAAGACAATACTCAATAACAGCAGTAAAATTGAAATAAGCGTAATTAAAGTGGCTTTAGCAACGGAAATAGTTGGATTTGTTGAAGTGAAAAAAAGGGTTATTCTATTGAAATACTGAGTTCTTCCCATAATCGAAAATAAGCTTGCAAGTAGCAACACTAAATAAAAGCTATTGTTAAATTGTATAAATTTAAAATCTTTATAATCAATTAGTTGTAAGTAAAATAATTTAGCATCATGCCAACTTTCTAATCTGAACAAAACCCAAGCCATTGCGACAGTAAAGAAGGTCAAAATCGTGGCTGGCATCTTCCCTACTTTCTCTAAAATCTTTAATAAGAAAAGACGGTCTAGGATCAAGAAAAAACCATGAAAAGCACCCCACAAGACAAAATTCCAAGAAGCACCGTGCCACAAGCCCGACACCAAAAAAACCAGCCACAAATTGAAGTACAAACGCCATTTTTGCTTGACTCTGTTACCACCCAACGGAATGTATAAGAAATCGCGCATGAAGGCCCCGAGGGTAATGTGCCAGCGACGCCAAAATTCAGTGATGCTTCTAGAACTGTATGGAGAATCAAAGTTTTCTGGAAAACGAAAACCCATCATGCGGGCAAGGCCAATTGCCATGTCTGAATAACCCGAAAAATCAAAGTAAATTTGAAAGGTATAGGCAAGGATGCCCACCCAAGCTTCGTCGAAACTCAGCGCACTGAGCTCACCGCCCATATAATGATCAGCCTGCTTAGCCAACACATTGGCAATCAGTACTTTTTTAGCAAGTCCTATACTGAAGCGAAACAAACCTATAAGTCTGTCGTCTGGGGTTTCTATGCGGGAAACTACCTGCTGCGCTACACTTTTAAAACGAATAATGGGCCCTGCAATGGCATGCGGAAAAATCAATTTGTAGAGCAAGTATTGCGTTGGTTTTTCAAAGGGCGCATGATCATGACGGTAAACTTCTATGGCGTAAGTCAGGGTCTGAAACGTAAAAAAAGAAATACCAATTGGAAGGGCGACTTGCATCCAGTCTAGCGCCTGAAAACCCATGGAATTCAAGGTTGCATTCACATTTTCTATAAAAAAATTAGCGTACTTGAAATAAGCCAAAAGCCCCAAGTTGAGCGTAAGAGAAACGGTTAACAAAAGTTTTCTGCGTTGAGGCTTGTCACTTTTATAAAGGGCTTGAACTAAATAGAAGTCAATTAAACTCGTGCCCAGCACCACATACAAAAAGTTGGGAGCGCCCCAAGCATAAAATAAAATACTCACCAAAAGTGCCCAATGGTTTTTCCAGCTCTTTGGCAATAGTATATAAACCAGCATAAATACTGGTAAGAAGTACAATAAAAAGAGGATGCTGCTGAAAACCATAACTGTGCCCGAAAATACATAAATCTGAGCAAATCTTTAACTTTGCAACATGAAAGTAGAACTGATGTCTCCAGCGGGTTCTTACGAAGCCCTCATGTCGGCCATTAAAGCATGCTGTGATTCCGTTTATTTT
>Ga0208437_1000804_pt1 | contig 8946 bp, 10 predicted proteins | sample ColrivemetaGS705_FD_187602 | JGI IMG/M metagenome (GOLD analysis project Ga0208437, IMG submission 187602) | Estuarine microbial communities from the Columbia River estuary - Flood tide ETM metaG S.705 (SPAdes) (version 2) | ecosystem: Environmental > Aquatic > Marine > Intertidal zone > Estuary ... | reverse complement strand
GTCGTGTCCTTCAATCTTGAGGTTCTGCAAAGTGGACATAAAGCCACCCTTGCGCAGACGTGTCAGAAGGTAGTTGAACGGAATGTTGATTGCGATAGGGTCTTGACCACCACCGTAAACCACACCCGGTACAAGTCCATCACGGCGTGCTTGGCGGGCGGCCCCCTTGCCTGTCCCCGCGCGTACCGTGGCTTCTAGATCTGGAATCTTACCAGCCATTTGTATTCTCCAATAAATAAGGGGCCGTCCTCCAAGGGTGAGCGACCCGGTTAGTAAGCGGTGCTATAGGGGGGAATCGGGGGCTTGGGAAGAGGAAAACCAGCGTAAAACAAGCCAATCCTCAGGTAATTGGCGTTATTCGCGCCGCTTTCAACGCCCCATAATGCCCTGCGCCCGCGATACGGCGCAATTGCGCGCCCTTTGTCAAATTCTGCACCAGAGCCTCAGACATCGCAACCGGCGCCCAACTGTCCGCCTCGCCATGCCAGATTTCAACAGGGGAGGTGACCATTTGCAAGGCCCCCGACCAGTCACCCACGTAGGCACTGATTGCCTGCACATAGGCCGTTGGGTGATTGACCATGCTATTGCGCAGCCCCGCGCGCAGAGCTTTGCGTACCTCAGGTTCAGACACCAATCGCCGCTCATGTGGCTCCGCTTTTGCAAACAAGCGGTCGAGCATAAAGTCAGGCGCAATCTTGACGACCAAGCCCTGCAAACCCGTCACAAAGCGAAGCAAGCTCGGGAGCCGCTTGGCCATCCGAAACACAGGCTTGCCCGCCATGGCAGGCAGAAAATCTCCAAGGTTCAAAGGGGCCGCTGGAGAAATCAGCGTCACTTTGCCGACCTTATCGGGGCGCGATGCAGCCAGCCGCAACGCCACCATCGCCCCAATCGAAAACCGGATCAAATGCACCGATCCATCTGGGGCGCCAGCAGTCGCGGCATCAAACGGCGCCAAGGGGGCCGCTGCAAACAAATCAGGAGCAGCCACACCCTCGATGCCCAACAACGATGCATCCTCAGGCCCACCTGGCACGCCGTGGCAAAAGTAGATCATGCGCGAAACTCCTGTAACCGTTTGATTTGCTTGCCCGCTGCGTCAAAGTTCTCTGGATCAAGCCAAGCCTCAAACGCGCCTTTACACTCTGGCCAGTCAGCTTTGAGGATCGAAAACCATGCAACATCGCGTTGCCAACCGTCGATAACGGCCGCATTGCGCCACATGCCTTCGCGGGTAAACCCAAGGTTCAAAGCGGCCTGAAACGATTTGGCATTCTGCGCCTGACACCGCCATACCAGCCGCTCATAATCAAACTTTTCCTCCCCAAATACATCAAAAAGAATATCGCCTCACGAGCGGCGCGGGTGCCCTGCAATGCGGGCGCAAACCAAATGCTTCCAATCTCGAACGCGCCATCATTTTGAGACACATCGCAGATCGATAACCAGCCCTGCGGCGTGCCTGTCGCATCCAAAACCGCCCAAAACGGCTGATCTTGGCGCGACGATAAATCGGCAATCAACGTTGATAGCTCTTCGGACACATCAAAAGGCCCATAGCGCAAATAGGTAAAGCTCTCGGGCGTGGCCTCAACAAGCGGCCATAATGCAGCAACATGGTTCAAATTTAGCGGAACAAGGCGGCAATAACGCCCTTCAATTTCACCGGCCTCGGGAAACGCCCAATGCGACCTTTCAATGCGCGTACCCAACATTATGCCACCCAATTCTTTTCACAGACAACAAGACGCATTTCGACAGGAACCTCAAGCTGAACAAGGCATCAGCTTTGATACTTGCTTTGGGAACAAATCTGCGCAAGCACTCCGCCATGTCAATTATCAGCGCCCTTATAATCTCTCGCCGTCCTGCCACAGCCTTTGTGGTCGTGGGGCTATTCTGGGGCTGCTTTGCCGCCTTTGTTCCCGTCATCAAAGCGCAGCTGGGGGCCAATGACGCGCTCTTTGGCACATTGCTGCTCGGCTCTGCCACAGGGCTTGTCACCTCCATGTGGCTTGCCCCCAAGGCCGATAAAATCTTCGGCCCACATGCGATGCAATTCGGGATCGCGTTTTTGGCGCTCGCGTGGCTCGTCCCGCCGACCATGACCATTCCGCTGGTGTTTGCCGCCACGATGATGTTCGTCGGCATGGCCTCTGGCCTGCTGGACGTGGTGATGAACGCACGCGTGTCAGAGCTGGAGGGCATCCACAATCGCCCTCTGATGAACGCCAATCACGCTATGTTTTCATTGGCTTACGCGATTTCGGCGACGATCACAGGTCTCGCCCGCGAGGCCCATATCCCAACGCTTTATGTCTTTGAAGGCTTCACCGTTGTCTCGCTCTTGCTCATCCCGTTCATGCGTATGGAGCCAGCCCAAATCGACCCCGATGCCGACACAACTGGGGGCTACCCACTTTGGCCGATCTTGCTGGCGGGGAGCATTGTGCTCGTGGCCTTCATGTCCGAGGCCACGGTCGAGGCATGGTCCGCCCTGCATATCGAACGCACGCTTGGCGGGGGGGCCGCAGAGGGCGCACTTGGCCCTGCGATGCTCGGCTTCACCATGGCTTTCGGGCGGTTCTCGGGGCAGGCGCTCTCGGAACGGATGCGCGACCTGCACGTGCTGATCGCGGCGGCGCTCGTCGCGGCAGCAGGGGCCGTGATCGCAGCCCTCGCGCCGTCGCCGATCTTTGCCTATATCGGCTTTGGCACACTGGGCCTTGGCGTGTCGGTCATCGGCCCGCTTGGCCTCGCCATCCTTGGGCGGATCGTCCCCGCACATATGCGCACCGAGGCGATTAGCAAGGCCGCTGTGATCGGGTTCTCAGGCTTCTTCGTCGCTCCCGTTGTGATGGGGCTGGTGTCAGAAAGCTTCGGCCTGCGTGTGGCATTTGGTGGCGTCGCGGCCTTCCTGTTGCTGTCAGTGCCATTGGCCCTGACAATCGCCGAAATGCCGCGGGCGGATGGGAGGGGCTAGGCCCACTCCCCCTCAAACCCTTTGGGAACAAGCAAAATATCGCGGTCCACATCGTGAATGTCGCGCTTGCCGCAAAGGGCCATCGTGGTGTCGAGTTCCTTGTGAATGACTTCCAAGGCCTTGGTCACGCCAGCCTCGCCCATCGCACCCAATCCGTTGACAAAAGCGCGGCCAATGTAGGTGCCTTTTGCGCCCATCGCCATCGCCTTCAATACGTCCTGACCAGAGCGAATACCGCTGTCCATATGGACCTCAACCTTGTCGCCCACGGCATCAAGGATTGCGGGCAACATACGGATTGAAGACAGCGCACCATCCAACTGACGGCCTCCGTGGTTGGACACAATAATCGCATCAGCGCCAAGTTTTGCGGCCATTTTTGCGTCTTCAACGTCCATGATCCCCTTCAGGATCACCTTGCCACCCCACATTTCCATCAGTGTTGCGACGCGCTTCCAATCCAGCGCGTGATCAAAGGCCTCTGCGGTCCAAGAGGCCAGCGACGACGGATCAGACACCCCCGACGCATGGCCCACGATATTGCCGAAAAAGCGACGCTTGGTGCCCAGCATTTGCAGTCCCCAAGACCACTTTGTCGCGAGGTCCGCCATTGAGGCGATGGTGAATTTGGGCGGCGCGGACAGGCCGTTTTTGAGGTCTTTGTGGCGCTGCCCCATGACCTGCAAATCCAGCGTGATCACAATCGCAGAGCAGCCCGCCGCGCGGGCGCGTTCAAACAAGCGGCGCATGAAATCGTCGTCTTTGAGGGTATAGACCTGAAACCAGAACGGTTTGGTCGTGTTCTCGGCCACATCCTCGATCGAGCAGATCGACATGGTTGAAAGCGTGAAGGGCACACCAAATTTTTCGGCAGCTTTGGCCGCCTTGATCTCGCCATCCGCGCATTGCATCCCTGTCAGACCGACAGGGGCCAGCGCGACAGGCATCGCCACATCCTGACCGATCATCTGCGATTTTGTGGTCCGGTTTGTCATGTCGACCGCAACACGTTGCCGCAGGCGGATTTGATCAAAGTCTGACGTGTTCTCGCGGAAGGTCTGTTCCGTCCAGCTACCGCTTTCGGCGTAGTCGTAGAACATCTTTGGCGTGCGGCGTTTATGGAGACGCTTGAGGTCGGCAATAGTGGTGATCACGGGCATGATACGACTTTCCTGCTGAATTGGTATGGATGTTTTACCAATTTAGCAAAGTTCACGCAAGCCGCAAAAATAGAGCCTCCGGCGGGAGTATTTCCGGACATAGAAAATTGGGGCGCTTAGGCGGAGTGTGTGCCGTCGGCTAAGGATTTAACGAAGGCCAGTACGTCAGCGACGCTATCGCCAGCGCCGACGCGTTCCACAATCGCAGAGCCGACAACCGCACCATCGGCAATCGCCGCGATATCGGCAGCGGCCTGTGGTGTCTTGATCCCAAAGCCGACAATCACTGGTAAATCAGTGTGTGATTTGATCCGCGCGACCTCTGGCCCGACATCATTGGCTTGCGCGGATGCGGTCCCAGTGATCCCCGTGACGGAGACGTAATAGACAAAACCTGAGGTGTTGGTCAGCACTTTTGGCAGGCGCTTGTCGTCTGTTGTCGGCGTTGCCAAACGGATGAAATTGATGCCCGCAGCCTGCGCTGGAATGCACAGTTCGGAGTCTTCCTCGGGCGGCAAATCCACGACGATCAGCCCGTCGATGCCTGCTTCTTTGGCATCGACAAGAAACTTATCTACGCCGCGCGAATAGATCGGGTTGTAATAGCCCATCAGCACAATCGGGGTCGTGTCATCAACTTTGCGGAATTCACGCGCATATTGCAGCGTCTTCTCTAAGCTCTGACCCGCAGCCAAGGCGCGCTGCCCTGCAAGCTGGATCGTGATCCCGTCCGCCATCGGATCAGTGAAGGGGATGCCGAGTTCGATGATGTCCACACCAGCGGCAGGCAGGCCCATCACGATCTCAAGACCTTTGTCATAATTCGGATCGCCCGCCATCACATAGGTCACAAAGGCTTTTTTGCCCTTAGCTTTCAGGTCTGCGAATTTGGCGTCGATGCGGCTCATGGTCGTCCCCTTGGAAAATGTCACCGCAGGTTTGCGTCAAAGGGGGATGAAAGGCAATCCCAATCAGGATGCGCAATACTGCAAACCGCGCCGTAACCGCAGCATTTATACAGTTCGGCTTGCAGCAGAGCATTTCTGACCATAGAAGCGCATCCAAGCAAATAGGAGAGTGCGTCATGGGTTTCAAAATGGGTATCGTGGGTCTGCCAAACGTAGGCAAATCGACATTGTTCAACGCGCTGACGAAAACAGCAGCCGCACAGGCCGCGAACTTTCCGTTCTGCACGATTGAACCCAACGTGGGCGACGTCGGTGTTCCCGACGCGCGCCTTGATAAATTGGCCGCGATTGCGGGTTCCAAGAACATCATCCCGACGCGTATGACCTTCGTTGATATCGCGGGCCTCGTTAAGGGCGCATCTAAGGGCGAAGGCCTCGGCAACCAGTTCCTCGCAAACATCCGCGAATGTGACGCGATCGCCCATGTGGTCCGCTGCTTTGAAGACGACGACATCACCCACGTCGAAGGCCGCGTTGACCCTGTGACAGACGCCGAAGTCATCGAGACCGAACTGATGCTCGCCGACATGGAATCCATCGAGAAGCGCTTGCAAGGTTTGGGCCGCAAGGTCCGCAGCGGCGACAAAGAAGCCGCCGACCAAGAGCGCCTTTTAAAAGCAGCACTCGCCGCCCTCAACGAAGGCCAGCCCGCGCGCACGATCAAAGTCGATCCTGACGACATGAAGCAGTGGAAAATGCTGCAAATGCTGACATCCAAGCCAGTTCTGTATGTTTGCAACGTCGAAGAAGAAAGCGCAGGCAAAGGCAACGCACAGTCCGATGCCGTCGGCGTCATGGCCGCCGCACAAGGCAACTCCCACGTCGTGATCTCTGCCCGTATCGAGGAAGAAATTAGCCAATTAGAGCCCGAAGAAGCAGAAATGTTCCTTGGCGAAATGGGCCTAGAGGAAGCAGGCCTCGACCGCCTGATCCGTGCAGGCTACGAACTTCTCCACCTGCAAACCTATTTCACCGTCGGCCCAAAAGAGGCCCGCGCTTGGACCATCAAAGCAGGCACATCCGCCCCCCAAGCCGCAGGCGTGATCCACGGAGATTTCGAGCGTGGCTTCATCCGCGCAGAAACCATCGGTTACAACGACTTCGTGACGCTTGGCGGCGAACAGGGTGCCAAAGAAGCAGGTAAAATGAAGGCCGAAGGCAAAACATACATCGTCAAAGACGGCGACGTGATGCACTTCTTGTTTAATACTTAAGACAAACTTCACTGCGGAGTAGAATTTGGAAATTAGGGTTCACCTGATTCCAGACGATTTTCACCTCACCCATGTCGGTGAGTTGCACGATGGGAACTATTTCTGGATTGATAACCAACTTGCTTCCGACGGCAACGATACGCATGATTTTATTGCGGTCTATATTTGTGATCGCAAAGGCAATTTGATTGATAGCAAAATTATTGATCGGGGCCTGCGGTCAAATAGCGATCAACTCCCGCTCAAAGAGGTCATTGATCGCGAGAGCAAAAGGACTGGCGTAAAGCGCCGAACATCTTTTTGGGCCTTTCCATTTTCAGTCGCGGCATTTGGCCTTACATTTGGACTTGTGGTGCGAGATCGACAAGCGGGTGAGCTTGACGGCTACCAAGCAGTTGATGTGTTGCCTGGGTATACTCTGATGTTCTATCCGCCTTGGTCAGACGGGCTTTATGATACATAGTGGATGACCAAGACCGCCACCATTCGCCGATCAACATCATATTAGGACCACCCAATGCCCCTCACAATCCTCGCCCTCATCAACGTCACCCCAGGCTGTGAAGCGAAACTCATCGCGTCCCTCACAACCCTCGCCGAAGCATCGCGCAAAGAAGAAGGCTGCATCCAATACGACATGCACCTCGACAACGAGGATCCGTCGTTCATTATGTTCTACGAGACTTGGGCGACCAAGGCGCTTTGGCTGGAACACATGAAGTCCGAGCACCTCAAGGTTCATAACGCCGCCACCGAAGGCTGCATCGCCAAGCTTGCCTTGCACGAGATGACCAAGCAATAAAGCGGTCTTGTTTTTGGCAAAGACGGTGCACACCAATGCCACTTCCGCCCAATAGGCCCTAGCGCGACTGCAAATCTCGCGGAACAGCTGTTGGGTGAATAGGTGGTATTTTGGATACTGCAATCAACTAAATATGGTAGGTTTTGCCAAAGAAATCCTTAAATCACTGGATTCTAAACACCTTTTGGCCACGTTGCGGAGACAGTCAGGTACCGCTGCACAATAGTAACATTAGGAGTAACTAAAATGTCATCTGCATCATTTACGATCCTGGGGGACGTAAACGTTGAGGTCACAATTACCGAGGTCATCGACCCCGTAACTGGTCTCACGAATTTGGAATTCCAGGTTAACGTCCTCGACGATACTGGATCTATCGGCGACTTGAACGCGCCATATTTTGACCTTGCGAACGATGGTGTCACAGATAGCCTGTCCGTTGAAGGCGACGACGTCACTGGGTCTGCCTTTAAGGTCGACGGCGTTTCCAAAATCGACAGCTACACCAACATGAATGGCGAAGTGATCAAGGACCTCGGCCGCTTTGATGGGGGCGTGCAGTTTGGCACCGCTGGCATCGGCACTGACGACATCCGCAGCACGACTTTCACGCTGTCATCCGATGACACGTCGCTGAGCCTGTCTGACTTCAGCTTGCAAGACTTCGGCGTGCGCCTGACATCCGTCGGCGAAGAGGACGGCAGCCGCGACGGCTCGCTGAAACTCGGCGATACCGCACCAGATCTGACGCCTGTAGAAGTACTGGCGATTGCGAATGATGATAAATTGGTCGTGCAGGAAGACGAAAGCTTCAACTTTGACGGTTTCGATTTCCTCGACAATGGCGCGACATCTTTGTTGGCCAATGACACCTTCGACGGCGGCGCCTACACAGGCCAAGTGACTGACATTAACGGAGCACCTTTCGTTGATGGTCAAGTCATCGTCGGCAGCAACGGTGGATACCTGTTGGTCTCTTCGAACGGCGATGTCGACTTCTCCTCAAGTGATGAATTCGGCAACAACGACTTTGCTTATTTGGGTCAAGACGAAGTTGGAACAACGACGTTCGAATACGCCATCGACGGCGGCTCAATGGCGACACTGACGGTCGACGTCATCGGAATCGACGACGGACTACCGCCACCGCCGCCGCCGCCAATGGGCTAAGGTATTTGACAGAAATAGAAACGCCCTTCGTTTTCGAGGGGCGTTTTTTTTGTGCCATGAGGACGGCGCGCGATGGTGCCTGTGATAAAGCGAACCGTCGGAGTATCGTCCTGTCCGAAACGACGTTTCGCTCGCACCCGACAGCCGAATGAACCATTTAATGGGTCGCTCAACGAAATGGCGGCAGTGCTCTCAACAGGCAATATCAAGTCGACAGCCACTGAACGTATGGGCAAAATGAACCCCGCCAACCTACGCAAGGCGCATGCCCTGCTGGAAAGCAACAAAGCCAAAGGCAAACTGACACTGGCTAGGTTTAAAACGATAGGGGTGCGTCTACGGGGACATCCTGCAAATATGGGCTAATCACAGCTGAAGGAAACCGAATGAACACCCGACCATATTTGATCGCAGCAAATCTATCGACCCCGTGCTGGCCAAGTGGGCGAGGCGAAGAAATTGGGTCCGTCTTTGGTACGTTCGCATCAATCGCCACAGACTTATCGCGGCCATTCTTTTATGACCGCGAATTTGTAACGACCTTCATCCTTTCAAAGGAGATAGGTTTAATAGCGATTAGTTTGGAATTGTCTTTCACAGACGGTTGGGGGGATTTCTTAGAAGAAGGCTATGAGAAGCTTATCCA
>Ga0208437_1000741_pt1 | contig 9287 bp, 10 predicted proteins | sample ColrivemetaGS705_FD_187602 | JGI IMG/M metagenome (GOLD analysis project Ga0208437, IMG submission 187602) | Estuarine microbial communities from the Columbia River estuary - Flood tide ETM metaG S.705 (SPAdes) (version 2) | ecosystem: Environmental > Aquatic > Marine > Intertidal zone > Estuary ... | reverse complement strand
TGTTAAAGATACAACCAAATGTCCTTTCTGTTATCGGTATATTGGTTGTTATCCTAGGATCTCTTTTCTTTCTTGGAGATAATAAAAACTTAGGCATTGTATTAATCTTTCTTGGCAGTGCTGTAGATGGGTTAGATGGACCCTTAGCTAGAACGTTAAATAAAACTGTATTAATCTTTCTTGGCAGTGCTGTAGATGGGTTAGATGGACCCTTAGCTAGAACGTTAAATAAAACTACAAAAAAGGGAGCCCTCCTTGACTCAACAATAGATAGAATAGGTGAACTATTTATTTGGGCTGTAATTGGTATTAACTATGTAAGTTCAAATATAGAACTCTTTACAATCTTTTCTATTGTCACATCATCAAGCTTGATTCCTTATTTACGTGCTAAGTCAGAAGTTCATGGTATTGACAACAAGGTTGGTATAGCTGCACGTCCTGAAAGAGTATTGTTTGCTGTCTTTTACATGTATTTTCAGTTCTCTTTTAATTTCGTATATTTATTTGCACTATTTACATGGACCACAGTTTGGCAACGTTTTATCAAACTTTATAAAGCTTTATAGTGAAAAATATACAATTTTACATTATTAAAACACTTCATTTAGTACTGAAGGGCTTAAACCTCTCTACGATATTACTTGTTGCTTATCTGATAGGACCTCTATATTATATTATTTCATTTCGCAACAGCTATAAACTCAACTTCCGTAAAGCAAAATTTAACAAGCAAAGTGATTTAAATTACAGTCCGTTAAAAGTAAAAATTAATTATGTAAAGTATTGGCTCGAAACACTTTGGTTAACTAAAGAAAATTTCGAACAAAATATTATGGATGAAGTAGAGATAATAAATGTTGACTACATCGAAAATCTAATGAACACCGAAAAAGGTTTAATTTTTGCACTACCACATTTAGGTAATTGGGAGATGGCTATTCCTGTAGGTAAAACTATAGGTTTAGATCTTGTTGCTGTTGCTGAACCCTTAAATAATCGAAAAGTATTACATTGGTTTAAGTCCTTAAGAGAGGATTTAGGATGCGAGATTATTATTGGTGGCAAAGGACAGAATACTTTTAGTTTGGTTCAAGATAAGATAAATAACGGAAAACACGTATGCCTACTTTCGGAGAGAACCATCAATAAGCATGGTGTTGGAGTTGAGTTTTTTGGTGATATTGCCTCTTTCCCTAAAGGTCCAGTAGCACTTGCCTTAAAAACAGAAGTCCCAATTATCCCAGCTGCTTTTCTTAAAATTGATGGTAAATATACGCTTATTTTTGAAAAACCATTCTATGTACCCCTTTTTGATAATGAAGCCCAAAGTATACAACAGGGTATGAAGGTACTGTCCAAATCTTTTGAAAGATTAATATCAAAGGACATAAATCAATGGCATTCCATTCAACCTGTCTGGGTTAATGAGTATTAAAATTCTCTTAGTGTCCCCATATAGTATGAACTTTTTTGGGGGAGTTCAAAATCAAATTGATCTTATTAAAGCATCTTTAGAGGAAAAAGAGTATAAAGTGAAGGTTTTGAGTCCTGATTCACCAGACTTCAATATAGGCAAGGCAATTAAGATACCCTTTAATGGTTCGATAGCCCCAATAAAGGTATTGCCTAAAAGAAAAATTATAAGAGAAAGTTTAAACTGGGCTGACATTATTCATATTCATGAACCTTTTATACCATTATTTTTTTGGCGTTTTCCAGTGAATTCTAAAACTATAATTACACACCACTCATCACTATCAGTGTTGATGAGTTTTATCCAGAAGATATTGATTAAAAACGAAGTAAAAGCAGCGAAGATAACAGCTGTGAGTAATGAAGCCTCTAAAAATGTGGTTCCAGGCCTTGATGTGAAAATTATACCGAATGCAATACCAAACCAACATATCAATATAGAATTCACCAACAGTCAAGATTTACTTTTCATAGGGAGAAATGAAAAACGAAAAAATTTTAAACTTTATTATCAACTATCTAATCTATTAAAAAATTCAACCTATAGTTTTCGTGCAATTACAAATAAATATATTTATTCACCAAATATTGAATTATTTATAAACCCAGATTAAATGCTGGTTGTACAGCAGTTTGTAGTGATATCTCAGCATTTAAGGATCTGCTTGGTGATAGCGGTGTTTATTTTAAAAACAATAATTTAGAGGACCTTAAACAAACTGTTGAACAATTGGATACAGATGACATACAGACAATTTACAATAAGCAAAAAACACATATTGAAAAATATAACGTAGATAAAGTAATGCCCTCTTGGATTTCACTCTATACACAGATATAGTTAAAATTATATTATGAAAACTGAGTCAACATTTAAAGTAAAAAAAGGATTAGCCGAAATGCTTAAAGGCGGTGTCATTATGGATGTCGTCAACGCAGAACAAGCAAAAATTGCAGAAAAATCTGGTGCTGTTGCGGTTATGGCGCTTGAAAGAATACCAGCAGACATTAGAGCTGAGGGTGGTGTGTCTAGAATGTCATCTGTAGAGGTAATTCAAGAAGTAATGGATACGGTATCCATACCTGTCATGGCAAAAGCTAGAATTGGTCATTTCGTAGAAGCACAAATGCTTGAAGAGTTAGGTATAGACTTTATAGATGAAAGTGAAGTTTTAACACCAGCTGATGATGTAAATCACATAAGTAAGCATGACATTAAGACTCCATTCGTTAATGGAGCTACAAATATTGGTGAAGCGTGCAGGAGAATTGGTGAAGGCGCAGCAATGATTAGAACTAAAGGTGAAGCTGGAACTGGTAATGTTATTGAAGCCGTTAGACACATGAGAAGTATGACAAAGGGTATTAGTAAAATCTCAATGGCTGATGAAAATGAACTTATGGCCATAGCTAAAAATACGGGATCACCCTATGAGGTTGTTAGAACCATTAAAGAATTGGGAAAGTTACCTGTTGTTAACTTTGCTGCTGGAGGTATAGCTACACCAGCAGATGCTGCTCTTATGATGCAACTCGGGTGTGATGGGGTATTTGTCGGTTCAGGCATATTTAAGAGTGGCGACCCACTCAAGTGGCGACCCACTCGAAAGAGCTGAAGCGATAGTAGTGGCAACAACAAATTACAACAATCCATCCGTTTTAGTTGAGGTATCTAAAAACCTCGGTGAAGCAATGGTGGGAATCAATATTGATGATCTTGATGAATCGGAGAAATTAGCCAAAAGAGGTTGGTAATTGAAAACTGGAATACTAGCTCTTCAAGGTAGTTTTTACGAACATGCAACAGCTCTAAAACAAATTAATAGAGACTATATTCTTATAAAAAGACCAGAGGATTTAAATAAAATAGATTCACTCATTTTGCCTGGTGGAGAATCAACAGCAATGTTGAAGATAGAAGAAGAAAATAACCTCTTCGAGAATATTAAAACATTAATAGATTCAGGTATACCAACACTAGGAACCTGTGCAGGATTAATACTGCTTTCTACAAACGATGTACAGGGTAAAGAAACGCTACAGTCAATCGATTGCACTATTGAAAGGAATAGTTATGGTAGGCAAAATCAATCATTTGAAGCTTTAGTTAAATTTCATGACTTCACTGGTATCTACTGCTTCATAAGAGCACCTAAAATAATCAATTACGGTGAGGATGTTAAGCCGATAGCTTTTTTAGACAATGAAGTTGTTGGTATTCAAAAAAATAATGTTGTTGGATTGAGTTTTCATCCCGAACTAACAAATGACGTACATTATTTAGAGTGGTTAGAAAGTTTTATATTGAAAGGTTCAAATGTCGGGACACTCTAAATGGTCAACCATCAAAAGGAAAAAAGGAGCTAATGATGCAAAAAGAGGTAAGCTTTTTGCAAAGTTAATAAGATCCATAGAGGTTGCAGCTAAAAATGGCGGTCCAGATCCAACTAATAATGCATCTCTTTATCAAGCAATCTCAAAAGCTAAATCTATGTCTGTCCCAAATGATAATATTGAAAAAGCGTTAAAAAGATTAAGCGGACAACAAGATAGCGATGACTTTGAAGAAATCTTTTATGAAGGATATGGCCCACACGGTATAGCGGTACTTGTTGAGTGCCTTACAGATAATAGAAATAGAACTTCTGCTGATGTAAAGTCTACATTTTCCAAATATAATGGGTCAACTGGAGCCCCTGGTAGTGTTAATTATTTATTTGAAAGAAAAGCAATATTTCAGTTTGAAGACTCTAGTGATGATCTTATCAATATAGCAATTGAAAATGCATGTTTAGATTTTACAGAAAATTCCTCTGGTGTAAGCATAGAATTTACACCACATGAATTTAAAAAAATGAATGAAATCTTCGAGCTTAATAATTTTAAAAGTGTGAACGCCGAAGTTGCTTATGTACCAACAACCCTTATTATGCTTGACTTAGAACAATTTAAATCAATTTCAAGACTTATTGAAGCATTTGAAGAGCTCGATGATATTCAAAATGTTTATACGAATTTTGATATTGATGAGAAACTCCTCGATAACACAATAAAATAAATATTATTGTTAAAATTATCTAATGGTAAACAAAGCTAAGAAACAGGGTACAAACTATGAGACAAACATAGTTAATAGATTAAACAAAATCAATAATTTGAAAGCTCAACGATTCGCTGAGGGGGGTTCCAATGATTTAGGAGATATTCAGCTTTTCGTTAATGATGAAGAATTTTTTATTGAAGCTAAATCTAGAATGAATTTAAATCTCCATCAAACATTAGATAAAGCATTGAGTAAATCTGGAGATGAAAACACTCTTGTTTTTTGGAAAAAATTAAAAAGAAAAACTAATAATGAACGTCGTACAAATGATGGAGTTCCTGAAGTCGTTTCTATGTCCTATGATTTATTTATAAAACTTTTACAAAAATAATTGCATAAAACTCCAACTTCAGATCTTGAATATGTATTAGATGAATCCTCTATTGCGCAATATAGATATAAAGAACCTGCTAATTCAAAACTGCTAATAGCGTCAACAAATGAGATAGTAACCTTTAAGAATTTTCTGAATGAACTAAAGGATAAAAGTGTATTTGTATTCAATAAAACTACAATTCACAACGTAAGGATTGAAACTACAAAAAGTCATTCAGGTGGAAAAATTGAGTTTTTTATATTGAATATTTTGGATTCAAACACTGCTGAAGTAATGATAAAGACTTCTTCTAACTTGAAACCCTCAGATATAATTGATACTCCTATTGCTACAGTCTCCATATTGGATAAATCGGAAGGCATATTTACTGTAGACTTTAAAAAAGATGTCAGGGAATTAATACAAAAATTTGGCAAGGTTCCATTACCCCCTTATATAAACGATGATTCATCTAAATATGATGACTATAAGAATGAATTCTCTGAAGGTGGATTTTCTGTTGCTACATCTACAGCTGGTTTACATTTTACTTTAGATATGATTGCAGATTTACAAAATAATGGACATAAAGTTTTTTTTCTTAATTTGGATATAAATTTAGGTACTTTTAAACAAATTCATACAAAAAATATAGAAGATTACGAGATACATTCTGAGTTTTATAAAGTGTCTGATGATGAATTTAATGAAATATTAGATTTAAAAGAAATTGGATACAAGGTAGTAGCAGTTGGTACGACTGTTTTACGTACTCTTGAAACTGTATTTACTTCAGGTATCTATGAAGGAAAAACAAATCTGTTCATTACACCTGGTTACAAGTTTAATATTCCAGATTTTCTCATTACAAATTTTCATGCACCTAGAAGTAGTCTGTTATCTATTGTTCAAACAATTTATGGAAGTGAATGGAAAAAACTTTATGAATATGCACAAAAAAATAATCTAAAGTTTTTAAGCTTTGGGGATGCAGTATTATTTAAAATAGATGAGCAATCTTAACTTTAAAATAGTAAATACCGATGGGAATGCTCGGGCAGGTATTTTAAACATTAACAATAAAGAGGTACTAACTCCTACGTTTATGCCAGTTGCAACTAAAGGTGCACTTAAGTCCACACCACACGAAATGCTAGATAAAACTACTGTATTACTAGCAAACACATATCATTTATATCTACGACCTGGTGCTGAGATTATAAACGACCTTGGTGGTTTACATAGGTTTATGAATTGGGATAAGGTAATTCTTACAGATTCTGGAGGATTTCAAGGATGGTCTCTACCTACTAAGAAAGTTGACACAGGAATTCAGTTTAAAAATGTATATGATGGTTCTCGTTTTTTAATGACACCTGAACTGTCTATAAAGACTCAAAATTTGCTGGGAAGTGATATCGCAATGATATTTGACTATGTAATGATATTTGACTATGTAGTAGATATTGATGCAAACAACTATTTGCAAAATGAAGCAATTCAAACAACGGAACACTGGGCAAAAATAGCTAAGCAAGTTCACAATAATGAAAATCAATCCCTTTTCGGGATTGTACAAGGTGGGCTTGTGGAAGAATATCGTGAAAAGTCAGCATTATCGATGGTCAATTTAGATTTTGACGGATACGCAATTGGAGGTCTTAATGAAAATCAATCCCTTTTCGGGATTGTACAAGGTGGGCTTGTGGAAGAATATCGTGAAAAGTCAGCATTATCGATGGTCAATTTAGATTTTGACGGATACGCAATTGGAGGTCTGGCTTTAGGTGAATCTAGAGAAGACAGAAAATCTATAGTAAATTTCACAACAGATTTTCTGCCACTCGACAAACCTAGATACGTCATGGGATTAGGAGATACCTTAGGACTAATAGATTTGATTTCGGAAGGAATAGACATGTTTGATTGTGTTTGGCCAGCTAGATTAGCTAGACATGGAAAACTAATAACAGGAAATACTTATATAAATATAAAGAATCAAAAATTTATTTCTGATCCAAGACCAATAGATGATTCCTGTCCTTGTTTTACATGTAAAAACTATTCAAGAGCTTTCCTAAAACACTTACTTAAAAATGAACAAACAACCGCTTGGCTTTATTTAACAATTCATAATTTAATTCAGACTGAGATTATGCTTGATGAAGCTAGGAAAAGTATATTAGAATCAGATTTTGAAAATTTTAAGAAAAGATATATAAAATGAATGAATTGATGAGTGTTTTACCCTTAGTTATTGTATTAGTTGTTTTCTATACAATATTATGGGTTCCTCAAAGAAGGCGCAATAAAAAACATACACAAATGATTAATGATCTAAAAATTGGTAATAATGTTATAACTGATTCAGGTATCCATGGCAGGGTAGTCTCATTAGATGAAGATACAGTAACTTTGGTGCTTAAAAAAGGTGAGATAGTTGTCTCTAAGGCAAAAATCGATGGTTTGAAATGAAAAAGTTGTTTAAAATTTTATTCCTACCTTTAATCTCGATTTCCCTTTTTGCTTTAGTATATTATCAAAATTTATCTCCAAAATTGGGATTAGACCTTCAGGGTGGTATCTCGGTTATTCTAACTGCAGATGAGGGAACAGACCAAGAACTTATTGAGCAAGCAGTTGAAATTATGAGAACAAGAATTGAAGCATTCGGGGACGTTCAAGAACCAGAAATTGCAATAAGTGGAGAAAATTCTGTTTTAGTACAACTACCTGGTGTTACTGATCAAGAGAGAGCTATCGAAGCACTTGGTACAACCGGACTTTTAACATTTAGGCCAGTTCTAGACTCATCAATGTCTACAGGCTACTCACCAGCACTTGAACTAATTGTTGATCCCGATGATCCAGAAAATGTTTCTACTGCAATCAAGGAAGGTGTTACTGGTGTTGATGAGGTTATTGGCATATCTCTTGAGGATAACCCAGAGTTTGAATCTTATATCTTGTCAGTAAATTCTGGGTATCCAGTTGTTTATCAATTGGGGCCTGCAGAGCTAACCGGAAATGACATATCAGATGCTATTGCTGTATTTCCTGAAAATGAATGGATAGTATCTCTTGAATTTAAAGATGAATCAGCAAATTTATTTACAGAATTAACCAAAAAACTAGCTAATGAAAATGGAGAGAAACGAAAACTAGCGATAGTTTTAGATGGTGAAGTTGTTTCAGCCCCAGGCATTGCTTTTGATGTTGATCCAACGGTAGGTATAACTGGTGGTACAGCTGCAATTTCTATGGGAAATGCTGATGGAGGTGAGTCAGCTAATAACTTAGCAATAATTCTAAGATATGGAGCACTCCCAGTATCATTTGAAAGATCATCTATTCAAAAAGTTTCAGCTACATTGGGTGAAAATACATTAAACCTAGGCTTACAAGCTGGACTCATAGGCCTTATAATTGTCTCACTTTATTTGATTTTGTACTACAGAATTTTAGGATTTGTAGCAATATTAGGACTTACCTCATTTGGACTTTTATTTTATTCGGTTATTACTCTACTTGGGGAATATCAAGGATTCACCTTAACACTTTCAGGAATTGCTGGCATTATTGTCTCGATTGGTCTAGCTGCAGATTCGTATATTGTTACATTTGAGAAATTTAAAGATGAAATTAAAATTGGCAGATCTTTTCAATTTGCAGCAGATAAAGCAGCTACTGATGCATGGAAAACAATTTTAACAGCTGATTTTGTTTCGTTGTCTGCAGCAACACTTCTATACGTACTAGCAATAGGTCCTATTAGAGGATTTGCTCTTGCCTTAGGTGTAGCAACTGTTTTTGATTTATTCTTCACAAGGCTATACACAAGAAATACAGTACCATTTGTAAGTAATTTAACTTCAAGCTCTAGAGGTTTTTTTCCTATAAAAATGAAAGATTTACTCAATGATTAAAAAATTATTTATAGGCTCAACAGATATTGACTTCCTAAAAGTTGGCAAGTTATTTTATCGTATATTTAAAATGAAAGATTTACTCAATGATTAAAAAATTATTTATAGGCTCAACAGATATTGACTTCCTAAAAGTTGGCAAGTTATTTTATCGTATATTTATTATTGAAGCCTTAATTTTTATTGCTGTTTTCATCTTCTCATTAACAGGTATTTTGAATGTAAATCTTTCAGTTGATTTTACTGGAGGAACAACATATCAATTTGAAGCAAATTACGACGATACAGATATTGATGAGGTAATGGCTAGTAGTATTCTTGATGTCTCTCGTTATCAAACATTTGAAAATTCAAACTCTCTAATTTTTCGCGCTACTGAGAATACTCAAGATAAAGAAACTGAATTTCTCTTTTATCTTTCAAATAAATTTGATATACCCGATGCTGACATTGACTTCCAAAGAGT
>Ga0208437_1000721_pt1 | contig 9417 bp, 10 predicted proteins | sample ColrivemetaGS705_FD_187602 | JGI IMG/M metagenome (GOLD analysis project Ga0208437, IMG submission 187602) | Estuarine microbial communities from the Columbia River estuary - Flood tide ETM metaG S.705 (SPAdes) (version 2) | ecosystem: Environmental > Aquatic > Marine > Intertidal zone > Estuary ... | reverse complement strand
CAAGAAGAGTCTTTAGCTCAGAACAGAAGATCCAGATCGTAATGGAAGCCATGAGAGCGGAGCTTTCAATATCTGAGATATGTAGAAAATATTCGATTTCAGACACTCAATTCTACAAATGGAATAAAGAGTTCATGGAAGCTGGTAAGAAGCGTCTAGCGGGCGATGTAACGCGTGAAGCAACCAGTGATGAAGTAGCTGAACTTCGAAAAGAAAATCAACGCTTGAAGGAAATCGTAGCTGACTTAGTTTTGCGCTACGACATTGTAAAAAAAACATTGGACATTTTGGAATAAGAGACAGATTCAAGAAGTACATGCGTTTTACAGTATCCGAAAAACAAGAATTGATTAAAATGGTGGTTGAATCTGACCTTGGTGTAAATCGAACACTGCGTGAAATTGGCTTAAATAAGAGCACTTTCTATAAATGGTATAAATCCTATTCTGATCAAGGCGTAGAGGGCTTAGAAACAAGCAATAGAAGCGCCAGAAGGCAATGGAATAGCATTCCGCAGGAACAGAAAAATTTAGTCGTTGAAGTAGCCCTCGAACGTCCAGATTTGTCTTCGCGAGAACTGGCCTATCACCTCACTGATGTGCAACAAGTTTTCATCTCAGAATCAAGTGTCTATCGCATTTTGAAGAGCAGAGGATTAATCACTTCACCTGCTCACTTGTTCATATCAGCTGGCGATGAGTTCACGGATAAAACCAAGTTCGTTCATCAAATGTGGCAAACGGATTTTACGTACTTCAAAATCATCGGCTGGGGTTGGTACTACCTTAGCACTGTGTTAGATGACTACAGCCGTTATATCGTACACTGGGAGCTCTGTTCTAATATGAAATCAGATGATGTAAAACGAACTGTAAACAGAGCCATCAAAAAGGCAAAATTGATCACTAAACAACGGCCAAAACTGCTTTCTGATAACGGTTCATGCTACATTGCAAAAGACTTAAAAGAGCATCTAAAAAATGATTTAGGAATAGACCAAATCCATGGTCGACCAATGCACCCTCAGACACAAGGAAAAATCGAGCGCTACCATCGAACCATGAAAAACGTGATCAAACTCGACTATTATTATGCTCCAGAAGAGCTCGAAAAAGCGCTTGAAAAGTTCGTTCACCGCTATAATAACGAACGCTATCATGAGTCTTTGAATAATTTAACACCAGCAGATGTCTATTTTGGAAGAGGAGATGCCATTTTAGAGGAAAGAAAACGAATAAAAAAGATGACTTTATTGCAAAGAAGAAAAGAATACCAACGCACTATTTTGTGCCAAAGTTTTGAAAATCAAAGAAAAATAAATAGTTTTGAATCAACACGGAACTCCAACTAAGAAAAAGTCCACTTTAGTTTGACGACGTACAATCTCTTGATGAATCAGATTATCAGGCAAAGCTAGATAAATCTGTTCTGATAATCAAATCAAACGCAATGGTGGTTTAAACTTATAATTCAATCATTTTAACTTGGGCATATGGAAATTCTTCAAGGAGTTCTCCAGAATAATAAAAGTCAAAGGCTACTCCACCAAAAGTATATTCTTTGTCTCTAATCATAAAGTTTGCCCCCCCAACTGCTGGGTTTTTCTTTGGCTTGGACTTGTTGTAGCCTAGATTGAAAATAGACGCAAGGATTTCTGGACGTTCTTCAATCGGATAACCAGCATTTTTCCATTGTGTAGCAATTTGTCTGATAAAAATACCGGCATATAAATAGGAATAATAGTGGTCTTTGTATTGTACCAATCTCTTCACTCGAAGACTTAAAGTATCGTTGTGTTCATTGTTGTAATTACGCGTTGAATCATAATCTAAAAGGTGTTCATATTTGGAGCCACAATAATAGGGGCTTGTTGGATATTTTAAATAATATTCGATATTTCGAGCGGTATGTTCTTTGATTCCAGTAACTCCAAATGACATATTGGTTTCGAGGGCTAAAGTCTTCAGCGGTGCTACAAAATCTTTGAATCGTTCCCTCCTTGAATTGAATAGCCTGACCTGTTCACCAACTAAACATGCTACAATCATTCTTGACTCTACACCACAAGCTGCAGCAGCGGAGTCGATGTATTTTTTGTCTTTTGCAACCGCCTCCTTGAAATAGGACCACTCAATGTAGTTCATCCATTCAAAAGCGTTACCCTCTTTGGTATGATTAAACCGTTGGTTTTTTGCCAAAAGTGACCTGAGTTTTTGTTGGTAAACTTTATTGTCTTTAAGTCTCAAGTCCAAGGCTGTTAGCATCTGAAGTGCTGTCTTTTCAGACTTTGTTTGTGACCAAGCCTCTAATATTGTTCTTGCATTCTTAGGGTAGTATTCATTGACTAAATTGATGCGTTGTAAAATTTCATTTCGATAAGCAATTAAGGAAGCGCTGTCCACACGGAAATTCTGATTGTATTTATCATGCATGGACTGAAAATAGCGGTTATTGTTATCTACCAAACCTTTGTCGTCAGTAAGCCGCAGTTTGAGCGCCACGAAAATCCCTACGAGTGCCACGCCATAAGCAGCAAAGCCGTACAATGCAATTTGATATGGGATTTTGAACCACTTACTCTTGAAAATGCGTTTCATGGATATGATTAAGAACGTGGTATATACGCAATTTCAGTTTTTTAGTTACACGATTTTTCATTTTGCAAAGTGCCGCAATTCACTACCTTTGCCTATATGGCACTTATTAAATCATGTCGTGGGTTTGAACCTCAAATTGGCCCAGATTGTTTTTTAGCTGAAAACGCAACGGTTGTAGGCGATGTCCAGATGGGCGAGCAGTGTTCGGTGTGGTTTTCTGCTGTGGTTCGCGGCGACGTCAATAGCATCCGAATGGGCAATAAAGTCAATATTCAAGATGGCGCGGTTTTGCACTGCACCTATGAAAAGACCAAACTAAATATTGGCAATAACGTTTCTATCGGCCACAACGCGCTGGTACACGGTTGTAACATCGAAGATAACGTACTTATCGGGATGGGTTCTATTGTAATGGATAACTGTCACATCGAAACGAATAGCATTGTAGCTGCCGGAGCTGTGCTCACAGAAGGAACTCGTGTAGAGTCTTGGAGTATTTACGCTGGAATTCCAGCTAAAAAAATCAAGACCTTAAGCCCTGAATTGTTTGCAGGTGAGGTGCAGCGCATTGCGAATAATTATGTCCTTTATTCGAGTTGGTTCAAAGAGAACCCTTAATTTTACTTCAAACTTATTTCATGAAATACGACCGTATCGACAACGCTCTATATATTGCCAATCGCCAGAAATTTGTTGCTCAAATGGTGCCAAATACGCTAGCAGTTTTCAATTCGAATGATATCTATCCAGTATCAGCAGACAGCACTTTGCCTTTTGCTCAGCACCGCGACATCCTTGCTTTATCTGGCGTGGATCAAGAAGAATCTATTTTGGTCCTTTTTCCGGGGGCGAGTAATCCCGCACATAAAGAAGTCTTGTTTTTAAAAGAAACCAGCGAGCTCATTGCTATTTGGGAAGGCGAAAAGCTAACCAAGCAAACCGCATTTGAAACCTCAGGTATCCAGACCGTATATTGGTTGCAACAATTCCCAACCATATTTAAACAAATGATGGCTGAGGCGAGTGGTATTTACCTCAATACCAACGAGCACCTCCGCGCCAACACCGAGGTTGAAACCCGAGAAGACCGCTTCATCAAGCAAGTAAAGCAAGATTACCCCGCTCATCAAGTGCATAAGTCTGCGCCGATTATGCATAAAATCAGATCTATTAAAGATCAAATTGAGCTAGATCTTATGCAAACAGCCTGTAATATTACCGAAGCAGGGGTGCGCAGGTTGCTAGGTTTTATTAAGCCTGGTGTTTGGGAATACGAAATCGAAGCTGAGCTTGCCCATGAGTTTTTGCGCAAGCGCTCTAAAGGCTTTGCCTATACGCCGATTATAGCCTCTGGTAAAAATGCATGTGTCTTGCATTACATCGAAAATAATCAGCAATGTAAAGACGGAGATGTTATCTTACTAGACGTAGGGGCAGAATACGCCAACTACTCTTCAGATCTAACGCGTTGCATTCCTGTCAATGGTCGTTTTACCGCCCGTCAGAAAGCAGTTTACAACGCTGTTTTGCACGTCAAAAACGAAGCCACTAAATTGTTGATTCCGGGTACCATTATGGCCGAATACCACAATCAAGTGGGTTCACTCATGGAAGAACAATTGGTTCTTTTAGGTCTTATTTCTTTAGACGACATTAAAAATCAAGATCCAGCTTGGCCCGCCTATAAAAAATACTTCATGCATGGCACCTCTCACTTCTTGGGTCTCGACACCCATGATGTCGGTTTATGGCACGAGCCCATTAGTGCCAACATGGTCTTCACAGTAGAACCTGGTATATATATTCCGGAAGAAGGCCTAGGCATTCGCCTTGAAGACGATGTTGTTGTTCAGGAAAGCGGCGCTCCATTCAACTTGATGGGTAATATTCCAATTGAGGCCGACCATATCGAAGAATTAATGAACGCTTAAACGGCGTTTATGCTTTCATTTTCAATCAAAGGAAAGGGCCCTGCTTGGATTTTTTTGCATGGCTTCTTAGAATCTTCCACCATGTGGGACTACCTCTCGCTTGACAAACTTCCTATTCAGCAAATCCGGATAGACTTACCTGGTCATGGCAGTTCAACTTCTCTATTGGATTCCCCTTCTATTCATTTAATGGCCAATGAAGTAGAACAGATTGTCCGACATTTGGAGCTCACTCGATTTAGTATAATTGGTCATTCGATGGGCGCATATGTGGGGCTTGAACTATCGCGATTGAAAGGCTTTGAACGTCTGATATTGCTCAATTCTAATTGCTGGTCAGACTCCGAACAAAAAAAACAGGACCGTCTTAGAGTTGCCAATTTTGTATACCAAGCAAAGTCGCATTTTATCCGTGAAGCCATACACAACTTGTTTTCAAATCCGCAAGAACATAAGCAAGAAATTGAGTCACTCATTAAAGAGGCGAATAGCATGTCGCCTGAAGCCATCTCTTTTGCTGCACTCGCCATGCGCGAAAGAAATGATTTTACAAATTTTGTCAATCTGAACCCAGAAAATTTTACATTTATTCATGGTAAGTTGGATTGCTTGGTAAGTGTAGAAGAACTGCAGCAAAAAGTACCAAATGGCAAGATCCATTTTCTAAATTGTGGACATATGGCGCATATAGAGGCGGGCGAGGAAGTGTTTGAAATTTTGAAAACAAAAATATGATGAAGCTATTAACAATTTTCCTGCTATTTATTTTGCCAAATGTGGCTATTTCTCAAACGCCAACCACAAACGCCACCACGCTTGTTCAAGAAATTTTGGTGGATGCCGAATATCCTGGAGGTTTTGAAGCTATGGCCGAATTACAGATATACATGTTGAGCGCGCTTCGGTTTATTGCCCCCCGTGTAATCGCGAAGCGATCAATGTAGTTAGAAAAATGCCATCATGGACACCAGCGATAGGTAAAAACGGTGAGCCAGAAAAGGTTTACATTCGCATACCGATTTACTTTCAGTAAACAAGCTAAATCTCCGCTTTCGAATCCATTATAATCGTTACCGGCCCATCGTTCACCAGCCCTATTTTCATGTCGGCGCCAAATTGCCCCGTTTGTATTGTGCCTGAATATTGGTTTTGGATCTCCGCAACAAAGTACTCGTACAATGGAATAGCTTGCTCAGGGCGAGCTGCACGAATGTAACTGGGACGGTTTCCTTTTTTGGTGGCGGCGTGTAAGGTAAACTGACTCACCATTAAAATACCACCATTGACATCCTGGACCGATAAATTCATTTTGCCATCGGCATCTGAAAAAATCCGCAAATTGATGAGCTTTTGAAGCAGGTAATCCGCGTCCTTTTCGGTGTCGTCGTGTTCAATGCCGAGTAAGATCAAAAGACCTTGTTCAATTTGGCCTACAAGGTCTCCGTCAATTCTTACACTAGCTTCGCTTACACGTTGGATAACAATTCTCATGGTTGTGCCTGAATTCAGATTTAAAACTCACTTCTGCGATACGGATCAGAGCTGTCCTCATGCATGAGTTGCAAATAGGTTTGGTAGCGATGCGGTGCAATTGCTTGGTTTTCGACAGATGCCTTTACCGCACAATGGGGCTCATTGAGGTGCTTGCAGTTATTGAATCGGCATTCGCCCAAAAGTGCGCGCATTTCAGGAAAATAATGTGCGTAGTGTTCCTTTTCGAGGTCGACCAAACCAAAGGCGCGAATTCCTGGTGTATCTATGATATAGCCACCGCTGGAAAGCGTATGCATTTCTGCAAAAGTTGTGGTGTGCTTGCCTTGTTCGTGTGCTTTGGAGATTTCGCCGGTGCGGAGGTCTAAATTTGGGTCGAGGCCATTGACAAGCGTTGTTTTGCCTACGCCCGAATTCCCAGAAATCATGACCTGTTTACCCACAATCTCATCTCTTAGAAATGAAATGGTATTGGGGTCTTTAGAAGTGATGCCGTAGCACGGATACCCAATATTTTCATAGATATATTTCAAGGCTTCGAAATATTCTTGATCATCTTGATTGAAAAGATCAGTTTTATTGAAGAGCAGGGTCGTTGGAATCCGAAAAGATTCGGCAGCTACCAAAAAGCGGTCGATAAACGCAATTTGTGTCAATGGAGACTTGAGCGTAACTACCAAATAAGCGCGGTCTATGTTGGCAGCCAAAATCTGCATTTGCTTGCTGAGGTTGGTGGCCTTGCGCACAATATAGTTGTGTCTTGGCTCTACTGAGAGAATAGCCCAGCTTTCGTCAGAACCTGCTTCTATGATTACACGGTCACCAGCAGCAATGGGGTTGGTGGTTTTGAGCCCTTCCAGCCGCAGTTTTCCACGGATACTCGCTTGCACAATTTGCCTATCTTCAAGTAAAACTTGATACCATTTTCCAGTCGATTTCAGAACGAGCCCCTGCATGCCGTAAAGTTAAACATTTGTATGTTTGTAGGATGAAACATTTTGGCCTCATCGGCAAAACCCTCGGGCATTCGTTTTCAGCAGCCTTTTTCAAGGATTACTTTGAGAAAAACAATATTGACGCGACTTATTCCAATTTTGAATTGACTGATATCGCAGAGATTCAATCGCTTTTTGATCAACACCTTTCCGGACTCAATGTAACTTTTCCTTACAAAGAGAGTGTCATTCCTTTTCTAGACCGACTAGACGAAACAGCCTCCCAAATTGGTGCCGTGAATGTCATTGCTTTTGAAAACGGTCAGAAGGTTGGTTACAATACAGATGCATATGGTTTTGCCCAAAGCATTAAGCCGTTTTTGACTTTTGAGCATGAGCGCGCGCTTATTTTTGGAACGGGTGGTGCCTCCAAAGCAATTGCTCATGTATTCAAAACACTAGGTGTTGAGGTCTATTTTATTTCTCGACAACCAGACCATACCAAGCGTATCTATTCATATTCGGAAATCAATGTGCATATGCTCAATGCCTGCAAGGTCTTGGTTAATTGCACGCCTATTGGGAATTTTCCAAACATTGATGCGTCTATTGAGCTTCCTTTCGAATTTTTGACCCCGGCTCACTTGGTCATCGATTTGGTTTATAATCCAGCCGAAACAACACTCATGAAACGCGCCAAAACAAAAGGTGCCGCAGTTATGAACGGTTTATCCATGCTGCAGCACCAAGCGTTATTAAGTTACGAAATCTGGTCGCGTTAAGCTTCCTTGTTTTTTTGGTTAATATTATACCAGTCTATTTTTCTGGAGAAATACATCACGAGCCCGAGGATGATGAACACCCCAATACTGCCAATTAAAAGTGCTAAATCTTCAAGCTGGATGATTACAAAAATGAAGATATACAGCATCGACAAAAGCCCAGCGATAAACAAACTTAATTTCAAAGAGCCCAATATGGCTCGTACATAAGTACTAATGAGTGCAACAGTTGCTAAAGCAGCAAGTAAAAATGCACTATTGAAACGGATGTGTTCGGAAATGGAGAGCAATAGGGTATAAAAGACCACAAGTGCAATCCCTACCAAAATATATTGAATGGGGTGTATCCCAGAAGACTGATAAATCTCAATAAAGAAGAAAACCAAGAAGGTCAATCCAATGAAAAGTAATGCATAGTGAATAGTACGATGCGATTTTTGGTAGTTATCTACGGGTAGTTTGAGGTCTACTCCAAATGCAGATTCTGAAAGTTGGTAGCTTGAACCTGTCCAACTTTGAGGATAGTTGCGATTGAGATTCAAGACGTTCCAATGTGCTTTGAAACCATTTTTATCTATTGTATGCTCATCTGGCAAGAAAGAGCCGGTGAATTTAGGCGTTTTCCAGTTCGAGTTCAAGACCACGTCGGTTTCTTTTCCAACGGGAGTAAAAAATAATTGCTGACTCCCTTTTAATTCTACGTCAAAGCTAAATCGATAAAGGTGGTTATCAGAAGGTGAAATCTCGACCTGCGCATTGATCCCCGTGTAAAAAACATCTCGATTAGAAACACCAGGATTAAAATCAATGATTTGACCGTCCCAATTCAGATTAATTTGCTTTTCAATGCCTCGTAAATCACCGATACCAACATTTAATACCGCTTCATCTAATTTGAATTGATGGCCTTTACTTTCTTGGTCTTTGAAATCAAGTTTATTGAACTCTCCGCTGACATGCAACATGGAGTTATAGACTACAATTTCATAAACACCTCGGTGACGTCTATCTGGATTTACACTTGCCTGGACATTAAGTTTACTCGGTAGCACATGCAAACGTTCTGTAATTTGAACCAATTTTTCTTTGCCAGTGGCTTTATCGAATTCTTTTATATATCGAGTAAATGGAATAGTAAGTACTGGCCCCTGAAGCGTTTGCTCGCCGCCCCATTTGTCACTGACTTCGTTAATAGCCTCTCTTTGAGTTTGCTCACGTTCGTAAATGATGCTTTTGATCATGCCTGTAGGAATGAGTAAAAGCAAGGCGATGAGTACGATGCCACCAATTTTAAAATAAAGATTGTTTTTGATTCTAGACATGATCGTGGTTTTTTACTACAAACGAAAGGTACGATTATTTATTTGATACACTTGTTTTAGTTGGAGAGTTAAGAAATCCTGAGGCAAATGATTTTTAGTATGAGGAGTATCCGACATTAAGCAATTATTTACCAACTAATAACCATCTCAAGTCTCAACTTTGACCTTCACCAATTAAATCAATAATTATGAATGCATTTAAGAACAAAGTAAGTCTGATGGGCCGCTTGGGCGGTTCGCCAGAAATTGTCAAATTTGATTCAGGGCGTTTGCTTGCCCGTTTTTCATTGGCAACCCACGAAAATTTTAAAGACAAAAATGGCGAATGGCACGACTTTACGCAGTGGCATACCATCAAC
>Ga0208437_1000683_pt1 | contig 9633 bp, 8 predicted proteins | sample ColrivemetaGS705_FD_187602 | JGI IMG/M metagenome (GOLD analysis project Ga0208437, IMG submission 187602) | Estuarine microbial communities from the Columbia River estuary - Flood tide ETM metaG S.705 (SPAdes) (version 2) | ecosystem: Environmental > Aquatic > Marine > Intertidal zone > Estuary ... | reverse complement strand
CATCAACATCTTCTCCTTCTTTATGTAAGAAATGAGAGTTTTGATAACTCTTATAAAGAATAACCATTAATCCATTTACTAATCCTAATCCTATTCCCCATAACAAATCAATAAAAACAATACCTAAAACAGTTACTGTAAAGGGTAAAAATTGTTTCAGCCCTAAATCGTAAAGTTTTTTAAATAAAGATGGTTTTGCTAGCTTATATCCAACAACTAATAATATAGCTGCTAATACAGATAAAGGAATCATGTTAAGCAATCTTGGTATTAATATTACTGATATTAGCAAGAAAAAACCATGTATTATAGCAGACATTTTACTTCTACCTCCAGACTGGATGTTTGCAGAACTCCTAACAATTACTTGTGTTATTGGCAGACCTCCAATCATTCCAGAAATAATATTCCCAGTTCCTTGGGCTAATAACTCACGATTTGTTGGTGTAACATTTTTATGAGGGTCTAATTTATCTGTAGCTTCTACACATAATAAAGTCTCTAAGCTAGCTACAAGAGCAATTGTAAAAGCAACAATCCAAATATCAACATTAGCAATAGCACTAAAGTTTGGAAAACTAAATTGCGCTAAAAAAGACGTCGCATCTTCTGGAACAGGAACACTTACTAAATGTGATGCTGTAATTGCGAATGTTTCATGAGATTTAGTGAAATGGTAAAAAATAATGCTGACAACAACAGCTACCAAAGGTCCTTGTACTAGTTGAAAAAACTTGCCTTTTTTAGACAATACTTTTTCCCAAAGAATCAAAATAGACAATCCTATAATTCCAACTAAGGCAGATCCTGGTTTTATATAATTAAAGGTTTTTATTATACTTGAAAATGTATTTTCTCCATCTACTTGGAAAAATGCAAAATCTCCTTCTGGGTCTGGATCATACCCAAAAAAATGTGGGATTTGTTTTAGAATTATTATTATTCCTATTCCTGTAAGCATTCCTTTAATTACTGATGACGGAAAGTAATATCCAATAATTCCCGCTTTTAAAACACCGAAAAGTAACTGTATTATTCCTCCTAAAACGACAGCAACTAAAAAGTTTTCATAACTTCCTAATGTCACAATAGCAGATAATACTATTGCTGCAAGTCCAGCGGCTGGACCACTAACTCCAATTTTAGAGCCACTTAATGACCCTACTACTATTCCTCCTACAATTCCTGCAATTAGCCCTGAAAAAAGTGGAGCTCCACTTGCTAAAGCAATACCTAAACATAATGGTAGTGCAACAAAAAATACGACAATACTCGATGGTAAGTCATTTTTAATAGTTTTAAACATTTTATAAATTAGATTTTATCAACCTAATTAAAGGTTGAAGTTTTAATTAACTTTCAATTTGGGTTAAAAACCCTTAAATCTGAATTATTAAATGTTTGTCTCTGGAGGAGGTGATGTTAATTCTTTAAATAAAGAGCTATAGTTATTTCCGCAATAGTTTAGTGAATTAACGAGTGCTATGTTATGAAAAGTTGGGTCTACTGAATTGTGTGAAGGGATTTCAATTTCAATATCTTTTATATTTTCTTCTCCTTTTTTCTCTTCTTCTTCACTAGAGCTTATTAAAATGGAAATGTCATAAGTATCGTCTACAATAACAAGAATACTTGGTAATACTGTAAAGGATACAAATATTAATGAAAATAATATGGTTATGACTGTTTTGTTCATCTTAAATTTTTGAAAAGCAAATATACCTTTTGATTTTATTAAATTTGTTAAAGAAATATTAAATATCGTTCAACGGTTTAATGTCGTCGAATGCTATCCAGCCTGTTTTACCGTCTGCAATTTTTATTTTCGCCCAATTATTATCATACATTTCTAGAATTTGTACTTTAGAACCTTCATGTAATAAAAAAGCCGTTTCACTTCGTAAATTTGGTTCGGTTTTTATTTGACTTTCTCGGCTGAAAATAATAGCTGGGTTATCGTTTTTCTCTAAACTATAATTCTGAAATGCAAAGAATAGAACTATAACCATTAAACCTAAACTAATAAAACTTGATAAGAATAACAGTCTCTTTCTTGCTGTAGAATATGAAAAATAATACATTAAAAAAAGCAATACGAATGCAAGAGAAAAGCCTACTGATAGCTTTGCCCAGTCATCAAAATTAAACATATAAATAATGCTTTTCATTATACGATTAAACCCAACTTCTGGCACAGCTTCAATAGCATCTACAGTCATGTTTCTTGCAAAAGCTAAATTGTTTTGGATGTCTTTATCTTTTGGTTTCAGTTTTAAAGCTTTTTCGAAATAGTAAATACTAGGTGCAATACTATTAAGTTTATAATATGCATTTCCTAAATTATAGTACATCTCAGCAGAATGCTGACCATTGTTTAGTATAGATTCGTAGATACTTATTGCTTCTTGATATTTGCCTCCATTATATAATGTATTTCCTTGATCGAAAGCGACATTACTTTGAGCAAAGGACAACAGTCCCGAAAGAAAAACAAATATGTATACTGCTGCTTTCATGTATTCTAATCTATTTACGAATCTGTTTATCGATAGTCGCAATTACTTTTGCAGCTTTATCATAATCTTGCTGCATTTCAACATTTGTAAAAGGTGAATATCTCGCTAATTCACAACTTTTTAATAAATCAATGAACCCTTCAATATTAGATGTGCCAACTGATTTTTTTTGCAATAATGCTGTGATTTTTTCTTTGCTAAAATCACTTGTTTCGATTTTAAGTTTCGACTTTAAGTAATTATGAAGTGCTCTTTCAAGTGCATTATAAAAAGCATCTTTGTTCCCAAGTTCTTTTTTTGCTTGTCCTAAATATTTTCTTGCTAATTTATTAGTTTGCCTAACTTTATTCCCAATAACATCTGCATCACGTTCGTCTTTTCTTCTTCTAACAATAATTGCAAAAGGAATTGCTATAAAAGGCATTAATAAAGATGCCCAAAACAATTTAGACTTGAAGAAATACTCTTGATTGATACTTGTGAAATTTGACTTGGTTTTAAATGCTGAAAACTGATTTCCAGTTGAAACAACATCCTGCTTATTTATAATATTAGCATCTATTCTTGCTTGTGTACCTACTACATTACTAATAGGACCTTCTGTAACATTGATAAGCAACTCATCTGAAGTTATAGTTTTATAACTTTCAGTTTTTAAATCAAAATACGTAAATGTAATTCCTGGAATAGGATATTTCCCCTGATAAGTTGGAACTACAGTATAAGAATCTGAAATTCTTCCTTGCATTCCGCCAAGATTTGTTGATACATTTTCTTTATGCTCAGGTTCGTAAACTTCTAACGAACTTGGTAAAATAAGTTTAGGTAATTCAAATAGTTTTAAATTCCCTTTTCCTGAAACTTCTACTTCAACTTGTAAAGCTTCTGTAGCTTTTAACTCGTTTTTGTTAGAATTTACTTTAAAGTTAAATGCTCCAACAGCTCCAGAAAAATTTAGCGGTTTACCTTCTGAAGGTAATGATTTTACATTTATAGTCCTGTTACCTGCAGCAACTGTTTTATGAACAGATTTCATTAAACGTCGTCCAAAAATATCTCTGCTATTTGTTGGTACTTGAACAGATATATCAAGTGTTAAGGGTTCTATGTTTAATTTGCCTGTTTTCTGAGGATACAATACTGTTTTACGCAGCACAACATAACGATATTCTTCACCTTTATATGTTCCGTTTTGGATTTTTAAACCTTTTACATCTATGTTTTGGCTCCAGAAATCATTATACCTTGGATTATCAATTTCTCTCCAATTATCAACTCCTGTATTAGGTGATACATAAAGTTTATATACTACAGTAATTGCTTCGTTGAGATATGGGTTTGTTTTTGAAACCTCAGCTACCAAATGAATGTTTTGATCTGCAATATAATCTGGGTCATTTGGGTTTGTAGGTTTGTCTACAGCAGCAGTTACATTAATTGTAATTGGATTTGTTTTGTAGGTTTCTCCTTCAATTTCTATTGTAGCTTGATCTATTTTGAATGTTCCCCTTTTTTTTGGTGCTAAAAAATAACTATAGGTTTTAGAATAGCTTCTTTTACCATTAACCCAAGATGTGCTTATAGATTGATTAGGACCTCCAACTACAGTAAAATTTTCGAAACTAGGTTCCTTAAAATTATCGCCATCTTTATTCATTACAAAATCAACTCGTAAACGCTCATTTACTCCAAGCTGTGTTTTGCTTGGTTTAGCCACAAAACTGATTTGCGCTGAAGCTATACTTGTTAAAAGAAATGCTAATATGTATAATTTTAATTTCATACTGTTACCAATCTTTTTCTGTTTTTATTTTTACACCTTTAGCTTTTTTGGCGTTTATTTTATCCTGAACTTTTTTCTCTTCGTTGTTCATGGCTTCTAATAAGTTTTTAACTTGCTGTGGTGATAATTTTCCTTGTTGAGGTTGTTGTTTTTTATTTTCGTTAGGTTCACCATTTTTATTATCCTTTTCATCCTTAGGTTTTCCTTTATCATCTTTTTCGTCTCCATCATTCTTATCCTCATTATCATCGCCTTTATCTTTATTCTCTTTATCGTCATTTTGATCTCCATTGTCTTTATTTTCATTTTCCTTATTTTCTTGATCTTCCTTATTGTCTTCTTTGGTATCTTCTTTTTGGTCTTTTTCTCCATCATCACCTTCGCCTTGTTTATTCGCACAATCTTGTGCTAAGGCTAAATTATATCTAGACTCTTCGTCTGAAGGGTTATTTCTTAAGGCGTTTTTAAAAGCTTCTACAGCTTGTTTGCATTGTTGTTGTTGCATTAATGCGTTACCGATATTATGAAATGCTCTATGCTTTTCTGTTTTTGTTGTTGCATTTTTAGCAGCTTCTAAATGGCGACTTAATGCCTCGTCAAACAAGCCCGATTTATAATATGCATTTCCAAGATTGTAACTACCTTTAGCGTTATTTGGTTTTACTGAAACTGCTTTTCTGTATTCCATTTCAGCAGACACAAAATCTTCAGATACTTTTTCATTGCCTTGATAGATAAAATCGTCTGAACGCTTTAAAGACTTATCTTCATCTTGTGCTGTGCCTAAGGCAAGCGTAAAAATTAATGCAATACTTAGTATGAATCTAATCTGTTTCAAATCCTGAATTCTACTTTGTTTTAAAACGAATAATAACAATTTTTTTACTGAAATCATCATAAGTTTTCGTTAAATAAATTTAAACGTCTTAACCACGCTGTTTTGCGTTCTAATAAAAATATATCTATAAATAAAAAGAAAATTCCTAAGCCTAAAAACCATTGAAACTGGTCTTTATATTCTGCAAATTGTTTAGCTTCAAATTCTTTTTTATCCATTTTATTTAAAATCTCTCTAATGGTTTCTACAACTTGACTTGTGTTTTTGCCATTGATATATTCTCCATTTGCTTCTTCAGCAATTTTAATTAAAATCTCTTCATTAAGTTTTGTAATAACCGTTTCACCACTATTGTCCTTCTTATAATTTAAAACAATCCCATTTCGCTTAATTGGAATAGGTGCACCTTTTAACTCTCCAACACCAATTGTAAATATTTTTATACCTTCTTCTGAAGCAGCTTCGGCAACATCTACTGCGATATTATTATGATCTTAACCATCAGAAATTATTATTAGTACACGATTGGTTTGCTCTTCGTCGTCATAGTAAGTTCTTGATAATTGAATGGCTTCATCTATTGCTGTCCCTTGAGAAGACAACATATCTGTATCCATGCTCTGTAAAAACATTTTTGCAGAAGCATAATCTGTAGTAATTGGAAGTTGAGGAAATGCTTTTCCTGCATATGCAATTATCCCAATTCTATCACTTGCCAGATTATTTATAATTTGTGTTACTAATTGTTTTGATTTTTCTAATCTGTTTGGTGCAATGTCTTCAGCAAGCATACTTTTTGAGACATCAATAGCAAAAACGATATCTACACCTTGTCGTTTTACTGTTTCTAACTTAGTTCCTATTTTAGGATTTACTAACGCTATTGTTAAAAACGCAAAAGCAAAACTTAAAACTAAAAGTTTTAAAACTGATTTGAATAATGATTTGTCTGGACTTAGCTTATCAAGTAGTTTTTTAGTTGCAAACTTCTTTTGCTTTTTAGTTTTCCAAATTTGAAGTATTACAAATATCAGCGTCATTGCTGGAATAACCAACAACATCCAAAACCATATTTTCTCTTCTAATTGATACATTAAATAAAACTTCTAAATAGTGTAAATCTTAACATCAACTCCAATAACAATAATAATCCTGCTAGCAGAATTAATGGCCTGTACTTTTCTTCGTAGTTATAGAATTTAAATTCTTCTACATCTGTTTTCTCAAGTTTATCGATTTCTTTATAAATCTCCTTTAACTTTTTGTTGTCTGTCGCTCTAAAATATTTTCCTCCAGTAGATGTTGCAATTTCTTTTAGTAAATCTTCATCAATTTCTACTTGTATTCTTCCATATTGAAATTTACCATCTCTTCCTAAAGCAATAGGAGATAGCGCCATTCCGTTTGTTCCAAGTCCAATTGTGTAGGTTTTAATACCGTATTCTACAGCTAATTCGCTAGCTGTATTTGGATCGATAAATCCTGAGTTATTAACGCCATCTGTAAGTAGGATAATAATCTTACTTTTTGCTTTACTGTCCTTAATTCTGTTTACTGCTGTTGCTAATCCCATTCCTATAGCAGTTCCACCTTCAATAATTGTGTTGTATTTAATTTCTTTTAATGAGCGCAACACGATACTCTTATCGCTTGTAATAGGTGTTTTTGTGTAACTTTCTCCAGCATATTCTACTAAACCAATTCTATCGTTAGGTCTTCCATTAATAAATTCCCCAGCAACATTCTTTAATGCTTCGAGTCTATTTGGTTTTAAATCTTTGGCAAGCATACTTGCAGAAACATCAATTGCCATAACAATATCAATACCACGAGTTGTTTTTGTTTTAGTACTTATATCTACTGATTGTGGTCTAGCCATAGCAACAATTAATAAGGTAAGCGCAACTATTCTAAACAAAAACAAAATATGTCTGAATTTAGGCCAAATAGAAGATGAAAGTTTGAATCCTTTGAGGGTAGAAACACTTAATTCTGAAGTCTGCTTTTTATGCTTGAAAACATACCATGCTATTGCTATTGGGAGTAACAATAACAACCAAAACATCTCCTTATTTGCAAAATCTATTCCTTCAAACATTATTCTTCCTCTTCAATTTTAATTAGTTCAATAGAATTTAAAATACGATCTATAATTTCGTCTGCATAAGTATCATCTTGTTTCCAAATTAAAACTACTTGCTGTATTATATTTTGTGCTGTAAATCCTAGAATTATATAATTTCCTTTTTCAACTTTTCCTGTAAGTGGTAACACAAAATCTGCAGTACCAAAAGTTTTTAAACCTTCTTGCCCATTTGGTGTAATAAACTGTTCAGTTCTTGTTATAATATTCTGCGCACCTTTAGCTTCTAACTGTATTAATTGTTCTTCTGCAACTTGAAGTAAATCTATCTCACTCTCTTTTGTTTCAGGTTGTCCTTCTTGATTTGGCTGTGGATTTTGTTGAGCAACTTTTGTGCTTACTACAGCAATGTCTAGTGTAGAATTTAATCCTCCATATCCAAAAGCTGCAACTTTAATTTTGCTTTTCATTTCTTCTGGAATTGGCACTTCTACTCGCTTTAATACTTTTGGTGTAGTAATAGTTATTCCAGGTGCTCCATACTCACTTGTAACCCATTCTTTTACTTCTAACAACTCTTTACTTGGATGTCCAAGAATAGTGTCTTTTACATATGTGAATCCAAAATGTAAAGTAAAGCCAACAATTGTTGCTATAACTAAAAATGCTGCTACAATTATAGTGATTAAAACTTTTTTACGTTTTCTCTTTTTAGCTAACTCTTCTTGATATTTTTGATCTGCCAACAGTTCGTCTTCTGTTGGCTCTGGTAAGGATTCCTTTACATGGTCTATCTCAACATCTATAGTGTTTCTGTCTAATTTAGCAAGTTCAAAATCTGGTTTCGATTTTGCAAATTTTACTAAATCTGCTCGCTTTAAAATTATTTCAATATTTTTAATGGACTCCTTACTTAAATCTATTTGATTTCCATCTTTTAGTAATTGGAGTCTATTTATCAATTCGTCTGTTGTACTTTCAAGAGAGTGATCGTACACCTTTTCGTCTAAATATTTTCTAATGATTAGCGTTAGATCTGAATAATACGCTTTTACTTCTTCGCGTTTTAAATAGCCAGCATTATCAAGTTCTTGTAATGCTAGTTTTGCTCTATCATATGGTGGAATTAAAGCTTCTTTTTCTTGTTCTGTTAATGGTTTTTCTCTCCAAACAAACCAATACAATAAAAAGCCTGCTAATGCAAACACTAATAAAATAAGCAATACATAAAGCCACCAATAACTCGGGCTTTTTTTAACTCCAATAATTGGTTTTATATCGTATAACCCTTGCTTTGTTGTGTCTACAACTACAGGATTTACCTCAACCAATAAAGAGTCTGTTTGAAAAATTTTACTGCCTATTACAATTTTTTGCTTTGGTATTGTATATTTTCCAGAATCGAATTGGGTTAATCCATATTTTTTAATCAGGTAATATTTTGCGTCTTTTTTAGTCGTATCAATTTTAAAAGATTCAATCATTTCTAAAGGTTGAAATGTTTGACCTTCTGGAAAAACAACAAAATCTGTAGTGTCAGATTCGACTTCAATCTTATAGATTATTTGCTCGCCTATCTTAATAGAAATCGAATCAATTGAAGAAGTTACTTGAGAAAAAGAGAACAAAGACATGATAACAAAGACACAAGAAAAATAAAATTGTCTTTTATGTGTTGTTATTAAAATCTTATCTCGTAATTCGTAATTCATAATTCTAAAAATCGTTTATCCCCTTCTTTTAAAATAACCTAATAGTTTTTTTACATAGCTTTCGTCTACTCTACAATCTATTACTCCTGCTCCTGATTTTTTAAAACTGTCTTTATAATATTCTACTTTTTCTCTATAGTATTTGGAGTAGTTCGCTCTTACCTTTTTAGAAGTTGTGTTAACCAAAATCGATTCGCCAGTTTCTTCATCTTGCATTTGAACCATTCCTAGATTTGGAATAGATTCTTCGTGCTTATCATAAACACGAATTCCTGTTACATCATGTCTTCCTGATGCAATTTTTAATGTATGCTGGTAATCGTCTGCAATAAAATCTGAAAGCACAAAAACAATAGCTCTTTTCTTCATGACATTAGATAAAAACTTTAAAGCTTCAGCAACATTTGTAAGTTTGCTTTTAGGTTGAAATTCAATAAGTTCACGAATAATTCTTAATACATGAGAACGTCCTTTTTTTGGTGGAATGTAAAGTTCGACTTCATCCGAAAAGAGAATCAAGCCAATTTTATCATTGTTTTGAGTTGCTGAAAAGGCAAGAGTTGCTGCTATTTCAGTTACAATTTCAATTTTAAATTGATCTACAGTTCCAAAAAGTTTTGAGCCTGAAAAATCAACCATAAGCATCATAGTTAATTCACGCTCTTCTTCAAAAACTTTTATATAAGGTTCGTTATAACGTG
>Ga0208437_1000681_pt1 | contig 9655 bp, 9 predicted proteins | sample ColrivemetaGS705_FD_187602 | JGI IMG/M metagenome (GOLD analysis project Ga0208437, IMG submission 187602) | Estuarine microbial communities from the Columbia River estuary - Flood tide ETM metaG S.705 (SPAdes) (version 2) | ecosystem: Environmental > Aquatic > Marine > Intertidal zone > Estuary ... | reverse complement strand
AAAAATACCGTGATGAAAACAACCCTTATAAGGTTGAACTGATAGAAAACCTGGAAGATGGCAGCATTACTTTTTGTGACCACGATTCTTTTACAGATTTGTGTAGGGGTGGTCACATTCCCAACACTGGCATTGTAAAAGCCATTAAAATTTTAAGTGTTGCTGGTGCGTACTGGAGGGGAGATGAGAATAAACCTCAACTCACTAGACTTTACGGTATCTCTTTCCCTAAACAAAAGGAGCTTACCGAGTACCTAGAACTCTTGGAAGAAGCTAAAAAGAGAGACCATAGAAAATTGGGTAAAGAAATGGAGCTCTTTACTTTTTCTCAAAAAGTAGGCCAAGGTTTGCCATTGTGGTTGCCTAAAGGAGCTGCACTTAGAGAAAGACTAGAGAACTTTTTGAAAAAAGCACAAAAGAAAGCGGGTTATGAGATGGTGGTTACACCACATATTGGCCAAAAAGAACTCTATGTGACTTCTGGTCACTATGCGAAGTACGGAGAAGACAGCTTCCAACCTATTAAAACGCCAAAAATGGATGAGGAGTTTCTTTTGAAGCCAATGAATTGTCCGCACCATTGTGAAATATACAACAGTAAGCCTTTTAGCTACAAAGAACTACCCAAGCGTTTTGCTGAATTTGGAACAGTGTATAGATATGAACAAAGTGGCGAGTTACACGGACTCACAAGAGTGAGAGGTTTTACTCAGGACGACGCGCATATTTTTTGTACTCCTGACCAATTAGATCAGGAATTTAAAGATGTGATTGACTTATCTTTATATGTATTAAACTCGCTTGGTTTTGATAATTTCACCGCACAGGTCTCTGTGAGAGATCTGAGCAAGCCTGAAAAATACATTGGATCTGTTGAGAATTGGGAAAAAGCAGAAAACGCGATTATTAATGCTGCAGCTGAAAAAGGATTGAATTATGTGGTAGAAGCCGGTGAAGCTGCTTTCTATGGTCCTAAGCTGGATTTCATGGTGAAGGATGCCCTGGGAAGACAGTGGCAATTGGGAACCATTCAGGTAGATTACAACCTTCCTGAAAGATTTGAGCTTAGCTATAAAGGCAGTGACAATCAATCACACAGGCCGGTAATGATCCATAGAGCGCCTTTCGGAAGCATGGAGCGTTTTATTGCCTTATTGCTGGAACATACTGGGGGAAATTTTCCTTTATGGCTCACTCCACAGCAAGCTGTAATACTCCCTGTAAGTGAGAAGCATGAAAAATATGCCGAAAAAGTTTTAAATTCACTAGAAAATGCCGAAATTCGCGGCCTCGTTGACAGTAGAAATGAGACTATTGGTAAGAAAATTAGAGAGGCAGAAATGAGCAAAATCCCATTCATGCTGATCGTTGGAGACCAAGAGGCCCAAGACCAAACCATTTCCGTAAGAAAACACGGAGGAGAAGAAATAGGCACTATTTCGGTGGAAGACTTTGCCCAACTAGTAAAAAAAGAGATTGAAACGACCTTAAAACCGTTTTAAAAATATAAATGTTTAACTAAAATTAGAAGCCATAGCAATACGTAAAAGGTTCAGGCCACAACCAAGAAGGGAAAATAAAAATCCTCACAACATCAATAGGAGCATTTTAGCACCTAGCGTTCGTTTGGTAGGAGACAATGTAGAAGTAGGTGTCTATGACATTAAAGATGCACTTGTCAAAGCAGAGGAACTAGAATTAGACTTAGTAGAGATTTCTCCTAAGGCAGACCCTCCTGTTTGTAAAATTACCGATTACAAGAAATTCCTTTACGAACAAAAGAAAAGAGAAAAGGTACTTAAAGCTAAAGCGACTAAAGTGGTGGTTAAAGAGATCCGTTTTGGACCTCAAACAGATGACCACGATTACGAGTTTAAAAAGAAACACGCAGAGAAGTTTCTTAAAGATGGAGCCAAATTAAAGGCTTATGTATTCTTTAAAGGACGTTCTATTGTGTACAAAGATCAAGGAGAAATTCTACTCTTAAAATTGGCTTCTGAATTAGAAGAATTAGGAAAAGTAGAACAAATGCCTCGATTGGAAGGAAAGAGAATGACTATGTTTTTAGCCCCAAAAACTAAAAAATAATCAGAGGGTGTTTAATGGCCCTGAATACATTAAGTGAGATAACTATAAATAGGAAGACAATGCCTAAAATGAAAACAAAATCTAGTGCCAAGAAGCGTTTTAAGCTTACAGGTTCTGGGAAAATTAAAAGAAAGCACGCTTTTAAGAGTCACATCTTGACCAAAAAGTCTAAAAAGCGTAAGCTTAAATTAACTCATGATGGTTTGGTACACAAAGCAGATGAGAACAACATCAAAATTCAATTGCGTTTAAAGTAAACCAATTAAGGTAACAATTATTAACCGTGGAGCTAGGCTTTAAAGTGCCCAACAGCCGCCTACTACAAAAAACAATTAAGAAATGCCAAGATCAGTCAATTCAGTAGCTTCAAGAGCTAGAAGAAAAAAAGTAATGAAACAAGCCAAAGGTTTCTTCGGAAGAAGAAAGAACGTTTGGACTGTTGCAAAAAATGCGGTGGAAAAAGCGATGCTTTATGCATACAGAGACCGTAGAAATAAGAAAAGAAATTTCCGTGCCCTATGGATTACACGTATTAATGCAGCGGCAAGATTACACGGAATGTCTTACTCAGAGTTTATGGGTAAAGTAAAGGCCAACAACATTGAACTAAACCGTAAGGTTTTAGCAGATTTGGGTATGAACCATCCAGAGGCGTTCAAAGCTGTAGTAGACAAAATAAAATAATACGAATCTATCTCACTTATAAAAATCCCACGCCTTAAGCGTGGGATTTTTTTTTACCTTTCCATTTATGAATATACCCCTGCTTAAAGATGTTAAACTTGTGGTAACCGATATGGATGGCACTCTGCTAAATCCAAGCCATGAGGTAAGCAAGCTATTTATGGATCAATTTTGGGCCCTTAAAGAAAAAGGGGTTACGGTGGTTGCTGCAAGTGGTAGGCAACACAATAGTATTGTAGAAAAACTAGCGCATATAGAAAAAGAACTTACTGTCATTGCAGAGAATGGTGCCATGACCACTTTTCACGGTAAAGAAACAGTGTTCACCCCCTACCCTAAAATACATTTAGACAAAACACTCGCACTTTTAAAACGCCAAGAAAATATGCACCCGGTACTTTGTACCAACGGATCTGCATTCATAGCTAAGGGCCAAGATAAGTTTGAACCCATTCTAAGAGAGTTTTACAGCGCTTTTAACGTAATTGATCACTTAGAAGATTGCACACAAGAGGTACTTAAAATAGCCATCTATCATTTTGAGAGCTCGGAAAAGTACATTTACCCTGTAGTACAAGACTTGGCCAATGTGGTAAAAATAAAAATATCTGGTCCAAACTGGGTAGATCTTTCACATCCTAATGCAAATAAGGGATTCGCCTTAAATGCCCTACAAAAACATTTAGGGGTTAGCCCGGAGCAAACCATGGTCTTTGGAGATTACTTTAACGATCTTGAAATGATGGAACAAGCACATTTTAGCTATGCCATGGCCAACGCTCATCCTGAAATTATTAAAAAGGCCCAATACAAAACACTATCTAATAGTGAATTTGGCGTAGAAACGGTTTTAAAAGAGTTGTTAAAACAACTATAGGTGTCTATGGGATAGAACGTCTCAAATTTCATTAAACTTGCCAAAAAAAATTGGATCCCTAGAAAGGAACGTCATCTGAATCTGGCATTCCAAATGCGTCATTTGGAGATGGTAGGTCTTTTGTAATAAATGGATTAGATTCCTGGTTGCTATTTAGTTTAGACTGAAATTCAAAAGGGGTGTCAAAGGTGTCTAAGTTTTCAAACTTACCTAGGTTACCAACGAATTTAAGCCTAATGTTGTCTAAGCCACCATTTCTGTGTTTGGCCACAATAAATTCTGCCTGGCCGTCTGTTGGAGATCTTTCGTCGTCATCCCATTCCTCAATTTTATAGTATTCTGGTCTGTAGATAAAGGAAACAATATCTGCATCTTGCTCTATGGCTCCAGATTCCCTTAAATCGGATAGTATTGGACGCTTTGAACCTCCCCTAGTCTCCACTGCCCTTGACAATTGAGACAGTGCTATTACAGGCACATTTAATTCCTTGGCTAAGGCCTTTAAGTTTCTAGAAATAGTTGAAATTTCTTGCTCTCTGTTTCCACCACCTTTTTGACTGGTTCCGGCAGTCATTAATTGAAGGTAATCTACAATAATAAGCTTTATACCGTGCTGTGAGGCCAATCTCCTTGCTTTGGCCCTAAGGTCAAAAATGGATAAAGAGGGGGTGTCGTCTATAAATAAGGGAGCCGTTTCTAAGGCTTTTACCTTTACATTTAATTGCTCCCATTCATGTTTCTCTAGTTTACCAGTTCTTAGTTTTTCAGAAGACAATCCTGTTTCAGAAGAAATAAGCCTTGTGATTAACTGAACAGAAGACATCTCTAAAGAAAAGAAAGCGACACCTTGGTTGTTGTTCACCGCAATATTACGCGCCATAGAAAGGGTTAAAGCGGTTTTACCCATACCAGGCCTAGCTGCTACAATAATTAAATCACTCGGTTGCCAACCTGAAGTAAGCTTGTCTAGCTTGTCAAAACCAGACGGAATACCACTCAGACCCTCTTTATTGGCAATCTCTTCAATTCGCTTCTTTGCTTGAATCACAAGGTTTTGCGCTGTTTCTGCGGAACGCTTTAAATTTCCTTGCGTCACGTCGTAAAGCTTAGATTCTGCTGCATCTAATAAATCAAAAACATCGGTGCTGTCTTCATAAGCTTCTTGTATAATCTCGTTGGAGATTTTGATAAGGCTTCGCTGAATATATTTCTGCAATATAATCCTCGCATGGAATTCAATGTGGGCAGAAGAAGCCACTTTTTGGGTCAGGTTTATGAGGTAAAAATCTCCCCCTACTTTTTCGAGTTTACCTTCTTTCTTTAATTGTGCAGAAACGGTTAATAAATCAATGGGTTCAGAGGTTTCAAACAAAGTGAAAACTGCCTCGTAGATAAACCTGTGGGCGTCTTTATAGAATACATCCGGATGTAAAATATCAATAACCTCATCTACCCCTTTTTTATCAATAAGCATTGCTCCCAACACAACCTCCTCTAAATCAATTGCTTGAGGCGGTATTTTGCCGCGTTCTAGCGTAACAAGTGTGGCGTTGTTAGGGGTGTTTCTAGTGAATGCTTGAGGGTTTTCCATAGTTGCTAATGTACGTAATAAGATAGGGTCAGACCTAAAAAAGTGCGTCCCGACTATCCACCGTTCATTCACAATCTGACTGTTAATAAGTTACAAAAATTGTTGATAAGCATAAAAAAACTGCTGTTAAAAAACAGCAGTTTTGAAAAGACTTTATAAACTAGGGGTTTAGTCGTTATAGACACCCATATTAGCGTATTTTTCCATGCGGCTTGCCACCAATTCTTTTGGGGATAAGTTTTTGAGCTCATTAAAATGAGTGCTAATCTTTTGCTTGGCAATCTCAAACATTTTATATCTATCACTGTGGGCACCACCGGATGGTTCTCTCACAATTTCGTCAATAAGCTTGAGTTTTTTCATATCGGTAGCGGTTAGCTTAAGGGCGCTTGCGGCCAGTTCTTTATACTCCCAACTTCTCCACAAAATAGAAGAACAAGATTCAGGAGAAATAACAGAATACCAGGTATTCTCTAACATCAGCACCTTATCTCCTACCCCTATTCCTAGCGCTCCACCAGAAGCACCTTCCCCAATAATCATCACAATGATAGGCACTTTAAGCCTGGTCATTTCAAGTATATTCCTCGCAATGGCTTCTCCTTGCCCTCTTTCTTCTGCTTCAATTCCAGGATATGCCCCTGGAGTATCTATAAGACACACTACTGGGATGTCAAATTTCTCCGCAGATTTCATGAGTCTAAGGGCTTTTCTATAGCCTTCAGGATTGGCCATCCCAAAGTTTCTGTATTGTCTTGTCTTTGTATTGTAACCTTTTTGCTGGCCAATAAACATATAGGACTGGTCTCCAATTTTTCCCAAACCACCAATCATGGCTTTGTCATCCTTAACGGTTCTATCTCCGTGAAGTTCTAAGAAAGTCTCTCCACAAATGGCTTTGATATAATCTAAAGTGTAAGGTCTATTAGGATGCCTAGACAACTGAACCCTCTGCCAAGCAGTTAAGTTCTTGTAAATGTCTTTTTTGGTCTCTTGTAATTTTTTTTCAATTTGTTTACAGGTCTCGCTAACGTCTACGTCGCTCTCTTCTCCTATAATCACACACTTGTCTAGCTGGTCTTCTAGTTCCTTAATAGGAAGCTCAAAATCTAAATACTCCATGGGGTGTTTTAATTGGTAACAACTGACAAATATAAAATTAATATGCTACAATCTATGCCTTAGTTTTAGTTTTTAGCCTCAGCCTATTTTTTAAAATACCATTGGCAATTACCGTCAATAGTATGACACTGGCACCACCATAAAACATCGGGGTCATTTGCTCACTAGATCCGAAAATAAAAAAAGCGAGTACAATGCCATATACTGGTTCTAGATTGGTGGTTAACATCACAGAATAAGGACTGATGAATGCCATGAGCTTTACAGAGGCTATAAAGGCATAGGCCGTACATAGAGAAGCTAATAAAAACAAATACCCTATATCTGCAGTAGAAATAGCCCAAAAATCATTTGTGAAAGCACCGGTAAAAGCCAAATAAAAAGACAGTAGCAATACCCCTCCTGCCATTTCATAAAAGACTATGATAGAAGGTTTAAATCTTGCGATGTACAGGCCGTTGATCATAGAAAAAACAGCCACCAAAAAAGCAGAGGTAACCGCTAAAAGAATGCCCTGCCAATAGTGGGTTTCTACTTTAAAGATAATTCCCAAACCAAAAACAACCATCAGACCAAATAACACTTCGTAACCCACCAATTTTCTCTTGTACCACAAAGGTTCTAGGAATGCTGCAAATAAAGCCCCTACTGACATACAAGCCAAAGCTATGGAAACATTAGATACTTTTATAGCTTTAAAAAAAGTCACCCAATGAAGGGCTATTATAGCCCCCGTTCCCAATAGGCCAAGCACCGTTCTAATAGGCAAACGCCAAGAAAAACGCATGAGGTTAATATATATAAATACCAAAACCATGGCCATAGCCATTCTGTACCAGACCAATGGAAGTGCGTCTATAGAAATAAGCTTTCCTATGACTGCAGTAAAACCCCAGATAAATACAATTAAATGAAGGTGTGCGAAGTGCTTAAAATTAGCGTTTGGCATTATTTAAAAGATAAACAGCTATAAAACTAAAAAGAATATTAGGGACTAGAATAGCCACTAGTGGGGACAAGCCAGACTGTTGCGCCAAGGTACCAAATACCCTATCAAAAAAGATGTAAATAAAAGCCACACAAATACCAAATGCCAAGTTAACACCCATACCACCCCTTCGCTTTGCGGCAGAAACCCCCACAGCAATAAACGTGAGAATAAATGCTGTAAAAGGAAGTGCCCAGCGCTTGTATTTAACCATAATGTAAGTATTGATATTACTGGCGCCTTTTCGCTTTTGGTCTGCTATAAAGTCGTTTAATTCAATTAAGTTTTTTGTTTCTGCTATGTATGAAACCGGAGTAAGATCCGATATTTTAAATGCAAAAACAGTATCTAAGGTTGCTTTGCTTTCAATTCTTGCAAGGCTGTCCGTAAAATACCTCTTCTCAAAAGAAGTGAGCTGATACATAGAATCTTTTTCCCTCCACCTAATTGTTGCAGCACTGATTTTATAATCCAATTCATTGTGCTCGTTAAAATGTTCGAGGGTGAAATTATACCCCCTAGACCTGCTTGGATCATAACTACTCACATACAAGAAATCATTTTCATTTACCTGATTGAAAATGTTGTTGGTAATGCGGTCTTCTTTTCCTTTTTTGAGGTACTTAAAAATAAACTCATTATACCCTTTACTCGCATGAGGCACAATAAACATCACCATAAAAAACATGAGCGCAGCAATAATACTCGCCCCAATAAAATAGGGCCTTAAAAACCTATTAAATGACACACCAGAGCTTAAAATAGCGACTATTTCTGTATTGTTTGCCAGCTTAGAGGTGAAGAAAATAACGGATAAAAAAAGAAAAATAGGAAAGAGTAAGCTCCCAATGTATATGGTGAAGTTACCGTAATACACCAATACTTCTTCCAAAGGGGCATTGTTGTCTATAATCTTACCTACCTGCTCCGCCAGGTTGGCCATAATTCCAATAGGTACAAATAGCATTAGCATCACCGAGAAGGTGAGTAAGTATCTTTTGAGTATGTACCAATCTAGAATCTTCACTACTACAGTCGTTTATCCATTTGAACCACCATCATTGCTTTCCAAGCAGCAAATTCTCCTGCAATAATTTTTTCTCTAGCAGTGCGAACCAACCACATATAAAAGCCTAAGTTATGAATGGTAGCAATTTGTTTTCCCAAGTATTCATTGGCAGCAAACAAATGGCGCAAATACGCTTTTGAGTATTCTGTATCTACAAAGGTATGACCCATTTCATCTATAGCTGAAAAATCTGCCTCCCACTTTTTATTTTTAATATTTATGGTCCCGTGCGCTGTAAAAAGCATGCCATTTCTGGCGTTTCTAGTAGGCATAACACAGTCAAACATATCTATTCCTAAAGCAATATTCTCCAAAATATTAATCGGAGTTCCCACCCCCATTAAATACCTAGGCTTGTCTTCTGGAAGCACTTCACAAACCACTTCAGTCATAGCGTACATCTCATCTGCAGGCTCCCCTACTGACAAACCGCCAATGGCGTTACCTTGGGCACCTACAGAGGCAATAAACTCTGCAGACTGTCTCCTAAGGTCTTTATAAGTGGATCCTTGAACAATAGGAAAAAAAGTCTGTTCGTAGTCGTAAGTATAGGGTGTTTTCTCCAGATGCGTCATACAACGATCCAACCATCTGTGGGTCATATGCATGGACCTTTTGGCGTAGGAGTAATCACAAGGATAAGGGGTGCATTCATCAAAGGCCATGATAATATCTGCGCCAATATTGCGCTGGATTTCCATGACATTTTCAGGGGTGAAAAAGTGATAAGACCCGTCAATATGGGATTTAAATTTCACCCCTTCTTCCTTTATTTTTCTGTTAGAAGAAAGCGAATACACCTGGTAACCACCACTGTCTGTAAGAATATTTTTATCCCAGCCCATAAATTTGTGGAGCCCGCCAGCTTTCATCAGAATATCTGTTTTTGGCCTCAAATACAAATGGTAGGTATTCCCTAAAATAATATCTGGCTTAATCTCTTCTTTTAGCTCACGCTGATGCACTCCTTTTACAGAAGCCACCGTACCTACAGGCATAAAAATAGGGGTTTCAATAATACCGTGGTCTGTTTCTAAAGTAGCTGCCCGAGCTTTAGATTGTGGGTCTCTATGGGATAAGTTGAATTTCAAAGTATATAAATCTAGCCGCAAATATACTAAACCCCTATGGAGTATTCACTTTAGAGGCTATAAAATAAAATGCCATTTCGTTGATAAATAGTAACAACTCAAGTTGTGTAGCCCATATAAGGGCCTTATTTTTACGTCTGTTAAA
>Ga0208437_1000675_pt1 | contig 9708 bp, 16 predicted proteins | sample ColrivemetaGS705_FD_187602 | JGI IMG/M metagenome (GOLD analysis project Ga0208437, IMG submission 187602) | Estuarine microbial communities from the Columbia River estuary - Flood tide ETM metaG S.705 (SPAdes) (version 2) | ecosystem: Environmental > Aquatic > Marine > Intertidal zone > Estuary ... | reverse complement strand
ATCATCGTTGTCCAGCTCGATCTCTGTGTCTGTCGCGGCTCTGAGGCTGCTGTGGCCCCGCGCGCCTTGGGCTGTGTCCTTGCCGCTGTGGTGAACGATTAGGGCGTGCGCCTTTGCATAGCTCCTGAGAGCATCCACGTTGCCGATGAATGCCGTCATGTCTTCTGGGCCGTTTTCATTGCCGCCAGCCATTGCTCTGGAGAGTGTGTCGATGACAATCATTGCGATTGGGCCGTGAGACGCCGTGATTTCGTCGCACAGGTCTGCGATTTCTTTTAGGTCTGCGTCTGGTCTGAGCAGATCGACAGGCGCTGCCCTGATGGCGAGAGGCACGTCGGTTAGCTCGTGCTGCTGCATCAACGCGTAGACCCTGTTCTGGAATGCGTTGCCGCCCTCCGTTGCGAGGTACAGAACCGCGCCCTGCTTGACCTTATTGCCCTGCCAGTCAATGCCCGCCGCGATGTGGAACGCCATGTCTAGCGTGAAGAACGACTTGCCGACGTTTGACGGGCCGTAGACAACCGACATCTGCTCTGAGCCGAGCCAGCCCTTGACGAGATAGCTTGACGACAAGACTGGCTTGGCCTCTCCCGCCCAGAAGATCGGGGCGCGTGGCTTCACTTGCTCTGGCGCAGGCGCAGTCTGCGTTGGCTCTGTGGCAATGTTGAATTGCTGCGGCTCTGGCTGCGGCGCAGGCTTGGCGAGCACTTCCTGCGGCGTTAGCTGCGGCTCTGGCGTCCACCCCTTCGCTCTGGCCCCGTCGATGGCCTGCTGCACTTCTCTGCGCGTGTCGTCCACAGTGTATGGCGGCTGCGTGAAGTTGTCCGTGATGGCGTGTATCTCTGCGTCTGCCAAGCCCTTTGAGACATATGACCCGACGAGGCGCACGACGTTGTGATGCCAGTCCTCGCCCTGCATGATTGACTGCTGCGCCAGCGCCCGGTCCATCGCCTGCTTGCCGAGGTCAATGTTAAAGGGGCTGTCACCTGCGGAGGTTGATACCCCCTTAACAGGCGGGAAGGCACGCATCATGCGCTCGAACGGCACTGGGTCTCTGTCTGTGCTGAACTCTGTCCGCATTGTGACAAGCTCTGGCGTGTAGCCCTTCTCCTGCTTCTTCTGGCTTGGCCACGAGACTGTGCCAGCCACACGCATGATGCGGCTCGGATTGATCACCACCTCGTCTGTCTTCAGGCTCTGGGCGATTGACTGCTGCGTCTCACGCCACGCCTGAAGGTTTGCGACAGGCTCCTCTAGACGCCAGTAGCAGTGACCACGCACAAACGGCACTGTGCCTGTCTTCACTGACATCGTGAACTGCGGGCCTGCAAAGTTCAGGATGTTCTTCATCGCGCCGTCAGTGTCGGCATCCGCGAAGCAGTAGAACGCTGCGAGGATGTCCTTGTCGTGCGCTCCGAAGCCAGCCTTGATCTCCGCATCGCCGTCCACTGGGTTGATGCACATGTAGACGTTGCGCTTTGCGTCATTCATGGCTCTGGCGTGATCTGCCGCCAAGTCCAGCATATCCAAGCCGAACCGCGCTATATTGGCTCCGCCGTGCTCAGAAAGCGCCCTGATCTCAACCACAGGCTTGCCGTCAAGCTCTGCCCAGCCATCGGTGATCTGCTCAATGAACTCCGAAATTGTGTCCTGTTTTGCTTTTAGCTCAGCCATCATTTCATCCCCTCCACCATCTTTATTCTTTCACCGATCCAGCGCATCACCGGGACAGCCATTGAGTTGCCCATAGCCTTGTAGCGAGGCCCGTCTGGGCAGTCTTCCGCTGCCTTATTTCGCCACGCGATCTGCGTGTAGTTGTCAGGGAAGCCCTGCAAGCGCTCGCATTCTGTTGGGGTTAGGCGGCGGACTTGAGAAGTCATCACAGTGTTATCATAAACACCGCCAGCGGCAGTTCTAAGTGCGGCAGCTTTATCTGAGGTTGTTTGGTTGTAAGCGTCAAAAGCCACCGCTGGCGTCTTGCTCTTATCTAGCGTTGGCGTGACTTGCGTTGACACGCTGTCGCCTTGGCTGGAGCTGTTCTGCGCGCCGAATGCTATTGGCAGGGTTTCTGTGGTTGGAACAAATAGAGGCGCACCACCGTTTATATGCTGATCCTCAAGTCCTTGCTTTGATCCAAATGATGCATTGAGAGTTGAAGCGATTTCTGCTGGCCATTTTTCTACGGGCAGGGTTTCCATGTCTGCATCGTATGCGCCTCCAGTGCGCGTTGTAAGGCACTTGGCAACTTCTTCCCGCGCTTCTCTGCTCGGCGCAGGATGCCTTGACAGGCTTTCTCGCTCAAAAAGAACCGCTGCGGCACGTCTCCAGTCTCCAAGGTATCCGACAACGAACACACGGCGGCGTCTTTGGGCCACTCCGAAGTACTGAGCGTCAAGCACTCTATAGGCGAACCCATACCCGAGCTTGCCCAGCGCCCCGAGGAAGGTTCCAAAATCCCGTCCTCGTTGGCTAGACAAGACGCCGGGGACGTTCTCCCAAACCAGCCACTTGGGCTGATATCGTGCAGCGATGGCAAGATAGGTGAGCATGAGGTTTCCTCGCGGGTCATCAAGTCCCTTGCGAAGTCCTGCGACACTGAACGATTGGCATGGGGTTCCTCCAACAAGAAGGTCGATTGGGTCATTAGACCACTCCTTAAATTGTGTCATGTCGCCAAGGTTGGGGACATCTGGGTAATGATGCGCAAGGACTGCGCTTGGGAACTTCTCTATTTCACTGAACCATTTCGGCTCCCAGCCAAGCGGATGCCAAGCTGCTGTCGCAGCTTCAACGCCGCTGCATACTGAACCATATTTCATGTCGCCACCTTCTTGATGTATTCCTCAACATCAACCTGCTGGTCGCCTGTCTTCAGGTCTGCGATATACTTGTCCAGATCGGCCTTACGCCAGCGGGTTGCCCCGCCGATCTTGACTGGCTGCGGGAACTTGTCGATGCTGCCAACCCAGCGCCACACGGTATTGCGTGACACCGACATCATCTCGGCGACTTCTACGTCAGAGAGTAGCATTTGTTTCTCCTAATTGGTTTGGGGCAGCATAGGGCCACATGAGGCTGCATGTCAATGGGCCTAAGTGCAAAAAGCCCCACCATTTCTGGCAGGGCTTCCGTAGCGAACTTGATTAAAATCCGCTTCAGAACTCAGCGTCAGTAATGACTGCCGCCGCTGGTGCGGCTGCTGGCGCTGCCACAGGCGCTGGTGTTGGCTCTGTCGCAATGCCAGCCGCAACTCCATCCTTCAGGCAGTCAGGGCGGTCAACCCACTTGACGATCTCAAGGATCGGCACGACGGTTGAGCCTTTTGTGAACTGCACGAATTTGGCCTCTTGCAGGCGAACCATTGGCAAGCTCTTGGCATCTGGACGCTGACCCAGCAGGGGCGCGAGTGCCTCCAGAGACTGCCACGCAGACGCGCCTGCTTGCTCCCATGTGGCGACAGAGCCACCGCCTGTGGCGCACGGCACGCTGAAGCCCTTCTTCCAGTCGTCACCAGGCTTGCCCATCATTTGGCTGACGCTCTCGTTCCACTTCCATGATGGCGCAACACCCACAGCACCCTCAGAGTGCTGCCACCCTGTCTTGAGGGCGTCGATGTCGAGCACGAAGCCTGTGCTGGCATCGTATGGGGTCTTATTGCCGCCATCTCGGACGTAGAAGCTGCGTGCTGGGACTGTGCCATCGCGCGTGCCGATTGCTGACCATGCGAGGAATGGGCCTGCTGCGCCTGTTGAGCCTAGATCAAGATTAAACATTGTTGTCGCCTTTCATTGCTGACAGTTTGTCGTGTTGTGTACGGTCAAAAGCCGTACATTTGTTCGCGGAGTGCTTCGGAGCCAGACCAGTAGAACGTATTCGGGTTCACTGGCACGATGTCCCTTGCGGTCTCCGCATCGCAGACTGAGAGGAATTTCTCAAGCCGTGCAATCTTGTGTTTAGCGTTAGCTAGTGTTTCGTTGATGTCGCCATCCTCCAGCATCAGCGACTTGGCCTTGCTGACGTAGAGGAACTTTACGCCGTAGTTGCCCATCGCCTTCTGGTAGATGGCGCGCTGCAACTGATGCTCTGCCGACATCACCTGCGTGATGCGGTTTGTTGTCTTCAGGTCGATGACCATGCCGCTCTCAGGGAAGACCAGATCAAGGTAGCCGATCACAGGTATCTCCCAGCCATCGCCCTTGGCTGTGATGCTGATCTTGTGCTGGCTGCCGTCCTCTGGGAACTCTGGCTTGCCATACTCCTTCAGCGCCTCGACAGCGTTGGCGACCATAGGGGCGATCACATCGCGCTCCTTAGTGGTCTTCTCGTCTCCGATGATGAAGCGCTTGTCAAACTTATCCAAGGCGCTCTGAGTGGCCTCCTCGACGCTCTGCGAGCCCGTTAGAGCGGCAACTACCGCATCCTCAGAGCAGATGCCGCGCCAAGCCGCTGGACCCATAGGAGTGCGCTGCTTAAAGAGGTATGACATGACCCACACGTCGGGCGCGTTTGACCAGAGATTGATGCTGCTGGCAGAGAGGTGATCAATGCCGTGTTTTTCAAATCCGTTCATTCTACCACCTCCACATCTTCTTCATCGTTTACCTCGTTGATCATGTCGATGATCGCGTGCAAGCCCTCAACTGTCCCAAAGCCTGAGCAGTAAGCCTTCATCGTGTGAGGCCAAAAGTTTACCTCAAATCCGTTTATCTCAGCCTGAACGTGCCACGGAGCCTTTTCATAATTGGCAAAATAAAGGTCGCCCCTGATGTCTGTCGCGTTGATGATCGTTTCAAAATCTTGGAGGTTGTCGTCGTGCTCAACGCACTGATTAAAGGCATCTCTGTAATTATATCGCATGACGTCACTCCTCCTTAATGGATGCCTCATCGCGTTCTCGTAAATACCGCGTATGCTTCTCAATCGCCTCGGCTATTGAGAACAGCCCCTGTGCTATCCCAATAAATGCGTTCCCTCTTCCTTCATCCATCTCCGCAATGGATCGGATAGCATCGGCAATATTATCACCTCGACACGTTAGGGCGGTTTCAAGCTCATTAAACTGGACTTGGTCTAGCTTTATCTCAACTTCAGTCATCACATTACTTCCTTTCCATATAGCGCAATCAGCGTGGCCTCTGCTCGGCCATCATCCTTCACGCGCTTGAATTTGTCAGCGTATTTTGGAAAACGCTGCATCGCCAGCCCACGGCTCACGCCCTTGTCTCTGGTGAGGCCAAAGTGCTTCTTCCACTTCTGAGGTGTCACGAGATACATTGGCGTCTCATTGGCTGCGAGCGCCATCTGCAACGCGCCGAACTGCTCACCAAAGCGGAACATGGAAGACACGCCCTGACCACGCATGGCCCCAACCTGCTCCATAAACGCCACGCGCGCCTCGTCGCCCTCTGGATGCAATATCTCCAGAATGCCGTGCATGTTGAGGACAGTCTTGCCCTTGGCGCTCGGCATTGTCGGCATGTCGTAAACCTCAATGTCGTTTGTCTTGGGCCAGTAGAGCGTGATTGCGCCCGTGTAGCCTGGGTCGATGCCATATATAAGCATCAGTCAACCCTCGGCTGCTTGGCGCGGATGCCGATAGAGGCAGCGGCATTTAGGGCGCAGTGGCGCAAGTATGTTGCCAGCGCCATCCCCTCCATCTCTGCGGCGTATGACAAAAGCGCGTGCTGCTCTTCAGTCAATATCACCCGACTTTCTTTTCGAATTTGCATCTGCATTTCTCCTGTGCTGATGTGTGGTATCATATGGGATAAAAAATACAATGCAAGTGCAATAAATGTGTTGACGGTGCTTTTTTGCTATGTATTCTGATCCCACGAAAACAAACCAAACCAAGGAGAACTAACATGCAAGAAACTATCCTCATCACAAACCACCACCCAGACGGCTTCGCCTTTGCTCTTAACGAGGCAGGCGAGCAGATATTCATCCCGCCATATGCCGTTGACGGGGCGGAGCTTCAGCGTGGCAAGCGCTATCAGGCTGTGCTGATCGAGAACCACAAAGAGCACCAGCGCGAGCGCACGCCGTGGATGGCTGTCAGCGTCTTGGTGACTGAGCACGTCTTGAAGCCAGCACCCGCAGCGGAGCCTGCGCCAGCGGAAGGTCCATACGAGACGCCGCTGACTGCACAGGAGCTTGACGAGGCTGCTCACGTGCTGATCTGCGAAAGCTCTTACATCACTACGGGCGAGCTTGCAGGCCATCTCGACGTGACCACGACGACGGCAGGCAACTCGGCCATGCGCCTCTTCAACGCTGGCAAGATCAGCAAGGCGGATGTGTATGCCAAGGTCGGGCAGTCGCGCCCATCCTTCATCTTGTGGGCTTCTAAAGCCTCAGACTTCTTGGAGGAAAGCGCATGACCCACACACAGCAAATAATCCAAGACATTAAGCACCACGGCATTATCACGGCAGCGACCATTCACAGGCTAGACATCGACACGCTGCTCTGGCTGGAGAAGAAGGAGGCGGGGAAATGATCACCGCAGCAGCATGTCTCGCAATGGCCATTTATCACGAGGGCCGCTCAGAGCCAGTAGACGCTCAGATGGCCATCGCAGAGGTCGTCATCAACCGCGCGGCTCACCCTGACTTCCCCAGCACGGTCTGCGGCGTGGTCAAGGAGCACCGCTCTCCAGTGTCTCGCCCTTGGGCTTGTCAGTTCAGCTTCTACTGTGACGGCAAGTCAGACGAGCCGAAAGACGCTAAGGCGTGGGCAACGGCTCAGACAGTGGCCAAAGAGGCGCTCTCAGGGGCAACTCTGGGTCTTGGGGCAACCCACTACCATACGAAGGCCGTCAAGCCTGTGTGGCGGCATAATCTGACACCGCTCGGCGCTATCGGCGAGCATATATTCTACACAGACGGCAAGTGCCTGCTGGCGCTCGGCTGCTCACTGCGCCCCGTGGCGCGTCCAGAAGGAGAGACATCATGACCAAAGACGACATCAAAGACTGCATCGCCTCATGGCTGCGACAGCGCGACGAGCTGGAGCTTCGGTATCAGGGGGTGCGCCCGTCATATGTCAGCACTGATCTGGCAATACTTGAAGAGCGCATCGAGCGATACAAGGCCAAGTTGGCCGAGATGGAAGGAGAAAAGCAATGACAATACGTAAATTTACACCGCCAACAGAGTTTCCCGCTGAGTATGAAGATGGATATGGGTGTAAGGTCACTATCTTGGGGCGTTCTTATTACAACAAAGAGAGACCTCTGGTAGGTTTTGATGACGAGGGCTGCGCCTGTAATTACGCAGAAAACGGGGCTTATTGGCCTGATGATGGGGGTAAATATGACCTTCACGACATCCAAAAGCGCATCACAACGTGGCACAACGTCTACGAGGGTTGGGTCGGGGCTTCAAATAAAGTGAACCGCGGGGCTACAGAAAACCGCCTCTGCGTCTACCGCATTGAACGTAACGAGGATGGTAGCAACCCTGAGATATTCGTGGAGGAAGTTTGATGAAGTTTGACTATAAAAAGTATAAGCCCGCCTTCCTTGGAGTGTATCTGTTTATGTCTTTCCTAATGTGGGCGTATTTTATCGCCTCTGCCTTAGAAGCCCCTGAACAGTATGACCTTGGTGATGCGATCGTTGGGGGGTGGGTACTTTCACTACTATGGCCCCTACTTGTCACGGTAGAACTCATGCGCAGGGTGCTATTCTAAAACAGGAGAGACAGAATGACTGGCGGAAACACATACGCAATCAACAAGCACCTCAACGATCAGGAAGACTATGACGCACTGCAAGAGGTAACGGCAGAGCTTGAGCAGGCAGAGGCACGTATTGAGGAACTGGAGGCCGAGCTGGCGAAGGCGGTGGAATTAAAAACCGTGAAGATACTTGTAACATCTGCTTACAAAGAAGGTTGGTGCGATGGCTCTGAGGGTATTGCGCTGAATGAAGCGTGGGGAAAATCACTGACGTGCTCCACCATCGCAGAACTGAAAGGAGAACAATAATGGCACAAAAAGTAGTAGACGCAGACATGATTGAGACAATCCGCAGGGGAGCCAAGGCTGGCCTCACGGCAAACCAGATCGCCGCCACGCTTGATGTGGTCGTCACCACGGTGCGCCGCCACGCTCACAAGCACGGCATACTGCTGGCAAAGGCTCAGCTCGACAACAGCCCAGCCATCAGAGACAAGCAGATCAAGCAGATCAACGTGGCGGCAGCGGCACGCAAGAAGGCCGAGAAGAAGCGGCTGCTGAAGGTCGCGCAGGACTTGGCGAAAATCTCGAACCCGCAGGAGCGCAAGGAGGCGCTATATGGCCAAGCTATGATGGCGTTTGAGCTGAAGCAGGCCGCAGAGGGGCGCAGAGACAAGCTACCCTGCCACGCGCCATCACCCGAGGCGCTGGAGCAGCGCAGGCGCAGAGATGTGAAGAACTACAAGCCGCTTGCTATTGCAGGCATTACATTCGCCTCACGCACCTGCGCCGCCGAAGCTCTGGGCGTCAGTCGCGGGGAATTTTCTGCCATGATTTCTGACAAGGCCTCACCGTTTCGGCGCCAGAAGCTCGCGCGGATGCTGGGCGAGTATAAGCGGAAGGTGGCGGCAGGTTAGTCGCCAGAGGCGACAACCGTCAAAACCTCGCCCCGATCTCGGTGCAGAGTAACGGCGCGGATTTCTGACTTCCCTGAATATGCCCCATTGAACGAATATGCGTCCTTTGGGGCAACCGCTCTAAGCTGCTGCCACAACATGCCACCGATTTCGCTGCTCTTCAGGTGATGTAGGTGTCCCGTCCACAGGAACCTGTGCTTGGTCTTGCCCCACTCCTCACTATGCCGATCCGCAATGGCCATAATCAGCCGCTCGGGCTTTGACTTGTCGCCGTGATGGCTGGCCAAGAGGCACTGGCCGAAGCGCATAATGAAGAAGTCACTGGGGTCTAGCTGAACATCAATGCGAGGCTCGTTGCGGTAATATGCGTGAACAGCAAAGAGCGTGATCATGTAGCTTGTCGGATTGTGATTGCCCGCAAGTATCCTGACGATAACCTTCTCGTGCTTTGCGAGCGCCATGTCACAGCAATGCACAAGCGTTTTGATGCTGGCGTCAGCCGTTCTGAAGTGACGCGTTGCAACATCAAGCTGATGCTTGCTCTGAGGCGTGCGATTGTCTTGGCTGTCTGCGTGGTGTAGGTCGCCAACATCCAGAATAACCGCAGTGCTTGACGATGGAGACGCATCAATGGCGGACTTCATCCAGCGCTTGACGCGAGCTTCCGCGATGTCGGTGTCATAGTCCTCGCCAACCTCCTCTCCCCACGCATACATACCCATATGGACGTCTGCTATGGGGTAGATGGTCAGCAGGTCATCATCGCAATGAGGCGGCTCTTCTGCGGCCTCTATGGGGCGCATGTCGGCCAAGCTGGCCTTGATGCTCTCCGCAAGGTCTTCAATGCTGTTCCCGCCGCCGTCCTTGGGCATTTGGAAATACAGGGAAGCGCCTTCGCTCTTGATCCAGCCTGAGTGTAGTGGCCCAGCATCCTGCATACCAACAGAACTCATGGCCCCTTGGATAGCACCGTCTGCCTCAGCGTGCTTGCGTGCGCCCTTCAGACGGTTTCGCAGTGCGTTTTCAGCAATGCCAAGCTGCTTTGCAATAGCCCTGCCTGACATACCTGCGAGGTGTAACTCCCACGCTTCTCTTTGCTTGGGGGTCA
>Ga0208437_1000672_pt1 | contig 9717 bp, 10 predicted proteins | sample ColrivemetaGS705_FD_187602 | JGI IMG/M metagenome (GOLD analysis project Ga0208437, IMG submission 187602) | Estuarine microbial communities from the Columbia River estuary - Flood tide ETM metaG S.705 (SPAdes) (version 2) | ecosystem: Environmental > Aquatic > Marine > Intertidal zone > Estuary ... | reverse complement strand
ATGGATGTGTCATGCTTACCTGTTATTCGTCCCTGACACCGTTTACGCTAGTTGTATGGCAAATGGAATTGCGCAATAAGGGCGCAACGCGTGGCGTTACCGCTAACAGTCACGCTTTTTGATGCTTGAAGGGAAATGCGATGAGACGCCACCGGAATGTGAAAATTGTAGCGACACTTGGACCTGCGTCCAATGATTACGCGATGATCCGCGCTTTGCACGAGGCAGGGGCCGACGTTTTCCGCCTGAACATGAGCCACGGTGACCATGAAGAGATTCGGGTACGTCACGCCATTATCCGCCAGGTGGAAGAAGACCTCGACAGCCCAATTGGCATTCTTGCCGACCTTCAGGGGCCAAAACTGCGCGTTGGTGTTTTTGCGAACGACGACGGCGAAGAATTGATCGTTGGCGCCGCTTTCCGCCTCGACCTTGATAAAGAGCCAGGCGATGTGAACCGCGTGCAACTGCCGCATAAAGAGATTTTCGACGCACTGGAACCAGGCGCACACCTGCTCGTCAACGACGGCAAAATCAAACTGCGCGTGAAAGAATGCGGCCCGACATTCGCAGATTGCGAAGTCATCGTCGGTGGCCAGATTTCCAACCGCAAAGGCGTGAACGTGCCTGACGTGACCCTGCCGCTGGCTGCCTTGTCTGAAAAAGACCGCCGCGATCTGGAGTTCGTTTGTGACCTCGGTGTCGATTGGCTGGCTCTGTCCTTTGTGCAGCGCCCTGCCGACGTGGAAGAGGCCCGCGCCTTGGCCAAAGGTCGTGCTGCGATCCTGTCCAAGATTGAAAAGCCGAACGCCGTGAAAATGTTCGACGAAATCCTTGCCGTGTCTGACGGTATCATGGTGGCCCGTGGCGACCTTGGTGTTGAATTGCCTGTGCAAAACGTACCGCCAATCCAGAAACAGCTCGTGCGCAAATGCCGTGCGGCTGCCAAGCCTGTGATCGTGGCGACACAGATGCTCGAATCGATGATCGACAGCCCGATGCCAACCCGCGCCGAAGTCTCCGACGTGGCAACAGCCATCTATGAAGGCGCAGACGCGATCATGTTGTCGGCAGAATCCGCCGCTGGATCCTTCCCGATTGAGGCCGTGACCACAATGAACAACGTGGCGATGGAGGTCGAATCCGATCCGACCTACACCGAAATCATCGAGGCATCCCGCAAGGCTGTGCGCACAACCGTTGCTGACGGAATCGTGGCCGCTGCCCGTGAGATCGCAGAAACTGCGGACGTCAAAGCGATCTGCTGCTTCTCGCAATCAGGGACAACTGCGCTGCTCGTTGCACGCGAGCGTCCACGCGTCCCGATCATCGCGCTGACCAGCTACCGCTCGACAGCGCGCAGGCTTTGCCTGACATGGGGCACAAACTGCGTCGTGACGGGGCCAGTGGACCGCTTTAAGACCGCCGTAATCGCGGCGGTGCGTGCGTCGCTCAAGCAAGGCCTCGCCACCGAAAAGGACATGATTGTCGTCACCGCAGGCGTGCCATTTAACACGCCAGGCTCGACGAATATCCTTAGGGTTGCGCCGTGCGCAGAGAAATTGATTTATGCTGCCGATCCAGAGTAAGGTTACGAAGTAATTAACTTTGGGACCAGTCAGATGGATTTAGAACTTATTTTTGTGCTCGGTTGTGTTGTGACCGCATTTTCAATTCCTGCGATCGTGTCCGCCTTCTCTGACGGGCGGACACCGCGTTACCCTGCTTTGATTATTTTGATCGGCGTGGTGATGATCAGCTATGCGGTCAACGGACGACCAGGTTCGTTTACTTTCGACACCTTGCCAGATGTATTTGCAAAGGTCATTGGCCGTTATATCGGCTAATTCCACTTGCACCGACATAAGTTGCCCCCTATACGGCAGCTTCAACCCGCGCGACCGGCCAAAGTGGCATGCCGAGTCGTGCGTTTTACCGATACTCAATAGAGGAGACGGAAATGCCTAAGATGAAGACAAAGTCGAGCTGCAAAAAGCGGTTCAAAATGACTGCCACTGGCAAGGTCAAAGCGGGTCAAGCAGGCAAGCGCCACGGCATGATCAAGCGGACAACCAAATTCATTCGTGACGCACGCGGCACGACCCTACTTTCAGCTCCTGATGCGAAGATCATCAAGAGCATGATGCCATACGCGCGTTAAGGAGAATTTGATATGCGAGTTAAAGGTGGAACAGTCACGCACCGTCGTCACAAGAAAGTTCTCGACGCTGCAAAAGGTTATTACGACCGCCGCTCTAAGACCTTCAAGGTCGCCAAGCAGGCCGTTGAAAAAGCAAACCAGTACGCAACACGCGACCGTCACAACCGCAAGCGGAACTTCCGCGCGTTGTGGATCCAGCGTATCAACGCTGGCGTGCGCTCTGTTGATGAGACACTGAACTATTCCAAGTTCATCAACGGTCTGATGCTTGCGGGCATCGAAGTTGACCGTAAAGTTCTGGCCGATCTGGCCGTGAACGAGCCAGAAGCATTTGCGACAATCGTTGGCAAAGCTAAGGCAGCAATGGCGTAAAGCCAAAGCAATCGTCTGAATTAGGGGGTCACCTTTGCGGGTGGCCCCTTTTTTATTGGGATACGGTATCCGTCTTCGCGCGGAGGTCTGATATTGTAGGGCAACTGATATACACGCCAGCGACGCTGATTTTGACGTTTTCCTTGAAGACAGGAACAAACAACTCGCCAGCCGCGCAATTTCTTATCGCATCGATATTTTCGCCTCCCTCAAGGTCGAGTGAAACAACACTGATGCGTCGAGAGTTGGGGACATTGACGTAGCGCGATAGTTCGTTTTGGGCGCCCAAAACAATGAAGCGCTGCGGCAGGCCGCCGCCAAGCGCCCCCGCTGAAATGCCAACCCGTCGCGTTCCTTCGTCGCCCTGATCTAAATCCGTATTTTGAAGTAGCCCAATCGGCCTGACAAATCCTTGGCTACGCGTGATAATTTGATGTGCCGCCGTAAGGTCACGGATTTTGACCATGCCACCTCGGGTTATCACTTCGCAATCACCACAAATCCCAAAACGTTGGAACACGTTCGGATCAGGTTTGATATATGAGAAGCTCCAGTCGCGACGCCAGACGAATGGCGAAGGGTTTGGCTCCGGATTGGAAGATACAAGTTGAATAGTCATGACGAGTCTACTCTCTAAACATTTGCGCATTTGGCTCGCGGGCGTGATCGATAAATACAATCTTAAATTGTAGTCGAATTTCTTAATAAAAGATTAATAAAATGGTGAAATACCTATAATTTATGGAAAACTCCGAGCATAAAAGTCATTTTTTCGCGACTTACATCCTAGCTATGGCTGAGAATAAAGATTCTTCTTGTTGAGTCGATAACAGCCAAGTCGGTCTGGTCCGGTACGCGCATGAAACACACCCTTTAGGCGCTCCTTCGCCACCCTGAAATTTTCCCTCGCAACCTTTCTGCGTAAATGTGGTTGAATCACATAAATGCGCCGTTTTGCGCATCGAAACACCGAGGTTAAAATGATCAAACCCCACCTGAAATCTGGCACTGCTTTGCTGGTCTCGCTCTCTCTCGTTGCCCCTTTCCCTGCCTTCGCGCAAAGCGCATTTCCCTGCGTCGCCCCCAGCGGCGATGAAGTCAGCGACGCCGCAGGTTTCGCAGCAAACGTCCTTGCGTCGGGTAATACCGATCTGACCGCAGGCACCTGCACCCAAGACGCCCTCGATCAAGCCCTCGCCCTCTCTGCGGCCCCCGTTGAGGAAGTTGCACCTGTTGAGGAAGCTGCACCTGTTGAGGAAGTTGCACCTGTTGAGGAAGTTGCACCTGTTGAGGAAGTTGCACCTGTTGAGGAAGTTGCACCTGTTGAGGAAGTTGCACCTGTTGAGGAAGTCGCACCCGTTGAGGAAGTCGCCCCTGTTGAGGAAGTTGCACCTGTTGAAGAAGTCGCCCCCGCTGAGAAAGTAGCTCCAGCTGAAGAAGCCGCACCAGCCGTAGAACCCGTTGAAACTCCTGCAGAAGTTGTCGAAATCCTCGTGCCAGAAGCAGGTGAAGCTGGTGGTGAAGTCGTCACCGACGAAGAGCGCCAAGAGATCGCAGAAGCCAACGCCGTTGAAGTCGCGCCCTCTGCGGCCGCATCCGCAGACGCCCAAGCACCAGACGCCGAAGTCGTCACAGAAACGATCACACAAGAAGATGTGCGCACCAGCGACCAAGACTACTCCACAGCCATTGGCGCTGCTGAAGTCGAAACAGCTTCGGGCGAGGGCGGTCTTTCAAACTTTGAAAAGGCGCTGCTCTTGGGCCTCGGCGCTGTTGTTGTCGGCTCGGTTCTCAATAACGGCGACCAAGTCGTCGAGAACACAGGCGACCGTGTCATCGTGCAACGCGACGGCGAATTGCGCGTTTTGAAAAACGACGACCAGCTTTTGCAACAGCCGAGCGCGCAGGTGCAAACGCAGACCTTTAACGACGGTTCAACCCGCACAGTCGTCGCCTATGACGATGGCAGCCAAGTCATCACTATTCGGTCCCGCGATGGCGCGGTTCTGCGCCGCACATTGATCCGCGCCGCTGATGGGGCAGAGGTTGTCTTGTTCGATGACACCCGCGAAATCGCGCCTGTGAACTTCGCTGAACTGCCGACTTTGGACAGTTTGGAGGCGCAGCAAGATGCGCAAGACGCGACCCTCGTGACTGCTCTTGAACGCGCACTTTTCGCAGATGTCGGGCGCACGTTCTCGTTGCAGCAAGTCCGCGATTACAAGCGCGTCCGCGCTCTTGCGCCAGAGGTCGAAGTTGAAGCCGTGACATTTGCATCAGGCTCTGCTGCGATTGATCCAAGCCAAGCCGAAGCACTCGCCGACCTTGGCGTGACCATGCGCAATTTGATCGAGAACGATCCCTCTGCCGTGTTTCTGATCGAAGGCCACACTGACGCGGTCGGTGCGGCGAGCTACAACTTGGCGCTTTCTGACCGTCGTGCCGAAACAGTGGCCCTTGCGCTCACCGAATACTTCGCAGTGCCGCCGCAAAACCTGATCACGCAAGGCTACGGCGAGGCTGATCTCAAGGTGAAGGTCCTGACCAACGAGCGCGAAAACCGCCGCGCTGTCGTGCGCAACATCTCGCAGCTTTTGAACTAAGCCCAAAACCTGTCACCAGCCTGCCAATTTGTGGGCTGGTGACGCAACGGTGCACGCCCAGTGCACGCGCGGTGCACGTATAAAACACCGCAAACCTTGCGCCCACGCCGCCATTTCGCTAACTCCGCACTAACGGATTTGAGAGGCGGACCATGGACGATCTGAAAGCAAAATATCTCGACTTAATCGGCAAGGCAGACAGCTCTTCTGGGCTTGAGGATTTGCGCGTCGCGGCACTTGGTAAAAAGGGCGAGATCAGCTTGCAAATGCGCGAGCTTGGCAAGATGAGCCCCGAGGAACGCCAGACCGCTGGACCTGCGCTAAACGCCCTGAAAGACGAGATTAATTCGGCACTCGTCGCCAAAAAGGTGGCCCTTGATGACGCCGCATTGGACGAGCGCCTGCGCGGTGAGTGGCTTGATGTGACCTTGCCATCGCGCCCACGCGGCGAGGGCTCGATCCACCCGATTTCCCAAGTCACTGAGGAAGTCACCGCCATTTTCGCCGAAATGGGTTTCTCGGTTGCCGAAGGCCCGCAGATCGAATCTGATTGGTATAACTTCGACGCGCTCAACATCCCCGGCCACCACCCCGCCCGCGCCGAAATGGACACATTCTACACGCACCGCGCGGAGGGTGATAACCGCCCGCCACACGTGTTGCGCACGCACACTTCTCCTGTTCAAATCAGGGGCTTAGAGGCAAACGGCGCGCCGATCCGCATCATCTGTCCGGGTCGCGTGTACCGTGCTGACTACGACCAAACGCACACACCAATGTTCCACCAAGTCGAGGGTTTGGCCATCGACAAAGACGTCTCCATGGCCAACCTGAAATGGTGCCTCGAAGAGTTCGTGAAATCCTTCTTCGAAGTGGACGCCGTCGACCTACGCTTCCGCGCCTCGCACTTCCCGTTTACCGAACCTTCAGCCGAAGTTGATATCCGCTGCTCATGGGACAACGGCACACTGAAAATTGGCGAAGGCGACGATTGGTTGGAAATCTTGGGCAGCGGCATGGTCCACCCCAAAGTGCTGCAAGCCGCAGGCGTTGATCCATCCGTCTACCAAGGCTTCGCCTTCGGCGTCGGCATCGACCGCATCGCCATGCTGAAATACGGCATCCCAGACCTGCGCGCATTCTTCGATAGCGACCTGCGCTGGCTGCGCCACTACGGTTTCCGATCACTCGATGTGCCAACGCTGCACGGGGGGCTTTCCAAATGAAATTCACACTCTCTTGGCTGAAAGCCCATCTTGATACCACGGCGACTGTCGATGAAATCTGCGAGGCTCTGACTGATCTGGGTCTTGAGGTCGAAGGCGTTGAAAACCCAAGTGAAAAGCTGAAGGCGTTCACGCTGGGTTACGTCAAACACGCCGAAAAGCACCCCGATGCGGATAAGCTGCGGGTGTGTAAAGTCGATACTGACGAGGGCGAGTTGCAGATCATTTGCGGTGCGCCAAATGCCCGCGAGGGGATCACCGTTGTTGTCGCCAAACCGGGTGTTTACGTGCCTGGGATTGATACGACGATTGGCGTCGGCAAAATCCGTGGCATCGATAGCTATGGCATGATGGCATCTGAAAAAGAGCTGGAACTCTCTGAGGAGCATGACGGCATTATCGAGCTGCCAAGCGGCGAAGTGGGTGAGCGCTTCATCGACTGGCTGGCCAAGAATGATCCGTCCAAAGTGGACACCACAATCGAGATCGCGATCACGCCAAACCGCCCTGACGCGCTAGGTGTGCGCGGCATTGCGCGTGACTTGGCCGCCCGTGGTTTGGGCAAGCTGAAACCGCGTGACGTGGACCCAGTTGAGGCGACATTCCAATCTGATCTGACGGTCAGCATTGATGAAGATACGCTGGACGGTGCCCCTGTTTTCATGGGGCGTTTGATTAAGGGCGTGAAGAACGGACCCTCCCCAGAATGGTTGCAAGACCTGCTGCGCGCGATCGGCCTGCGTCCGATTTCGTTCCTCGTCGATGTGACCAACTACTTCACCTATGACCGCAATCGCCCGCTGCACGTTTTTGATGCCGATAAGGTCAAAGGCAACCTGCGCGTTCACCGTGCGGTTGGTGGCGAGCAGATCGTCGCCTTGGACGATAAAACCTACACGCTGCAAACGGGTCAGATGGTCATTTCCGACGACAATGGCGTGCAAAGCATTGCGGGTATCATGGGCGGCGAGGCGACTGGCTGCACCGAGGATACCGTAAATGTATTCGTGGAAAGCGCCTATTGGGACCCGATCCAGATCGCTTATGCGGGCCGCGCACTCAAGATTAACTCCGACGCCCGCTACCGTTTTGAGCGTGGCATCGACCCTGCGTTCACCGCCGAAGGCCTAGAGCATGCCGTGCGTATGATCGTTGATAACGCGGGCGGTGAAGCGTCGAAAGTTGTTGTCGCGGGCAAGGTGCCAAACGTGGCGCGTGCTTATAAGCTGGACGCAAAGCGGGTGATTTCGCTTGTTGGCATGGACATCCCAGAGAGCACACAGCGCCAGACGCTGACCGCCCTTGGCTTCCGTCTTGAGGGCGATATGGCCCATGTGCCAAGCTGGCGTCCTGACGTGCTGGGCGAGGCTGATTTGGTAGAAGAAGTGGCGCGGATTGCGTCGCTGACCAAGCTGATGGGCAAGCCTTTGCCACGTGTGGCTGGTGTGCCAAAGCCGATCCTGACGACCCTGCAATCGCGCCAACAAATGGCGAAACGCACGGTGGCGGGTTTGGGTTACAACGAATGCGTGACCTATAGCTTCATCGACCGCGAGGCGGCGGCGATGTTTGGTGGTGGCGATGATGCGACGATGTTGCAAAACCCGATCTCGGCCGATCTGTCTCATATGCGCCCCGGATTGTTGCCTGGTTTGCTGCGTGCAGCGGCCCGCAATCAGGCGCGCGGTTTTGCCGATATGGCGCTCTTTGAGGTTGGCCATGCGTTTCAAGGCGGAGAGCCCGGTGAACAGCATGTGCAGATTGCGGGTATCTTGATCGGACGCACGGGACCAAAGGATGTACATGGCACATCGCGCGGCGTTGATGTGTTTGACGCTAAGGCTGACGCCGAGGCCGTTTTGGCCGCCATTGGTGCCCCTGCGAAGGTGCAGATTTTGCGCGGTGCAGAGGGCTGGTGGCATCCGGGTCGTCACGGCAAGATTTGCCTTGGCCCGAAAAAGGTCATGGGTGTCTTTGGCGAATTGCACCCTAAGATCCTGCGCGACATGGATATCAAGGGGCCTGCGGTTGCCTTTGTTCTTTACCCGCAGGAAATACCTGAGCCAAAGAACAAGGTCACAGCGCGCACCGCTTTGATTGCTACGGACCTGCAAGCTGTTGAGCGTGACTTTGCCTTTGTGGTGGATGCCGATGTAGAAGCGCTGACGTTGGTCAATGCCGCGGCGGGGGCTGACAAGGCGCTGATCACGGAGGTACGCGTCTTTGACGAGTTCATCGGTGGCAACCTTGGGGAGGGCAAAAAATCGCTCGCGATTACGGTCCGTTTGCAGCCCACGGATGCCACGTTGAAAGACAAGGACATCGAGGCGGTTGCGGCCAGTATCGTGGCCAAAGTGACCAAGGCAACTGGCGGCGTACTGCGCGGATGATCCGCCGCGCCGCCCTTGATGACGTCAAAGGTTTGCGGGCCGCAGTGATTGCGGCCTACGCGCCCGTTGCGGAGCAGGGGATCGGGTTGCCGCCTGTCGCCGAAGGGCTGGACGCCGATATTCGCGACCACCTCGTCTGGGTCGCTGATGATCGGGGCATTATCCTTGGCGGGATCGTTTTGGCGCTCACTGACGGTCACGCGCATTTGGTGAACGTGGCTGTGCATCCTGACTTTGCGGGTAAGGGGCTTGGGCGCGAGCTGATCGACACGGCTCAGAGCGAGGCAATCGACTTGGGCTGCACCGATATGTCGCTGACAACTCACTCTGATATGACGTCCACCATTAGTTTCTATGAAAAGCTAGGATGGACCGAGACGGGGCGCGAAGACGACAAAGTGTTTATGACGACGCAATTGTTTTCGTGATGCGCGGTCTGGCCCTTGTCATCTTGATGTTGCTTGGGAGCCCCGCATTTGCGCAGCTTTGCGTCGTGCCTGTGATTGATGGGCAGCCGACGGAAGAGCCTGAAATCAGCAAGCCTTATCTGATGGCAGATAACGTTTCGGTCATCGAAGGTTATCCGCATTTGCTTATCAAACGACACCCTATCCTTAATACCATCCGCAACGGCCGATTTGAGCCGCTAGATGTCGCGTTTCCCGATTCGTTTTGGAGTAGTTATCGTGACACCTAAATATTGCCAGATGGGCGGACGATTGGTTTAGGCAACGATCGCATCATCTACGAAATGAAACCGGGCGCGGCCGAGTTCACTGCCATAGCAGCAACCGAAGGTCATCGTCGCGCATATTTCGACGAGGCCGCAGGCATTGTGAGAGGTGGTCCTAGATTTTAGACCAGTTTGCAGCCTTGTTAAGATGGATCAGGGTTTCATTTAGGCTGCTAATCTCATTGGTTCTGTTTTGCTGTCATAGGCCTCATCGGGGGTCAATATGCCGTGC
>Ga0208437_1000632_pt1 | contig 10053 bp, 6 predicted proteins | sample ColrivemetaGS705_FD_187602 | JGI IMG/M metagenome (GOLD analysis project Ga0208437, IMG submission 187602) | Estuarine microbial communities from the Columbia River estuary - Flood tide ETM metaG S.705 (SPAdes) (version 2) | ecosystem: Environmental > Aquatic > Marine > Intertidal zone > Estuary ... | reverse complement strand
GTTTGCGATCCTTGAAAGACGATGCTTGTACCATTCGTAGCGGCATAGTCTGATCCGTCTACAAGTCTAACACCGTTGGCGTAGACTTCTACTTTACCAATATCATATGCAAGTGTGAGACTGTTATCGTCTGCACCAGACACTGAAGTAGCACTTGTTAAGCCACTATAAACATACTGTTGATAATCACGAACTACAACACTACTTGATATAGTGTCATGTGTTCGTATTTCTATTTCATCTGTTGAGAGAGGAGCGTCAGTAAACGTTAAAATAGAACCACTAATTGAGTATTCACTGACATGCTGTCGCACACCGTTGAGACTAACGTATACGTATTGATTAGCTTTAGGGATATAAGATAGAGCGAAGTCAGTTGTACTATTGTCACCTGTGTACGAGTCGATGTAAATCGATTCCTCACTTACGGGTGACCCATATAGTCCAACAATTGACTCAACACTGTTGACAGACTTCTTAATATAGATACGTCCGTCATGTGTATTAAGAGCAACTTCTCCTAAATCTAACTGCGCAGTAGTTGGTATTTTACCACCGACCCCACTACGTCTTAATTTAATGGTTGACATTTGTCCTCACAGCATGTATAATGGCTATATAGCCTTTGAATATAGTAGGGACATTAAGTATATACTTGTTATCCCCTACTTTATCTTATTTAGTACGTCCCACCATCGACAGTATCGATTGAAACACTACCTGCCGCACTTACTGCAAAGTTCTTAGGAGTATCTCCTGCAATAGCAAGTGCATCAAATGTAGCAACACCGAGTTGCCCTGCATTATCTGCAATTACAGCCGATACGACAACAGCCGCACCTTCACCAGTTCCAGTTACGTGAATAGCATTTGCATTGACACTACCACTAGCCGCACCTGTGACTGAAGCGCCATCTGTTACTTGTGTAACATAATTGCCTGTAGTGTCAGTACCAAGAGCTACTGAATCAGCTTGAACAGTAGTATTGATTGTTGCAGTTGTTGCCCCACCAAACTCGGTGATTGTTACAGTACCTGCTACATCGCCTGTTAGCGTGATAGTCTGGTTAGCAGTCTTAATCTTGTTTACGTTCAGATCAGCCGCTTGGAACGATGCATCAGTTATATCAATAACGTTGTCTGTTACATCAGCATCAACGTATTGACTGAATAGGTAGAAATCGTCTGTAGTAGCGTCTCTAATCAAACCAGCTAATTGATCATCAGTCCCATCGTTGTAGCTACCTACAAAACCAATGTCAACTGCATCTCCAGCATTGTTACCAGATGCTAGTCTAATAAGAGCATCTTCAACTGTCAGGGTGTTAACGTCAATAGTTGTTGTAGAACCGTTAACTGTAAGATCACCACCGACAATCATGTTGCCCGCAGATTCGGCATTACCTGTTGCGGCATCTACTGTAAAGTTACCGCCACCTACATTTAAATCACCAACGACAGTTAAGTCATGACCGACTGTAGTTGTTCCACCACCTTCTCCACCAGTACCAATATTTACTGCTGTTGCCGCACCGAATGCGTTAACTGTAGTAGCACCAGTATTAAGTAGATTGAATGTTGTTTGTGTTGTTGTTAGGTCAGCGCCTTCTACATTTAAGTCGCCTGCAATATCTACATCACCACCGACATTTATATCGCCGCTGATACCTGCTCCACCAGTTACTACTAGTGATCCAGTTGTTGTATTAGCTGATGCTGTACCTTGGAAAAGACGAAGACTTACATAATCCATCTCTGCAAGCTTAACACTAGTATCTGTAGTAGTGTTGTTCGCCGCACCGTAGAAATATAAGATGTCATCTGAAGCACTTGGTGTTGCTTCTGCAATGATATATGTTAGACCATCAACTGAACGTACACCACCGAGTGATGACCAGTTAGAGCCTGAGTAACCTTCGAACTGTGTGATTTCAGAGTTATATCTGATTGCACCTTGAACGTTAGCAGTAGAAGATTGTGCTGTATTACCAACTGGGATAACAAAAGCATTAGTTCCTACAGCTTGAACATAACCATCACCATTTGGATTTAGATAAATGTCGCCATCTGTATCTGTAGAAGATAAAGTGTTACCATTTAACTGTAACTCATCTACATCAAGTTGACCAGTAATAGTTGCATTACCAGTTAGCGTTAGTGTGTTATTCGCACTTGTAAATGCTAGTTGATCTGTAGCACCGAAAAACGCATCAACACCTACATCTAAATCACCTACAGTAGCAATATCACCAGTTGCGGCTGTTACTGTAAAGCTAGATGCGCCAGCATTTCCAACTCTTAAATCGCCATCTGCACCAATCGTGCCATCTGTTTCGATATTACCTGTAGCAACTGCAATAGACGCTTGAGTTCCTGCTGGAGCGCCAACAATAAACGTAGTACCATCGAATGTGAAGTTAGCATCGTCTTCTAGTTCTCCACTAGCGCCAGCAATAGTGATACGATTATCTGTTAAGTCTTCAACGTTGAGTGAAGATGCTGTTACTTGCCCGTTAAAGTCTACGACACCATTGAAGATTGTATTCGATGCAAGGATAATATCTCCTGTTGCACCTGCTTCAATTGTTAAGTCTGTGGTTGTCGCCGCATAATTGGCGTCAGAGTTAATACCAATCTTAGAACCATCGATCTTTATAGTATCGATTAATAGTTGGTCGATTGCGTTATTTGCGGCAGTAATAATAGCACTGTTTGCTACTAGTGTGCCTGGGGTATGATCTAGTTTTTGAGTAAAGTACTCACCACCGATTTGGTCTACTGATAACGCTAAACCTGTATTTGCGTCTACACCAGCACCAACATATAATCTCAGACCGCCTGAGGTCTGATTACTATCACCAGCGTCATACCATGAGTATGCTAATTCACCTGGCGATAGAGAAGCCGGCGCACCACTGGTACCCGAACGTTTGATCCTAATAATTGACATTAGAAATTGCCTCCGTTAATAATTGTATTTATATTGTCCATAAATCTTGTCGCTTCCCATTGGGCTGTTGTTCCGTTGTAGATTAAGACTGCACCGTCTTCTTGTCCGGAGGAATTAACGTCAAACAAATCGCCCATTTTTATTGTAGAAGCATTAAGTTGATAATTTGTTACAAGTAGCCTATTCTGTGGCGTTACCTTTGCTTTGATTTCGTTCGGCATTTTACACTCTCGTAATTCCTGGGTTTACTGTTACGATTCCTTCTACGACACGAGTTTTAACGCCTCCGCCGGAAGTAATCTCTACATCATACATGTAACGTCCTGGCTCAACAGTATCGGTTATAGAATTATCTAATGTTAGACTAATCCTGCCGTTTGCGCCTCCTGTGCCTGCGTTGAAGGTATAAGCGGTAGTCGATGCGAAATTTTTTCTCATTTGAGCCGCCGCCGTGAACCCTAAAAGGTTGTACACGTTGCCTGCCGCATCTGTTAAGTCAATAACCGCCGAAAAGTCAGAGCCTTGATCCATAATTAAATTTGCTTTAATAGCCATGATTTTTCTCCAAATCTATACTATCTCTATTTATAAATACAAAGAACAGTAACATTTCCTACAAAGGGTAAAACATGCCAATTAAGTATCAAAAGTTTGGGCTACGTAGAGATAAGAATCTAAGCGACTTATCGTCTCCTAGAACTGCACTTGCTAATCTTTTAGATCAGACTGTGACAACAACACCTACGTTTAGCTTTGTTCCCGAGGATTTAACATCTTCTATAGATGGTCTTAGAAACACCACTATTACAGCAAGCGATATTCAAAAGACTAAAGGTACCGTTCGTGAGTACACGAATGCAAGTAATGCGGCTGTTGCATTTCAGCCTCTTCAAACTGTTGAAGATAATATACGTAACTTTAAAACTTATTTAGGCAATCCTCCTTACGCAGGTGGGGGTGATGGTATCGATGCACTATTCGTTCCTTGGGCGGCTATGTCAACCAGTAATGTTAACTGGCTAACTCTTACAGAGACTCAAAAGAAAAACTTTAGAGGTGACCAGATATATGATACTACTTATACTGCCCCAAATAAGATACAACCAGGCTTAGAAGGTCCTTTTGATTTCTGGGATAACGGTATCTTTCTCTTTGGTAGTAGATTATTCGATGGTGTTAAAGGTAGACCGTTTACTGATACGTATGGATTAGTTCTATGGGAAGGCTTTGTTGGTGGCGGTCAAAGATTTGATATGGACTTTACAGGTCTTCTTAAGATAGAAATTGATGCTCAAAATGATGGCAACTGGACGTTTATTAAAAATATCTATAACGAAACTAGAGCAGATATTAATATTGCATCTGCAACATATGATTCTAGTACTGACACTTCTACGCTAACTTTAACAACCGCCGATGATACTATCTACATCAACATAGATGATAAAGTAACACTTGATGGTGATGATGACTTATATTACGTAACTGGTATTAATGTTCAAAATGGTACGTTTACTGTAAATGGTGATGCTACTACAGATAACAACCCTGGTGGCGGTGGAAGTGCTAATAGTTTTCCATTGAATGCTGACTTCTATTTTGAAATTGGTTCTAATCAAATTGTCAGAACTGGTGCAGAGTGTAGAGTACCTAATGCATCAACAGGTGGACTTGTAAAAGTTAGAATTGCATTATACTTTCCAAACTACGGTGATGGTAGAAGATTCTCTGAAAAAAGATTTAGTGACTTTAACGAAGATGGAACAACTCGTATTCCATATTCTAACTTCTATAAAGAAATTCCTACAGGCGAGCCAGGAATTTATACGTATGAGTACTTTGATAAAAATAGATTATCTAAAAGAAATAAGTTTATCTCACCTACAAACGTAGCGGGATATACTGCTACAACTACTACTGCATTGCAAACAGGTAAAATGATATTTGCAAACTATGTTCCACCCGAAACAACTGGTAGTAGATTTATATCAAATGGTACTGCAACTCATTTAGGTGGCGGGAAATACGTATGTGTAGCTAACTTTACGGTCTCTCCTGGTGATTGGATTGTCGTAGAAGGTTTCATTAGTGGTGCTAGAAGATATGCTAGTTTTGCTATAATAGATACTTCAACAGATATTGATGAGAAAACTGAGTTTTATGTAGATGAAGATGAACACGCATCATTCCTAAGTAGTGCTTCATTCACTGGTAATCAGTTTGTTCACGTATATAAAGCACAAGGGTTAATAGGGTTTTTAAAGCTCACATCAACATCTTCGACACAGTTTACTCTCGCAAACCTAGAAGGTACTAGATTGAGTGACGCAACAATGACAAATGATGTGCGTACTAATTATATGGTTTCAGCATATAGTGTCGCAATGGATGCGTCAGGTAATATCTCTTCACCTTCAAATGCTTTTACGCATTATAAAAAAGTCACTAAAACTGGCACTGGTATTACAACGTCAAACATTTACAGTGGCGATAGTTATACACCACCTTCATCAGGAACTTGGATAGCATCTGTATATTCTCACACAGGATTGCAAGACTTATCTACTGAAGCGTCTTGTGGTGGCACACTAGGTCAAGAAGTTGTTAGTTCAAATACTACATCTGTCACATTAGTAAGTTCAGCAGGTGTTGCTGTAGGGCAATATGCACAATTTGGTAATACAAGCGGAAACTTAACTTATACTAGTTCATATATTGCTGACGCTGTTCGTGTTAGTAACATAAGCGGCAATGTAGTAACATTTGATTCAAGTATATCAGCTATTCCGCAAAACGCAACAGTCGTTTTCATTGAAGCGAGTAATTGGACTGCGAATACAGCAAAAGAGTATTGTATTCTTCCTCTTAATACTGCGCCACCATTTATTGGTACTGATGCTGGGTTAAGAACATCATCATCATCAGCACCGCAAAACGATGCCGCTAACTTTCCAAACTTTGTTGCAGAAGGCTTAGTGTTCTCTGAAGCAGAGTTTACTGATGTAGTATTAAGTAGTACACTAGTTGCGTCTGGTGGAAACAAGTTAGACCTAACTGCAAATCCGCAGTATAGTAAAACTATTAATATTGGGTACGCAGGTACGACTTATAAGTTCTTAGTTGCTTAAGTCTTTACAAGCATAAAGAGAGTTGTTGATCCGTTATTAATTTTAATAGGAATCTTGTGGGACCAATCGGTGATACCACCAGTGTCACCTGTGTCAAAAGACGTTGACCATAGACCTCTGAACTCAGGCTTAGTGCCAGATACGATCATCTTACCGATCTGTGCGCTATCTGCTGTAGTTATGAGTGCTGTTTGACCACTTCCTCCAGTGCTAAAACTAGTCTCTGTACCTTCAGCCCATGGGTTAGATGTATCACTGAATGCACGTTTAGCAGTCTCACCTGTTTGAATATACAATCCAGGTACTGTGGCATCTGTAATTTGTTTGCCTTGCGTATTTAGAATACGAACATTACCTTCAAAAACTAAGTTCTTGCTGTTGAATATGGAGTCTTCGTAAGTTCTAGGTACACCAGTTTTAGCAAATTCTAATGAAGCGATGCTACTATCTACCTCTGCGTAAACACCAGAAACATTGAAATTATCGAATAGTGAGATATCACCTTCTTCATCACTTTGTCCTGCGAGTGCTTCATCTACAGAAGGTATACGTGTCTCTTTAAGTAGTCTGATATTTAAAAAGGTTATTATATCTTTTCTACGTAGCCCTTTTAATGCACCTGCAAAACCACTTGTTTGTGTTGCACCAAGGGAATCTTTTATCTTAAATGTAGTCAGTGCATCTGAGTCAAATACCTCAAACTCTTTCTGTGCGCTGTCAAATCCTAAAGAAGCGCCTGCTCTTGCGTCTCTATCTGTAGTATTCTGATACGTTGTGATTATTAACTTAGTTCCATCTGAGTATGGTAGATATCCAGTTCCAGTGATAGTAATAGTACCATCAGACGCTACTGAATATGCAATCGCAGGAATCTCAGAGAAGTTACGTAAGTTATTAGCGAACAGAATCAGATCACCTTCAATACCAGTCTCAATTAAGTTACTAAGTATTCGGCGATCAGATGCGCCATCGTCCGACTCTGCGAAGTTTAACGATAAGTCAAATCCTTGTGCTTCTGCCATTTGTTATACCTTTACCATTAGAGTAGAATGTTCCAACCAAAGCTTCTTAGATTATTTAGAGTTGCTAGGGAGTCTTCGCTTAAATCAGATTCGCCTATGCTTGCTGTTTGACCTAACAAATTAACAGTTACACCTCTTCTTGGTCTAAGCTGATAGTTAGCTAACATATCAGAAAGAATGCTTTGTATGTGAGGTACTTGTAAGTTATTACCACTAACATCAAAGTTTTTTATATATCTTGCAGTTGACATACTAGTTGATATATAACCCGTAAAGTTGTTGTTGTCAAGCTTTAAGTACTGTAGATTAGGACAGTTAGCAAAAGAAGGGATATCACCAGACAAAGAATTGCCGTGAGCATAGAACAAATAGCAGTTACTAAGACTTTGTGATGGAAGACCAAACTGAAACTGATTGTTCTCTAGTCTGATGTATCTAAACGAACTATTACTAAACGTAGGTATCTGCCCAGTAAATCTACAGCCTTCTAATCGTAGATATTGTAGATTAGTACTGAAAGCAAAGTTAGGTATTGTTCCCGTCAAGTTCGTATTTCTCAAAAACAAGTAAAAAAGATTTCGAGCCTGAGTCATATTAGGCAAGAAGCCAGAGATATTTCTATTATCAAAAGCGTGAAATCTGTACATGTTAGTCGGTGTAAACACGTTACTATCGCTAACAGTTCCGTCATTTGATGCGCTGTATGAATAGCCTGTAGAGCCAGAAGTATTACCGAAGAAGTTATCTCCGTGCCCTGACCAATTACCACCTTGTATTAAAACTGTATTTAAGTTAGTAGATCCGCTAAATTCAGAAGTACCTAGTCCACCAGAGAAATTAGTAAATCTTAAATCGAGATATGTCAGCGCAGGTTTGTTTGAGAACTCTCCACCTAAGTTACCAGTAATATAGCTTCTATAAAAACCTGTTCGCTCTAGTTTCTCTAAAGATCCAGTTGGTCCACCAGAAAACTTACCAGTTATAGTTCCAGCACTACCATAGACATATTGATGATAATAGCTTGTCAGATTAGTCATACTAGACACATCAATAATTGAAGAACCTCCACCAGTAATAGAAATCGATCTCATAGAAGTTTGCGCTCTAGGAAACGTCAAAGCTGAAACACTATTACCACCAGCATCTAAGTGACCATTGAGACTTGTCCAACTTAAAGTCAAGTTCTGTATAGTGTTACAATTATGAAGATTGAATGGCAATTTTGAAGAACGGTGATAGCTACAATCATAATTGACAATAGTATCTACAGCAACATCAGGGAATACAGTTCCACTAGGTCTTCTATAATTATATCTGTTATAGTAACCTCTCCAATACAAGTTCTTAAGACTTGTGAGATAAGTAAAGTCTATGCTATCGCTTGTTAAAAACGTTGCTTGAAGATTTAATGTCTCAAGGTTTGTCATAGATCCTCCAGCGCCATTACTGAAGAAGTTTGTCAAAGTAGTATTAACGCCAGCGGCATTCGCTGTTCCAAACGTATTAACTCTCAGATTTAAATCTTTTAAGTTTGGTGTCAGAGCGCCATATAAAGCTGGTAGAGTTTCTAATCTATTAAAAGAAAAGTCTAGTGTCTCTGCATTAGATAGACTTGCTTGTGGTAAGTCTGTCATGTTTATACTTGACAAGCGTAAGTATTTTACGTAGTCTGGGTGAAAGTAAAATTCAATCTTGCGTGTAAGTGTGCGACCTGCTGGATCACGGAAAGTATAACCTGACTCTAAACCTACAGAAGACGTACCTGTTGCGGCATCTCCAGAATATGTGTGTAAGAAATCGTTGTGATTGTTTATGTTTTCAATACGCCAAACTGGTGCAATCTGCTTATTACCATTATAGGTAACAGGTAATTCGTCTACTTTATGATTGAATGATGCATTACGAAATGTACCGTAAGCGACAAGAGGAATATCTCTCATCACATAGAAATCTGTGTCAGTGCCGTTTACATTAAACGTGACTGTATCTGTTGCAACTTCGGCAGGATATCTTTTTGCCGCAGGTGGATATGTAGTAGCCAAGCTATCTAGTTTAATTTTTCCACCTAAAATCTCTACGTCACTACCATAAACAATTGGTGTGTTTGCGTCTACTGTACCAGTGCCGATTGATGACCACGAAGAGATACGTGAAGTTGAAATATCAGCAGAGCGTGGTAAGTTTCTAGCGTAATCATAAAACTTGTACTTGATAGCACCCGCTCTTAGCTGATCGTTAACGTCTGCATTGAACTCCATGTTTAGATCAAAGACACGGTTTGTAAAGTCTAATCTATTACCCGTTGTCAGTAGTTGTTCAATTCTACCACCAGAGCGACTAAGTGAACCAAGTTCTTTTTGAGCGTCTAGTGTTAGATTGGATATGGTTCTAAACTCTGTACTAGTGATACCATCGGCACCTCTAGATATACCGTTTATGATATCTAAATCGTCTGGATTCAACCCAAGATTAGTCAACGCTTTATTATCATTGATAATATCGTTTAAAAAGAATCCTGTATTTAACCCTCTGTAGATAGTAGCCATTTATTGTTCCTTTACAGTCACAGCTAATTCAACATCTCCACCAGCATTACCTGGTCCCACTGCGCTTGCAGAAAGATATATTGCTTTATTATTTAGAAGACCTCTAGTCAATCCTTTTCTGTCTTGTCTAAAGATATTATCTAAATCGACTTTAACTGTCTGATTTGCGCCCACAAAGAACGAGTTGATCATAACACCTGGACGTAATGGCTGTTGACAAGCAACGTCAAATGCAACTGCCGATAGTCTGTCTTTTTCATTAAATGATGACGGTAGAAGTTGATCAGATTGACCAGATACACCCGTACCAAGTGTTGGGTTAGCAACAGGTGATATGCCACTATTTGGACTATACAGCCAAATCGGAGTCTTAGTAAAGTTACCTGCTGGGCTTAGTTCTTCAACTA
>Ga0208437_1000613_pt1 | contig 10211 bp, 5 predicted proteins | sample ColrivemetaGS705_FD_187602 | JGI IMG/M metagenome (GOLD analysis project Ga0208437, IMG submission 187602) | Estuarine microbial communities from the Columbia River estuary - Flood tide ETM metaG S.705 (SPAdes) (version 2) | ecosystem: Environmental > Aquatic > Marine > Intertidal zone > Estuary ... | reverse complement strand
AAGTGATAACGCATTTCCTGATTTTGGTTATACGGCTAGGCAAGTTATGAGAAGGCTAGTGGACGAAGCAGAGATTGTCAGACGATACGGTGGACTAGCAGATATCAATAGTCAGTCTGAACGTGTATTGTACGATAGATTTATTAAAAGTTCTGTTGCAGCTACTACTATGGCTGATCTTCTTGGTGTTAAACGTGATGATCTATTAGAAAGAAGACAAGAGGCCGCACAAGACATAGACTTTACAGTAGCAGTGAGATTTGCGCAATCTGATATAGTTGAAAGATTTGGACAGATCGCTTATGATAATATAATTGATTTTCAAACAAACGTAAACACTGTCTTTGGTACTATTTTTGATGGTAAGTTTGCTAATGAAACAACAAGTCTAATGACACGTGCTATAACTGACCAAAATTTTGGCGACGTGATGGCAAACATGAGTCCTGAATTAAATCAAATTTTAAATTTGATGGGAAACAATGTTAAAGAACAATACGTAGCAATGATTCAATCAGCAGTTCGTGGAAATTTAAGTGGAGTTGACGCTGACTTAGCTATACAAGGATTCATACAATCAGTTGCACAATCTACCCCTATAGAATCTATAGGTAACATATCTGATCCCATAATACAGGAAGTTATGGAAATGCAAGCACAGGCACGTATTGCTCCTGAGGCATATTTAAATGCTACGAGATCATCACTTGAACAACATCGCAACAACGTTGCAGCATATACAGAATCAGCTGACGGTATTGTAGATGGCATGGATAGTATACGTAGAGCGTTTTTACAGATATCAAGAATCGCGGCCCCAGGGTTTAGTACTACTGGCACAATTGTTGGCGGATTTGGCGACACTATATTATGGTTGACAGATGTTATTGGGCTAGTATTGGGTCCATTGGTTAATTATGATCCAATAACTGATGATGAAGGCACAACAGGTACACCAATAGCACCACCTAGACCTAGATGGTGGCAAAATAATGGATTTATATCAACTAGTCCTAGACACCCGCAGCGAGTTTGGGACAGTCAGTATGGTGAATACTTTGAATCAGATGGTACACTTCGAGCAGGCGCTGACCCTTACGCCGCCGCTGCCGCTGTAGCACTTGGTCCAACGGGCGCAATGAGCGCAACGTTAACTGGTGTCGCTGCTGATCCAGGCGCAGGCGGGACATTAAAAAATGGTAGATTGACTCCTGGAGAATTACAAGCAGTCACAGGAGGCGGTAGACTTCGCGTAGGAGCGGCTGATGCGTTTAATAGAATGGTTGCTGCCGCCGCGGCAGATGGTGTTACCATACAGGCAAGTTCAACGTACAGAGACTATGAACGCCAACTACACCTCTGGAATACATCAACTAGACCGCTTTCTGAAAGACGTAGATGGGTAGCATATCCAGGCGGATCAAACCACGGATGGGGTCTTGCATTTGATGAAGGTACAATATATAGACAGCATGAAGCAGCCCCACAATATCAGTGGCTTCGCCAGCATGGCATGGAATATGGTTTCTATCAACGCATGGCACATGAAACTTGGCACTGGGAATATACCGGTGCACCTGGCACAACTGATGTTACTACTGCTGACCCAGATGCTTCAGCTATTCCGACCGCCACTGCACCCGCAACAGTGCCAGAGCCAACAGTTGAAACATTTACTGAACCACCGGTCACACCTGCCGTTCCTCCAGTAATCCCCGCTAGAGATGATGGCGCAGTACAACCAAGCACTACTGATGCTACAGTTGATCCTGTGGTTGAAGAATTACTTGAAGAAGAATTAGAGTCAGCATCAGTCGTTGAAAGAGCATGGGCATCTATTAGATCATTTTTCGATGATGAAGCAACGAATGAAAGGGCCGGTCAATAATGGTATCCCCTATTGAAAATGCAGTACTTACACTCGATGCTTCATATCCATGGGCAAGAGAAGCTACACTTGACAAGGTATTTGCACATGCAGTTAAAGCTAATTTATTGATAAATCAAGCCATTGTTCAAATGGGTAAGGGCAATGACATTACTGATGATATTGTTAACGCATTTAACAAGGAACGTAACAGTGCGTTGACAGGTATATTAAAAAAATCGTCTGATGCATTTTTAAAAAGTATTGGAGGTATAGGCAGAGATACAAATCCTCTTTCTACAGTCGCCAACATTGCTGAAGATTTTGCTTGGGCATTACAGGAATCATCTAGTGATTTAGCTAGAAATAGATTCATTAGAACACTTGCTCCTAATGTTTCTAGAGCAACTGTTGTTGTTGGTGCTGCAATTGCAGGTACTTTTACAGTAGAACGCATGATAGCAGAGTATGCAAGTGAACAAGAAAAATCATTGAGAGCAATGATAGGACTTGGCATTGTTGCTAGTGATTTAGAATTATACACGGACTTTAGAGAGTCAGCGGCGAAATTAAGTATGAGCCTTGGTGTCATGGTTGAAACACTACAGGAATACAATATGACGCTGGCGAGATTAAGTGGAAATACTGTTGACGGTTATACCCAATTTTTAGATTTTGCCAACAATGTAGATAACGGATCAGCAGGAATAGCAGACTTTGGATATAGCGGACAACAACTTGCTAGAAGATTAGCTGAAGAAGCACGTATATTAACAAGATCAGGACAGATAGATAGTCTTAATAATAATGCCAGATCGAAGATAGCAGATAGTTTTCAACGTGTAACAGCGTTTGCTATTGGTATGGCAAACGCCACTGGTATTGAGAGAGACAAACTATTAGAAGCACGTGCTACTGCTCTTAACGAAACATCTCACATTTTATCTATCAATAAATTTGCAAGTCTATTGATAAACGACCAAAATGGAAATGCTGTGAGACGTAGTGAAATGGCATATGGTGAACTTGCACAAGTGGGCGAAATGCTAGGCCCTGATATGGCAAAGATGTTACTGCAATGGGTTGACAGAACACAATATGACATCGATGTTAACACTACTGCTATAGATAACATTGAACAGACGTTATATGACACCTTATCATTCTTAGGCCCTGACGCTGTGGGAATATTTGCTAGCATTGTTGAAAAAACAGCATTTGGACATTATGAAAATCCTGGTGAGTTGTCTTATGATTTTCAGCAATCATTATTATATCTCAGGGAATCACGCCCAGATTTCAGAGTAACATTTAATGAAACAACATTAGCATCTGGGCACGTAAGAGATATGGCGTGGCTCGCCGCAGAAGAATTTATGAGTGCATCTCAATCACAATTAAACTTTACGCCTGAACTAGTTGCTAAGGAAACAACTACAGCAGGCGCAGCTATACAAGGAATTGATGATGCACGTGAAGCAATGTTGCGTGTTTACACTATACTAGCACCTAACTTTGAAACAACAGGTAGCATGGCCAGTACGTTTGGTGATAAATTATCTTCATTACAGGATATCTGGAGTGATATATTTGATGTATCAGAAATAACTGTGACTACGAGGCAGGATCGTGCTGAAAGAGCGAGACAGGATCGTATAGCAGCACAGTCATTTTTGCAAGGTAAAACTGATTTATCATATGATGAAGCAGTACGATTGACACAATCAATGTATGAACAGACTGGCGTTACCGGAAGTGGGTTTACGCCCGGAGTTGCAGGGATAGTTTCAACATCATCCGGCGCCTCCGGAGGTGGGTATGCGCCTATTAGTGTTAATTCAAACCAACCATGGGCACAAGATAGAGAATTTTTAGCAGAAGTAGACAGAATATCACAGCGTTTTGGGTTCAATCCAAATGCGCTGTTGGGACTTATGGCTTCTGAAAGTGGAATTAATCCGCAAGCTAGAAATCCAAATGGAGGAGCCACAGGGTTAATACAGTTTATGCCTGCAACTGCACGAGGCTTAGGTACAACTACAGATGCTTTAATTCAAATGAACCGTGCGCAGCAAATGGTTTGGGTTGAAAAATATTTTGAACAATACGCAAGCGGTTTAGCCGGCGCAAGTGCAGGAAAGCTATATGCATATGTATTCTTACCTGGCAGAGCAAGAAGAGATGTGTTAACAAGTCGAGGTGAAAACTACTATAATCAAAACGTTGGCTTAGATATGAACCGCGATGGTGCAATAACTATTTCTGATCTAGATGTGAGAATTGCGGAACATGCAAGACAGCGAGGAATTGATTTATCCTCGCCAACTATACCAGTAGCAGAAGTTAATCCCACGGCGCCTGTTGAAGGAGACGGCGCCATTCCGCCAACAGATAGGGAAATTCCAGGACCTGTCGACAGAACAGATGCACCTGCACTCCCAAGTACTGCTGAAACACCCACGACAGCCACACCAACAGTACCAACAGTACCAAGTATCCCTTCCACTGCTGATCCTGTAATGGATGATGATATTGCTGTGACACCCATCACACCTACGATTCCAGCGGTAACTCCTGCCGCTGATAATGTACCAGAAGTTAGAATAAATACAGATGAGAATGATCTTGAAGAAGAAACTGTTAGAGAATTAAGAGACGTAGATGCTGAAATACTTGAAGCATCACGTAGATTAACAGATACGGCAGGTACTGACGAATTGGTAGAAAGAACAATTAGATAAATGGCATCAGACACTAATAATATTATTCTGCCAACTGGTGAAACGATTGCTATACCAGCATGGGCTAGTGAAACTGCACTTCAAGCATTAGTTGCGCAGATGCAGCTCAGTAATGATATTGATAAAAAATTAATTGAAGTTGTAAAAGGCAACGCTGTTGATACTACAAGTATAAGTCAATCTGTCAGAGACGCTTTTAAGAAATTAAGAGAGCGCCGAGAAAAAGATGCGGATGAAGAAAATAAAAGAACCCAACAAATAACGAAAACACTTGCAAAAAGCACATCAGACATTGTTGGAAAATTTAGTAACACTGAAACACCTCTTAGTAACTTAGTTGATGCAGCAAAGACAGCAAGTGCTGGATTTGGAAAAACTTTAACTGGATTAAAAGATTCCAGAGGAGCGTTTGGCGCTCTAGGTAAAACACTAAGCAATTGGGCTCCTGGTGTAGAAGCATTGGGCGATGCCGCGTTTGGTTGGTTAGGTTTCAATGCTGCAAAGATTGAACAATTCGCTAAAGCACAAGAAGCAATGATAAACGCTGGTGTGGTATTCAATCAAGGTGCAGCTACATATGAAGATTTATATACTACGGCCAGAGAAGGCGGTATTACATACACACAACTAGCTAGTATTGCGGGTGAATATGGGCAAACACTACAACTGTTTGGCGGCGGCGTTTCTAGAGGTACACAGATCTTTACTGAAATGTTCAGAGATGTAAACAGAGCCGCTAATGATTTCGGCGACTTTGGCATGAGTAACGAACAAATGGCGAAAGCGTTTGCTGACTATATATCAGTAGCACGTAGCACAGGCGAAGTCAACAGAAATACAAACAATGCGCAGGTAAAACTACAGAATGGATTCAGAGACTTAATGCTAGAAACTGGTGCATTGGCTAGTTTAACCGGTAAAAGTCGTGATGAATTGCTACAAGCACGTGCCGCTGCACTTAGTGCCCCGCAAGTTTCAGCTGCACTTCGTAGAATGGAAGAAACGTACGGTGAAGATAATAGATTCAGTGAAGGTGCCAGAGCAGTATTAACACAGTTAGCATATGGACAAGACCAGCTTGGCAGCTTAGGAACAATATTATCAAATGCAATTGGTTCTGAATTAGCAACAACTGCTGATCATATTGAAGACTTTGCTGTGCGTGATGCACTGATTGGTATGGGTGGCGAAGCGACTACTATGATGCAAGCACTGCAATCAGCAGGATCTCCAGTATTAGATCAAATTAACGACGCTATTAGAACTGGCCAAGTTGCTGGCGGTGACATAAACAAATTTATTTTAGAAGCAGTTAGGGCCGCAGGTCAAAATACTGCAATCATGGCACAGGGTGCGGGAGATGCATTAAGCCCAATTAATCAAGCATTGATTGAATTAAGAACAGCTAGTACGTTACTTGACACTGACATGGGAAATTATTTAGACATGTCAGAACAACAAACTGTCGCCGCACTTGAGCAATATAAGCGAGATATAGAAGAAGCAGGTGAAACTACTGAAGGATTTAATGATGCAACTATGGCAGTTCTTGCAGCACAGGATGCTTTAACTGTTCCATTAGATTTTGCAGGTGATGCAGCAGATTCTCTTGGTAGAGCAATGTTAGCAGGCGTTGAAGCGTTTGAAGATCTAATAAACCCAAGAAGAGAAGAACCAATTGCTGAATCAGTCACACAGTCTGAATTTACTGCCGCAGCAAATTCTAGACTAGCAGCCACACCACCGACAATGGGGGGTGATCCTGCATGGGACCGCGCAATGTCTGAAGTAGATCGCCCATCGGATTTTGATAGAGCGTCACTTGAAGACATAGGTATTAATATTTCTGATTTAACTCCTAAAGAACATCCCAATTATCCTGGATCAGGAATGATGGTATATGATTTGAATGGATATCCTGATTCTTTATGGCCGGGCAACCGTCGATATATGTTTGCTGATGGATATACCCCTGGTAGATATTCAGGTGGTAGTGTGTCCGCAAATATGCCATATGTCGTTGGTGAAAATCGACCAGGTGGTTTAGGTGAATTATTTGTTCCTGATCAATCAGGTTTTATTTTATCACATGAACGTACATCAGAAATGATACAACAGCGTATTAATTCAGTACTTGGATTAGCAAATGCATTTAACACACTTCAAGGATCAATACCAAACATAGAACAGACAGCAATGCAATTATCTAATTTAACTGCTGGTTTAGGTAATATGATAAACTTTGGTGGGAATGATACTAGTTCTGTTTCGAATAATATCAATGCATCTATAGCACCAATAAGTATATCTGAAGAACCAGTTGGTGTTCGTAATGAAAGACCGAGACAAATTAATACAACTACGCCAGCTGAAACAGAAAATGAACGTAATTCAGCAGGTAGTGAATCTATAAATGATCAAATAAAACAAATAACAGAAATAAAACGTAGAAATCTTGCAATTATGCAACATCTTGAAGACATAATGAAGCGTTATAGTCGTAGATCTGATCCACTGCGAGCATAATTATTTTTTGCTAAATACACTATAATTAAAGGTATACCCCTGATGAGCTGGAAAAAGCATTTTACAAAATACGAGCCTAGTAATGGGATTCGTGCCAAAGCAAATAGATGGCAAAGTTGGTTGCCTGAGGTTTACTCAGGACAGCCCAATCGTGTTGAGCGTTATACACAGTATGACCAAATGGATATGGATAGTGAAATTAATGCTGCATTAGACACTATTGCTGAATTTTCTACACAAACAAATCCAGACACCCGCCTACCTTTTGAAATACATTATAAAGATGATGCAACAGAAAGCGAAGTAAATGCTATCTCAACAGCATTAAATCAGTGGTGTAATATCAATGATTGGGAACGCAGAATGTTTGGGGTATTTCGAGCAGCAATCAAATACGGAGACCAGTTGTTTATTCGTGATCCAGAAACATATAAACTTATCTGGGTTGATCCATCAGATGTAAGCAAAGCCATTGTCAATGAAAGCAAAGGCAAAGATATTGATCAGTATATGATGAAAAATATTAACCTAAATCTGACAGATTTGGTTACTACTGATACCAAAAAGCTGAACAACATGGCTGGTGCTGGTTCAACATCATTTACAACAGCAATGTCAGCACAATCAGGTGTTTATCAGGGCGGGTATAGTTCAAATAATACTGAGTATGCAGTTGATGCGTCACACGTTGTTCATATTGCTCTAACTGACGGGATGAGTGCTAATTGGCCATTTGGCAATAGTATCTTAGACAGCATTTTTAAAGTATACAAGCAAAAGGAACTACTGGAAGATAGTATTATTATCTATCGTGTTCAACGTGCGCCAGAGCGCCGTGTGTTCTACATTGACGTTGGTAACATGCCAGCACACAAAGCAATGGGTTTTGTTGAGCGTGTTAAGAACGAAGTACACCAGACACGTATTCCAAATAAAACAGGCGGTGGCACAAATATTATTGATGCAGCATACAACCCATTAAGTATTATGGAAGACTATTTCTTCGCTCAAACCGCAGAAGGGCGTGGTAGTAAAGTTGAAGTGTTGCCAGGCGGCGACAACTTGGGTGAGATTGACGACCTAAAGTATTTCAACAACAAACTAATGCGTGGTTTACGTATTCCAAGTAGCTATCTACCAACAGGTCCAGAGGATGGTACGGCAACATATCAAGACGGTAAAGTAGGAACGGCACTTATTCAGGAATTCCGTTTCAGTAAATATTGTGAGCGACTACAGTTAGTTCTACAGCCAAGTTTAGATAAAGAATTTAAACGTTTCCTTAAACACAAAGGTATTGAAATTCCAAGTAGTCTTTTTGACTTACACTTTACTGAGCCACAGAGCTTTAGTCAGTACCGTGAGATTGAAATTGAAGCAGCACGTGCCAGTGTATTTGGTAGCCTTGAAGGTGTTGGTTACCTAAGTCGTAGATTCCTATTCAGCAAGTACTTGGGCTTGAATGAAGATGAGATCAAAGAAAACGAGCGTCTATGGAAAGAAGAAAATGGCGATCACGATGGATCAGATGGTTTTGATGCCAAGGGAGAACTAGGTGGTCTAGGTGTCCGCGCTGGAGATGTTGAGGGATTTGAACCAACAGAACTTGATACTGGCGAGGAAGGCGGCGATGATCTTGGGGGCGACCTAGATATTGAAGCAGGTGGTGAATCACCACTTGGTGGCACCGCAGGGGGTACAGATAATGAGATTTAAAGAAGTAGATAACGGAACACGCAAAGCAGAAGATGATGAGTATGGCACTTGGAAAATTGATGATACTCGACGTCCTAGACTAACACTAAAGCATATTAATAAAATGCGTAATAGTCGTGAAATGAAACGTGCTGAACATCAAAAAGAAGTAGAGCAATTTAAGGATATGTATAGTCCTGGAGATACTGAATAAAACGCTTATTTTATGAATAAAATCTAAGACTATAATCAAAATCGCGGTTTTAACCGCATTTCGCTATGGTCTTAACCAAAGCGTCTTAAATAATAATGTTATAACCCACACCTATATAGAAAAGGAGATTTAACAATGAGAGCTCAAGATCGTTATACAAAGATCATTGAAAGCCTAGTGAACGGTGATTCAGCATCAGCTGAAGATCTACTACATGAGGCTTTTGTTGAAAAAGCTCGCGAGATCTGGAGTGATCTTGTTGAGCAAGATGAAATCGTTGAAGATGACATCGCAGAAGAAGAATTAGAAGAAGCATTTGGCGATGAAGAATCAGATGACTTCCTAAACGACATTGAAACAGCAGACGAAGAAATCGAAGCTGAAGAAGCATTCGGTGAAGCTGAAGATGAAGATGAAGGCGAACTAGACGCAGACATGGAACTAGCAGCAGATGACGGTTTCGACGCAGAAGGCGACGACAGCGGTGACATCGGTGATGCTATCACAAGTGTTGAAGATGCGCTAGCTGACCTAAAAGCAGAATTCGCAAAGCTAATGGGCGACGACATGTCAGATGATGAAGATGGCATGGACGACGATATGTCTGGTGACATGGACGACATGGACGACATGGACATGGGCGATGACGAAGAAGATGAAGAAGTTGAAGAAGAATTTACTTTTGAAGCTGACGAAGAAGAACTAGAAGAAGAAGCTGAAGAACTAGAAGAATCAGCTGAACTTAAAAAAGTAGGTAAAGACAGAGCAATCCATCCGGTTGAAATGCCAGCAGGCGATGACGGCAAAGCATCACCAGTTAAAGGTAAACCAGCAATGGGCGGTTCACTACTAAACACAGGACATGCTAAAGAAGCAGGTCGTCCAGCACCAAAAGCACAAGCTATGTCAGGCTTTAAGCACCCAGGCGAAGGCGCATCACTAAACAAGATGTCAAAAGGTCACGGCGCAGAGAAAAAAGGCGCAGCACCAGCTAAGCCAGGCACAGACTCAATGATTAATAAGGCTCCAAAATAAAATGCGTCCACTTAGAGAACACCTAACATTTGATCAAGCAAGTATCGTAACCGAAGCCAAAGATGATGGCCGCGGCGGTAAAAACTTGTTCATGGAGGGTATCTTTGTTCAGGGTGACAAACGCAATCAAAAC
>Ga0208437_1000588_pt1 | contig 10445 bp, 25 predicted proteins | sample ColrivemetaGS705_FD_187602 | JGI IMG/M metagenome (GOLD analysis project Ga0208437, IMG submission 187602) | Estuarine microbial communities from the Columbia River estuary - Flood tide ETM metaG S.705 (SPAdes) (version 2) | ecosystem: Environmental > Aquatic > Marine > Intertidal zone > Estuary... | reverse complement strand
TTGGTTATTTCAATAAGTTCATCTTGAGTCGTGTTAAATTTTCTTTCAAACGCCTTAGTTCCTATGTGATGAATGGCGTGCTGTCCTGTTTGGTGAAATTCTTGACTTAGTGCCATTGTTAGGTTGTCACTAGCTTTTAAGCCTAGCCCCAGCCCTATTTTGTGATGCGCTTGTGTTACTGTCTTTTGCCTTATGCCTAGCTTGTAGGAAAGTGCACAAGGTGAGTTGTGAATGGCTGCTAAGCGGTCAGGGTTTTTGTATCCGTTTCTTAAATGCTCTTGAGCTTTATTTATCATTTTCCTCCACAATTTTTTGCGCTTTTTTCTTTTTGTTAATCATTTTCTTGTAAAATCTTATTAATTTTATCCAATTGCTCATCATTCAACTCCAAAGTAACTTTTCTTTTGCTATCAGTATTAGCATTAATACCTGTTATTTCTTCAAATATTTTAGGGCAGAAATTAGGTAAAGATTTAATAAACTCTTTATTTTTATTGCTCATTTTTCCCCATCCCTTTTTCCAGCAATATTTATAATCTCTTTTCTTTAAATAACCGCCAGTTGTTTTATAAGTTGGGTTTTCTTCTTTTTCTTCATCCGTCATATCAGATTCATAAACCCAAACACATACACCCTTGATATTATTCAAGATTATATTTTTCATTTTTATCACCTCCTCACTATCAAACTTTAGATTTGAAATTTTGTTAAAAATAGTGACCTTAGGAGTATTGGTATTAAAGAAGCCAGTGTTGTAGTAGCCAGTGTTGCAGTCGCCAGTGTTGTAGTGGCCAGTGTTGCGGTCGCCAGTGTTGTAGTAGCCAGTGTTGTAGTGGCCAGTGTTGTGGTCGCCAGTGTTGTAGTAGCCAGTGTTGTAGTAGCCAGTGTTGTAGTAGCCAGTGTTGCGGTAGCCAGTGTTGCGGTAGCCAGTGTTGCGGTAGCCAGTGTTGTAGTAGCCAGTGTTGTAGTGGCCAGTGTTGCAGTCGCCAGTGTTGTTTTTATCGTCAGTCATTTTTTTATTTATCTTGATTAATATTGTAAGTCTATTTCATTCAAAGCCTTCTCAAGCAAGTCTAAAGTTTTAGCCCTAGGCGATACTAGATCATTTCTGATTTTTATAATGCAATACCTCTGTAATCCGCTTAATCTTGATAGTTCGCTAGTTAATCTTTTGCGATCTACTTCAATTAGGGCTAGTCTTATTTTGTCCGCTCTTTTTATTCTTGATTTGTTTAAGTCTGATTGTTTCATATTGATTTGTTTAAGTAAGATTTTCATCAAATTCTGTTGAATTATTAAGTTTGCATTGGATTCCTGATACTAGGAAGTCAATATTTATTTTTTTATCATTCTGTCAGCAATTTGTTTATTTCAATTTGTGTTTGTTGGGTTTGTTGGTCTAGGGTTGGTTTGGTTAAGTCCCATTCAAACAAGCTAACACTAACTCCTAATCCTAAATATTCTCTAAATTCTAAGATTTTATCTTTTGTTATAATATCGCCTTCAACAGCTATTCTTAATGGCAAGTCTTTAAAACCAAGCAAAACCTTGTCTAGGGTTAAATCATAATCATTCCTGATATATTGTTCCATTCTTTCAAAATCACCTTCTAAATCTGATCTAAAAAATTTTTCATCATGAATCTTTTTTATTACTTCCTCATAACTCTTAGCCTCTTTATTGTTAGCAAGAATAATTAGCTTGCGGTTTTCTTCTTGTATTTGTTCCAATGTTTTCATATTACTTTAATCTATTTAAATAAACTCTTGCCATTCTCTTTAAAGTTTTAGCTTGGTGGCTTACGGTCGAATGGTCATCAAAGTGACTCGCTATCTTTTCTAAGTTTAATTTTAAAGTTTTATTCTCTTTTCTTAATTCCAAAATCTCATCACAAGAAACATCTTGAGGCTCACTGCATATATCACAGTGCGCCATTTTTTCATTATGCTCACAAATCGCATATGCGTACCCCACCTTTTCTATTTGTTCTATTGTTTTATTTGTCATACTCTACCTCTGGCATAAAAAATTGTTTGTTGTGTCTTATAATTATTTGTTTACAACAAATACTATCATATTCTGGAGAGTCTGATTGAAGAACTGAATCATCACCATCATAAGGTTCACTTGATATAAAATAATCATCTTTTTTCAATTGAAGAATATCTTCTGATTCTTTAGCTACATAAAATTTATGCAGCTCAACAATTCTTCCATCATCTAATTTCTTGGCATCACCGGAATAATATTTACTACTATCTTCATAAACCCATTGCCATAGTGCGCTTGCAATATTATTTGAGCATATAATCTTATCACCATCCACATCTTCAAATTTAACATCAAATTCCTTTGCCATGTAAGCAGCTTTTATTGGGTCTGTGTAATAATATCTTTTAGTCATAATGTTTATTTTTTCTCTATTATTAAATCTGGACATTCCACAAGCTCTATTTCTTCACATAAAAAGTAAATAAAATCAAGAATGTCTTTTTTTTGCTCTTTTGTTAAAGCTATTTGACCTACTTTATTATCTTTTTTTAATAAAATTGTCATTAGCATATCATTTTCCATTATTTACTCTCCTTATTGTTTAAATTGTTTGCTCAAGCTCCTCTGGGGTGTAATCAGAAAAATGATCTAGCATTTCTTTATTCTGCTTATCTACTTGTCGATTCTGTATAATTATTATTTCATTCTTTATTATCTCTAAAGCTTCCTTATTATTAGGATCAAATAATAAATCTAATATCTTTTGCCTAGTCTCTGGGCTATTTGTTAGGTCTCTACTCATCATTCTCCTTGTTGTTTGGGTTGGTTAAAAACGTTAATCAAGTTCCATCCAGTCCATCCAGTCCATCCAGTCCTAGCACAAAAACAATCTTAAACCCCTAAACCTTAATTGTCAACTTAAAACATACACTCTTGATTAATAAGGCATCCCTACCCCACCTGTACAATTTTGACACAGGATTTTAATTAATTACAGCTAATTGTATTGTTTAAGTTGACAATTTAATTTATTCGTGTCATTATGGATTTAACGAGTAGCCAAGGCCTAACAGTTACGACGACATGGCGGCGAAAGTTGGATTACTTTATTAATTTAAATAGAAATTATTATGAGTACTTTAAAAAAATTTAAGAAACTCGAAGATGATAATCTTGTAAATTTTAAAGATTTATCAACTAGAGAAAAGGTAAAATATGACTTACTTCTGGCGGTGAGACATAAAGAAGGAGATGATGAAAAGGCTTCACTTTGTATTGATAATCTGACTATTGGTGAATTATCAGTTCTTCAAAGATTATTTTTCGCAAAAGAAAAGGCTATTTATAATCAATCAAGAAAACTAGGGGGTATATATGGTCAGTATCTTAACTAAAACTTTATTATTATTAAAGGTTAAACCCTACAGGGAAAACCGCAAAATTAACTTATTTTTTAAAAACAGGGGAATGTAATGACAAAAGAAATAACTAAAAAAGATTTAATATCTAAATGTGATAATGCTTTAAAATATAAGCGCATCCGAGAAGATAATGTATTTCAATCAATCGTCAAGCTTTCACAAATGCAGATGACTGCTAATGAAGTGAAAGAATGCTACAAAGAAGTTGATATATTGATTGAAGCTAATACTAATTAAATTAAATAAAAAAATGGAAATAAAAATAGATGCGCTGGTAAAAGCAATTAAACTTATAAGATCTGATAATTCAGATGAGTTTAAAAAATTCTTTCAAGAACAAAACACAGGTGATCAAAATGAGATATTAGATAACTGTGCTAATGTTAATCGTTATAATGCAAATAGTAAAATTGATTTAAGGGATTATAGATAATGGAAAATAAACTATCAAAAAAACAAATAGACTTAGACAGTCTAATTGAGCAAATAGAATCAATAATTGACGATCTAAAAAGCTATACAATACTAGACCAAGAATCTGTAAATGATTTTGAGGAAGCTAAGCGAGAGAATGATATTGCTTGGCTTCAAGATATAAAATCTAACCTTGAGTATGACCTTGAGGAATTTTGGGATAGTGTATCTAATGACAATGATATTGTTGTTGGTTATCCTAACGCTTTGGGGGGTTATTAATGAAAAAAGAAGATCGTTTTAAAGAGGAAATACATCACTCCGTTGGTAGAGCTTTTGATAAAGCCAACTATCTAAACACTGAAACACATTATAAATTTTCTAACGATGGAAATTGCGAAGCTTCAAAAAAAGCCTTGAAAGCTATTCTTGTTAGAAATTTTACCAAATATCTTGATAAAGAGGTTGATCCTGTTTATAAAAAGTTTTTTGAAAAATAAATTATGCTTGGAAGAAAACACCAGCGCTCAAATTGAGCGAGTGAAAAAAATTATTAATTAAAATGAAAAAAGATAAATACTACTGTCTCACTTTGGGATGCAAAAACGAAGTAGAAATTGAAGAAATGGACGAGAAATTTAAGAAGCATGGCAAAATAAAAAGAAGTACACACTGTCTCAAATGTGAACAGTCTACAATAGATCATCTAAACAACACCAAAGCAGCTAAAGTACAACAGTTACTACGCAAGCACCATAACTCTACATATAAAAAGAAGAAGCAAAGATCCCCAAAATGATACACTTTTTATGTATCAAAACAATACAAAATAAAAAAAATTAATTATTTTATTGACATAAGGTTTTAAGATTAACCCTAGACTTACAACGAAGTTTAGGGGGGTAAGTACTCGAAACCTTCCCCCCGCCTTGTTTCGAGAATATTAAAATTATTAAGGTTATGTCAAAAGAATCATTCCTACTTTTTAAATCATTTTATGAACCAACTAGGCATTTATCTGTCACAGAAAAAGGTGAATTATATGATGCAATTTTTACATATCAAATTGATGAAATAGAGCCAAAACCTAATTCTAAAATTTATCCCTTTTTTTTATTTTTTAAGAACCAATTTAGACTAGATAATATTAAATATAAAAATAAAGCAAACGCCAACAGAGCCAACGGCAAAAAGGGCGGAAGGCCTAAAAAAAACGAAAACCCAAAAAACCCAGTGGGTTTTTCAAAACCCAAAAAAGCCTATAATGTAAATGTAAATGTAAATGATAATGATAATGATAATGTTATTTCTAAAGAAATAATAAAAAAAATAGAAAAAAAAGAAATTCAAATTCCAGATTTTGTTGATGCTGAATTGTGGAATGAATATTTGAAGATGAGAAAAAAGAAAAAAGCAACACCGACAGAAAAAGCGGTTGAGTTGGTAATTAACAAATTAATAAAATTTGAAAACAAAAAAATAGGCGCAGCAAATGAATCTTTGGAAAACTCTATTGAAAGCAATTACACGGGAGTTTTTGAGCCTAAAACCAACTTTAAAACAGAAAAATCAAGGTTAGCATGGAAAAATTAAAACTAGAATCACTATTTGAGACAACAGCAGAGAATTTCAACTTTAAGCTCAATAAAGGGTTTGAAAATATTTTAAATATAATTCAGTCTCAAACTGACAAAGTGCCAGACGAAAAAATTAGAAAGAAATTCCAGCAACTTTGGCTTTTGACAAATGATGAATGGCATAAAAAATTTAACTTACAATGGGGAGGTTACCCCTCTCTTGCCCAATGGCTAGAAATTCTAGTTGAAAAACCATTGACTGATGAAGATATTGAGAAAAGAAAGAAAGATTATGAGAAAGAATTAAGTCTATACGCATCCACAGTATGTGTCTGGTGTAATGATCTAAATTTATTAATTTCGTTTCCACAGCGCTATAAAAACCCCCTTAATTCTCATATTAAATTGATGATTGATACTTACTGCAATGTAAAAAAAGAATTATCGGATGAGCGCATTAAAAAAATGGCAGTTTATTTAAAAAAAGAACTAGACCAAGATAAAGCCTTATTCTATAATACTTTAAAGGGTATTGCAAGAGATAAACAACCACTTTTATTAACTTAAATTAAAAATTATGAAAAAGTGTAAAAATGAATGTTGCGAATATTACCCATATTTTGGCGTAGCTCCGCACAAATCTTTTGATTCAAAAGGAAATTTAGTTCATGAAAAGTTACCAATAAACCAATGGGGTGATGATTTTGTGCCAGAACTTGAGGATGGTGAAAAAATAGAAGATGTAAAAGCTCCTTGCGGGATGTATTATTGCCCTGATTGCTTAAAGGGAAAGCCATTATTAAATTAAAACAATAATAATCATGAAAGAAAAATTAAAACAAATAGAAATAGCCAAAAAAGCTCATGAATTTAGAATTAGTTTAGGTTTATGTAAAATTCAAAGTGAGCAATCATTAAAAATTGAGTTAGAACATATTGAAGACCCTAAATTAAGCGAAGGGAGGAAACATTACTACTAATAGCAGTAATAGTATTTTTTACTAACATGATTATATCTTTGATATGATAATATGTATGACAATAATATTTGTAGTAGGATTTATAGCTGGTAAATATGCTGGTTATGATAAACCAATAGTAATTAATTTGAGTAAATGGATATGAATAAAATACAAAAAGAAGCTTTAGCACTACTTAGACTTTTACACGCTAAACAAAAAAAATATAGCAAACTAAATGATAAAATTAGAGACTTAATTCCAGAATTTACGCCTCACATTCAATCAATAGATGATGAATATTATACAGGGGTTGCGGGCTTGATTGATGAAATATTAGGCGATGAATTAGCTAGCTATCTTTTATTTGAAACTGATGAAAGTGATAGCTATTATTATCATTTAAAAGCAGGTAAGAAATTTCCTATTAGAAATGTTGATGATATTATTAAATATATGGATTACAGAGATGCTAAATAAATCAAAATAGGAGAAGATGAATTATAACATACACTTACTTTTATTAACAATAATTACTGGTTGGTTTTGTTTTTAGAAAAAACACTATTTATTAAAAAATACTTGACTCTTTGAATTAATTGGTTAATTTAATCAAAAGTTATTAACCAATTTTTATAAAATGAAAAACGAAATAAAAAAAATGATAAGTGATTTGTTGGAAAATAAAGAGCTGAAAGAGAAAATAGATATTATTAACGAAATAAGAGAGCATATACATAATTTATGTCCTTTTAAAAGTGAGCCAGTAGATTTTGTTAAGTGGATTGTTAATGATGATGTGGTTGCTAATGATTATAACCCAAATAAAGTAGCCCCGCCAGAAATGCAGCTCTTGGAGCTTTCTATTATTAATGATGGCTATACTCAGCCAATTGTAACGTGGGAGAATCCAGAAAAAGAAAAAGTAGAGGTTATAGATGGTTTTCACAGAAATAGAGTTGGTAGAGAATCTGATATTGTAAGAAAAAAAGTTAATGGCTATTTACCTGTTGTTGGGATAAGAAAAGAGCAGCAAAATAAAAACGACCGTATTGCTTCAACTATTAGACATAACAGAGCTAGAGGTAAGCACCAAATCAATGCAATGAGTGAAATTGTTATTGAGTTAAAAAATCGTAACTGGGCTAACAAAAGGATTGCTAAGCAATTGGGTATGGATGAAGAAGAAGTCTTGAGGCTTTGTCAAATATCTGGGTTAGAACATTTATTTAATGATGGCGATTTTTCTAGAGCTTGGGAGTCGTCCGACTATATGGAAAATAACTATGAAATCTTAACTGATGAAGTGAGCGAAGAAATGAAGCTTTATAAAATACCAAATGAGAATGATGATACTAGAATATTTCATACTTTTGATAAGTGGGAATGTCACAAGGCAGGATTTTATAAAAATATAAAAGATGGCTGGACTAATGAAGAGTGTGAACTAGAATATATAAGAATTTTAACAGATGAAAACTTGTTTAGAAGTTCATTAAAAAGAGTTATTGAGGAGTGGAATAATAGTTGCGAACATTATTTAACTAATAAATCAATGAATAGGATAGCGTGGCTTGGTCAGGCTTCTGTTTGCATAGCCTCTGGAATACCTTCTTCTTATAGTGGAGCGTGGTTTAAGTTATCAAAAGATCAACAAGATAAAGCAAATTCAATAGCCCTAGAATATCTTAATGAGTGGTTAAAAAAAAACAGCAGAGATGACGTTAGTTTAGATGACGCTCTTTGCACTGGTAGACAAATAGAATTATATTAATATGACAGTAAAAAAACATTACTTAAAAGAAAGTGTATTAAATGCTTCAAGAGAAAGGATATCTAAAGTTTTTGATAATTTTGATAATTACTACATTTCTTTTTCTGGTGGGAAAGATAGTTCTGTGATGACTCATTTAGTTATGCAAGAAGCTAGAAAGAGAAATAAGAAAGTTGGCTTATTAATTATTGATTTAGAGGCTCAATACCAGAATACAATTGATCATTTAAGGGAAATAGTAGAAGAGTATAAAGACAACATTGATTTACATTGGTTTTGTGGAGAATTGCAATTAAGAAATGCTGTAAGTGATTATCAGCCGAAATGGGTTTGTTGGGATGAGGATAATAAAGATATATGGATAAGAGACAAACCAGAAGAAGCGGCAAATTTAGATCAATATGATTTTTATGTTCCAAAAATGGAGTTTGAAGAATTTATGGTTATATTTGGTAAATGGTATGCTAAAGATAGATTAACGGCTGGGTTTATTGGGATTAGAGCCGATGAAAGTTTACATCGTTATAGAGCTATTACATCATCAAAAAAGGATCTAACTTACAACGGCTGGAAATGGACAACGAAATTATCTAACTATCTATATAATGTTTATCCAATTTATGATTGGAGAACAGAGGATATCTGGATTTTCCATTCTAAGAACAAAGAATTACAACATAACAAAATATATGACATGATGACTATGGCGGGGGTAAAGCTTAGTAATCAGAGGCTTTGTCAGCCATTTGGAGATGACCAAAAAAGGGGGTTGTGGCTATATCATATTTTAGAGCCAGATATTTGGTATAAACTACTAAATAGAGTAAGTGGGGTAAATAGTGGTTCTTTATATGTCCAAGAGAGAGGGAATATAAATGGATATAACGACATTTCAAAGCCAAATAATCACACTTGGCAATCATACACAAATTACCTATTAAGATCGTTACCGCAGAAGATGCAGAATCATTACAAAGAGCGTTTTAAAAAATTTATGGTTGGATGGAAGAAAAGAGGTTACAATACAATACCAGATAAAGCACCTCATGACCTAGAGGTGAAGCAATGGGCTCCCTCTTGGAAGAGAATGGCACGCTGTATTTTAAGAAATGACTATTATTGTAAAGGTCTTGGTCAAACACAGCCAAAATCAGAGGCTTATGAAAAATATAAACAAATAAAAACCTTACAAAAATTAAAAGAAAATGCCTAGAGGAGGAAAAAGAATCGGTGCAGGACGACCAAGCAATACAAAGAAAAGCCTTGATTCAAAAAGAATTTCAGTTCCTCTCCAGTTAATAGATAAAGTAAGGTCTTTAATTAATAACTATAAAAGGAGCAACTAACTCTATTCTAATGCCAATAGTAATCAAAATAAATCCAGTCGCAAAGCCTAGAATGACACAAAGCGATAAATGGAAAAAAAGAAAGTGTGTCTTAGTTTATAGAGCCTTTTGTGATGAATTAAGGTTACAAGCAAGAAATTTTGAATTAGGAGGAAATTATAAAATATGCTTTTATATTCCAATGCCAAGAAGTTGGAGTAAGAAAAAAAAGGAATACATGAAAAATACTCCCCACCAAGAAAAACCAGATTTAGATAATCTTGTAAAGTCTATCAATGATGCACTTTTAAAAGATGATAGCGTAGTTCATAGATTTGAAGCCTCTAAATGGTGGGGTGAAGAAGGTAAAATAATAATTCAAAATTTTTAACATGACAAACTGGAAATTAGAAGATTACCGAGATTATTACAATGAAAGATCAGGCATTCAATCAGAATCAGGAATATTCACCATTAATCAAGCAGAAATGCAAGCTTATAATAGCACTTTAGAACTATTTAAGCAACAAGAAAGGCCAACAAATCAGGAAATAAAAGAGTTTCATAGCTATATGCGAAAAAATAAAAAAAGTAGTTGACTTATTTATTTTAAGTGTTAACATATATTATTATTAATAACTTTTTAAAAAAAATGCCTAGAACTAAAGGGTCAAAAGACTCAAAGCCTCGTAAAAGAAGAGGTAAAAAAACAACTCATATTAGGGTTGAGGAAGAAAAAAAGCCATACTTAAAAGAATTGGCTCAAAAATCTATTGAAATTCTAAAAAGTTTTTTGGGAAAATGAGAAAACTAACTAATGCAATCAAGAACTTTTTCAAACTATTTAAGAAGCGTAAAGGCTCAAAGGTGGAGAAAAGTAAGATTGCGGATAGTTTTAAGAAAATTTGGAATACTAACTAATATTAATTTAAATAACATGAATCAAGCAATACTTCGTTCGGGTTTTGAAAAAAGATGCAACG
>Ga0208437_1000571_pt1 | contig 10608 bp, 5 predicted proteins | sample ColrivemetaGS705_FD_187602 | JGI IMG/M metagenome (GOLD analysis project Ga0208437, IMG submission 187602) | Estuarine microbial communities from the Columbia River estuary - Flood tide ETM metaG S.705 (SPAdes) (version 2) | ecosystem: Environmental > Aquatic > Marine > Intertidal zone > Estuary ... | reverse complement strand
AAAGGTTTCGCCTGAAGCAACCCACACTTGTACCGTAGTGGTAGTATTACAGCAAACATCTTGAGCTGATTGGGACGAGTAACATAGGAATAACGATGTAGAACAACCGCTGCAGTTTATAGCTGGCGTAAGAAATGTACCGTTAACACCATCATAATTTCTGTAAATGCTCCCATCAGAATATGTCCCGCTAAGTGTTGCTGGTGGATTTCCTGGTGTAGGTAAATACATCTCTGTTGCTGTAGATAAAGAGGTGGTGTTTAAGTAAACGATAGTTGTGGTTTGACCACAGCATGCTCCCGCTACACTAAATTTAGGACTGAAATTAAAAACAAATGGTCCAAACAATGCAGGCACCACTGTAATTACATCATCTAAATCAAAGGTAAACGTAGCATCAGCATCTCCAGATCTATTTAATATAAAGTTATAATGCAAAGAAATACTAGTCGGGCTAATTTGTTGCATTGTTATTGCGGTAGGTCCGTTGCTTACATTGCCGTTTGTTCTAAAAAACGAAACTGCCCCACCGGGAGCCGTAGTAGTAAGAGGAGGCGTTATGCCTATACTTAAATTAGGTGTGCTACCATTTATTGATGTTACAGTATAAACAAAAGGAGCCTCGTTGTTATTGTTATTTAGTGGGTCGTAAGTAGAAAAATTAAACCTATCTCCAACCTGTAAATTGCCATACTCTTCATTTAATTCAATAAAATTTAAAGTAGAAGCATTTGTAACAGGCGCATCAAAGCCACCATTTACGGATATTTCTTCTCTAAATTTACCCAATGCAAAAGGAGTGATTGACATGTTCTCTGATGGAGCTATATCAATAATAGCTTCTATGTCTGAAGTAAATACCGGAGGGTTGACGCTTTGGAAAGCTGGTAAAGAAAATGTTTGTGAAGAGTTATAAGATATATTGGGATTTGTTGACGCCCCGGTAACCGTTAACTCTACATCTGCGTATTGCCTTACGGTAATTGGCAAAGGCTGTAAAAATGGGTTTGCTAAATTCCCTGTTAATGAAATTTGCCATTCTGTATATCCGCTTCCTGACCAAACTGGAAATTCTATAATATACGTTTTTTGACCGCTAATACCCATGGTATCGTTTTGCGCGATGTTTATAGTATCTATTCCGTTGGTCATCGATATGCTATACACAGCCCCATTTTGTCCAAAAACAGTAAAAGGTTTATTTTCACCGGTTGTCTGTACGAAACTAGGTAATTCAGAATAACTTGATATTACTATAGGCTGTATAATTGGTAGTAACTTTGATCGTAAAGTGAAGTCTATAACGTCACCAGAAACAGTTGAAGTTCCAAACAAATATTTAACTACATAAGTAATGCTAGTCATTAACCCTTGAGAGTTAAACTGAGCGTTCTCTTCGAAAGAATAATCAGCAGCGTTGCCTTGTGTTAAAGCAACATCCGCTTCTATTATATAAAAGTTTGAGTTAGCTGTGAATGTTTTAGAAAACAGAGTAACCAAGTCGCCTGCGTCTCCAGATGCGTTATAAGGTACGTTAGATTCACTAGAAGGTGTTATTTCAGTATCTACATCCGTGTTGTATATGCCTCCAATTCCCGATTCACTTAAACAAGCTCTTCCACTAATACATATACCCAAATATAAATTACCCTGAGGCATAGTAGCGGAAGGAACTAAATTAATAATAACTAACACGTTAGCACCCGCTTGACTAAAAACAACACTAGTAACATAGGTTGCATTAGGTGGTGTAGCTAAGCTAAAATTAGCCGCTTCTACTGTATATCCTGTATCTGGCACAATTATTAGCTCCATATAGGTCTGCCCTATTTCCTCTGTAATAACGGAGTTTTCTGGTATTGTGTACTCTACCGATGTTATTGTATAATTATTATTAGGTGTTAGCATGTTGGATCTTGTATAGTGTTTACTTGTGTCATTGTTGTGATAGTACCGTTTGAGTCTGTTACAATAAAATACCAATCATCTCCAAACAGAGATAAATCTTCCCAAAGCTCTTGGCTGTAAGGCACTCCAATTCCACCGGTATTAAGCTTATACAAAATGGTTTGGTTATTATAGGGAGAATACTGTTGAGAACCGTTACTGTAACTGTATATAGTGACACCTTCCTGCAAATCTATAGACTCAGAACTATACCAATAAACTTCTCTAGAGAAGTACCCTCTGTTTTTACAATTGGGAGGCGACGGATTTCCTGGTCCGCAGACAAGCAGAGGTGAAGAAAACCAAGCTGTTATAGACTCTTTCATCCCGCATATTGCAGATGTAACGCCTCCAGACATACTATAGCTTTGAATATTATTGTAATACCCTTTAGCCAGCTTTAAAGGCCCCATATCAGGCGTAGAGTCGCAAGGTGGTAATGTATTGTATTGATCTACGGATTGAATAATTCCATCCGGGGTAACTATAACAATTATGTAAGCATCGGGAACTGTTGCTGGGTTATTAGGGTCTAATGCTGGAGCATCTGGCTCTGGGCCAGCAGTGTTACTTACAAACAAATAAGTACCTGGTTCATCTATGGGCTCCAAGGTGTCTTTATCATATAATTGAGTTCCAACAACTAAGCCGTCCTCAAACACATACTTGAATTGATCGTAATTTATTGAGTTTATAGCGGAATAATTTCCGTTGAGGAATATATGAAAATCCTCTATAATACATTTAGCACTAGATGCTTCTGTTTGATTTAATATTGAAGCAGAAGGACCTTTAGTATTCCACTGCCACCAACCCTTAATTAAAGTATCTGGTACTGGATCAGTTTCACAACCATCTCCGATGCCTTCGCAACTTAACCCGGATGTAAGTATATAGTCTTGCTCTACTGGATCAATAGTGCCCGTCCCTATACCTTTACCTTTCTTACACACTTCTAATGCTTTTATATAATTAAAGTATTTACCTTCTTTATTTTCAAATTCTTTTATCTCACCTGATTCTAAGTTTGTTCTTATAAAATTGCTATACCAGCCTTCTCTTTTTACTTGAACAAAGTTAGGAACAAAAGCACCCGCGTTAACTTCTGCTATTGAATACCATTTGTTATTGTATTCGTACTCTAGCTCTCTAGATGCAGTACCTGAATAGTTTAAAGCAGTATAGCCTTTAACCGCTTGAGGGGAATCATTGATTACTAAGTTTACCGTGCTAAAATATTGATTGTCATAAAAATTATTATAGGTATTATTTAATCCATGCTCCCAAATTAAACCTTTTTTAAAAGTATAATAAGTATTATTTAGCGAAATCCCACCTTCCGGTATAAAGCTTTTTCTACTAGTCCATCCCTTGACTTGCTCGTCAAAAGAAACCGTAGTCTCTAGTACCAAGTTTTCTTCTGCAGGAGAATCAGTTGTAGGGCATTCTGCGGTTAAATTATAATCTTTATCTACGCTGAGATGCTTTCTCCAATAAGGGGTTAGTGAATTAAGAGTTACGTTATATAAGCCTTTGTCTTCGTCATAAGATCCTATTATTTTTGTGGATGACGATAAGTTATCAGAAAAGAAATCATTCATTCCTTGTTCTGATATAACAGTTACACCGTCTCTAGATAATCTTATTACCGCTCCTCTGTTTTTATCAGTAAAGTAACTTCTAAAAGCATAAGATGCAAATGATTCTGGATTTTTTGATATACCGTATTCTCCAGCGTAAGGAATTGTTTGCCCTAAGACAGCGTTATTTCCTGTTAACTGAGTATTCCCGTCAGCATTATATAGCGCATCCTTGTTAGCAAGCACTCTAAAGCATTTGTCCTCGCAAAGTGTTATTAAATCGGTATCTCTAGCATGTAACTTCTGAATTGTTCCGTATGTAGGGTTTAAATCTTTAGTTATCTTTTCTGCCTGTATAAATTGGTTCAATCTATTAACACCAGATGTTGAGTTATATAATTGAGAGTATATAAAACCAGTACCTCTGTGCTCTAAAGCATAAGGTTCATCAAGTACCGTTGAAACCTTCACTCCTTTATTTATGGTTTTAGCATTAAAATCGTCTCTAACCCTGTTTGATTCTGCTCCGTTTCCAAAAGAATATACGTTATACCAATCTATAACATCGTAATTAAGCCCATGCTGAGATATATCAAATGCTTTGCTAGCTTCATAATACAAGTCAAGGTCTGCGGTTTCTTTTGGTTCTGTTTCAAAAACAGCTGGATTAGTGGACGTAAGTATCTTATTGTCTCCATCATAAACATCGGTTACTATCTGCATAGAAATATCGGAAGATGTCAATGTACTTATATCCCCATTTGATGACGGGAACCAACTTTCTTTTATTGTTTCATTCAACTTAGCTACAAAAGCTACTCGCTGGTCTTGAGCTCCGTCATCGTAACTACCACAACCAACCCAGCCACAAGCCACTCTACCCCCAAGTCTTCCTTGCTGGTAAGCTTCTTGTATTTGATAAACTTTACTGTATTCCCCAGTTGAATTATTAACAAATCTTATGTAAGATCCAGCGTCAAAATAAGCGCCTCCCATTTGGTTAAACCCATCTTGCACTGTGCCGCTAAAGTCATCTATATACCCACTTCTTTGTCCTACAAAAGAATAACCAAACCAATCATTGTATTGCATTGGTGGTTTGTAATTATCTCTTATTATAGTGTTTAAGGCACTTCCAACTCCACCCCAAGCGCCTGGCCCTTGAGATTGAACTTGACCCCAGTCAGAGCTACAGCTATTTGGCGGGCAACTGTTAGTGTGTCTATTCCCTGTATCAAGCCAAAAGTACTTATAATTATTAGCGTTAGTTTCTCCTGTAGCTGTTCTTATAAACGGCTTTATTTCATCTAAAACAACATATCTTTTTTGTAAGGCAGAAAAAGTTTTAATTATGTTTTCGTCAAATGCAAAATCTCTGTTTATTTTAGCAAAAAACCTACCTTCAAATTCAGGAAGACTTTTTGATTCTTCTACAAATAAAGTTATATCCATAGTGTCACCACTATTTAGGTTTTCCATCCAAGCTGCATCACCAGCCAATGGATCTTTTAATTTTATAGAATAAACAACAGGACTCGAACCTCCCGCAGAGTTATAAGCGCTTCCTGCTTTTTCTATTCCGTAAGCATTGGTTTCAAACCCTCCTTTTTCAAATATAACTTGATTGGAAGAACTTAGATTGTTTCCAAAATTTGGATTTGATTGAAGGCTTGGCCCCTCTACTCTTACAGTAAGAAAGCCAGGGCCTGCTTCAGAAAGCAATTCTACCGTACCTGAAAATAAAGTCTTTTTAAAATTAGAAACAAACTCAGGGGCCTCATTCTCTATAGCTAAAACCTTATATCTATTAAGATCTTCTACGGGTTCTGAATTATCGTGTTGTTTTTTTAGTATTAAATAAGTTTCTTCGTCTAATTTATTTCTTTCGGAAGACGGAAATGACAACCATATATTACCATCTTCTGCTGGATAGAATCTATCTAAAGCTAGATTATAATAAGGAGTTGAAGTTTCTTTTACAAAATACTTATAATGAGTAGCAAACGCGGGTGGACTTGTAAATATCTTAGCTGTTAGCTGAGTAACGCTACAAGATTTTGATATATCTATATAAGTTGACGAGTCTTGACTAGAAAAAACCGGAGTTTCTCTTCCAAATTCATCTTTATAAACAACACCAACCTGGTAAGTTCTTATGGATTTTAGTGATGGTTCCGCATCTCCTGTAAACTGATTATTCGTATATTGATTTTCTGTACCTGGTATTAAGTATTCAGGTACCCTTGATGGATGAGGACTTTCTAACACCTGAGTATCTAGCCTAACTGTTCCAACAGTATAATTTTGCAGATAGTTTCCATAAACTATTCTATTGCCTATAATTTCTTGAGCTTTTGCCTTTAAGGGCACATTATCCCAGGGTCTTAATAATTGGTTGGACTCAACAATTGATCCTATTAGCTCATTTTTAATTTCAAAATAATCAACTAAGCCACCACTTAATAAAGTAGAATCATTTCTTTTTATAGTGTCCACCACATAGACAGCGTTGCTGTCATCTGCTTTATATAGTATATCTAACTCAACAACCTCTTCGCTGCCCCAAGAAAAATTAGATACAATAAGCTTTCTTATATTATTGGTCATACCAATATTATAGCCATCTGAGGAAATATATTCGAACTTGTTAGGTATGAACGCTACCTCAGAAAAAGGCGAAAAACAAGAATACTCGTTGTCAATGTACTTCCACCTATAAGCAAACCTAGGAAAAGAGTACTCAAATAATGGAGCTTTCTCCTCTAACACAATCTCCCATGTAATGAGCAAATCGTCACCATCATCGTTAAAAAATCTATTAACGTCGCTTGATATAGACTGTATTCTGACTGTTATAGAATCCCCATTCACGCCATTTGTAGCTATTACAAACCGGGCTTGGTATTCATATTGGTTATTAAAATCGTCTATATAAGAAGCCCTAAGTGAAAGGATATCCCCGTCTTGCCAAACAGCTTGGCCGTTTACTATTCCATAACTAGGCGGAGCTAAGATATCAAAAGTTATTTCTCCATTCCAGTTACCACCTAAAGAGCTATTATTATAATAGTTTGGGTCCTCCCCAATGTTTGCGAGGTATTGTCCGTAAGTGTCTATCGGCACTGGCGGCGTAGGGGGATCTTGTGTAGTGTCAGCTCTATACGTAAAGTTTTGCTGCTCATTAACATCGTACTGTGTTCTTAAGTAATCTACACCTGTTCCAGGTATATCGGCCCCAAACTTACTTGCCCCCATATCCAAAACAGGAGGGTTTAGAGGGGATTTTTTAATTACAGTAACATCTTCTTCTAAAAAATCTGGCTGACCAACTATGTTAGATTGATACACCTCGGCATCCTGATTATATATAGGAATTTTAGTATGTGTAACAAAATTAACAGAGCCTGTTTTAAATTTATCAATATTTATTTTTTTTGGTTCAGTTTGATTATCTGTCCAAAATAAAAATTTATCGATTATATTTATACCTGTTATGAGATACGTTTCATTAAAATTTAATATACCCTTAGTGTCTACTAGCACAGGTGATATACTGTCATTTACTTGATTGTATTCAGCAATAGCACTAACCGCAACTTCTTTTGCGCCGTTATCCATGCGCGCTGATATAAACCAATATATTTTTTCATTTATATCGTTTCTGTATACACCTATACATTTAGGGTTAATAAGCTGGTCTATATAATTACTAACCCAAGGTAAGTTTTTATTATTTTTTCTTAATTGAGTATTACCCTCTACGTTTTGCAAAGCGCCACTGTTGCCATTCTCTGAGTTTGCTAAATCTAGATTTAAAGCATCTCGATATTCCCCCTGAGGAACAAGTCTTTCATCAAGGTCTTTGTTCATTTTACCCGCGTTAAACAGGTGAGTAAATTCTGGCATATATTAGTGTTTTATTTGCTTAGACTTATTACGCATAACCTGTGCAATCTCTTCTATTTTTATATTTGATAGTCTTAATTTTGCGTTTCTTTTTGCGGCTGCTTTTTCTTTTTTGAATCTAGCTACCATATATTCAGGCACATTGGTTCTTGTTGAAAGAAGAGAATGAGCTATATGCTTATACATAGCCTCTTCCGCAAACTTATGTAGTGTTATGTCTTCGTCTTTGCCGCTAACACCGTCAGAAACGTATTTTAAAGTGATTATTTTATTAGATAAGCTAGAATCAAAATATATAATTCCAACAGACTGATCTATGTAAAAAACACCATTAGACTGTGCACTTGAAGGGGTTAATCCATACCTGCGGCCATAACTAGCATTTATGCCTTCTATGCCATTGCCTTTTGACCCGTTGTCAAATCTTTTTTTAGTTTCCGATTCCTCAGCGGTAAGCAACTCCCTATTTTGCTCGTCAAACAAATATTGAAACCTATGATCCTGTAATATCGGCGTAGGGTTAGAAGTGTTGATAGCGGGGTATATAACATGCTCAAGCCCCGCAGAATCGGTCCATGTAAGTTTTACATAGTTAACGTAGTCTTGAGGTAATATCATTCCTAAGGAAGGCCCTAATTCAATCTCTTGTGATTTAACTGAAGGTAATATATCAAAGCTGAATTCTTGAATCCCACGCATTGCATGGAATATAACATCCGTTCTTTTTACTCTTGGTATTATTTTATCTTCACCAACATAAGATATCATAAAATTATTTATTATATCCTTTATAGTTATAAACTGGTAACCACCGTAATTTTCATCCCAGCTATTCCATTGCCCATCTGGACCTAAGTAATACTGTTCATTATTTTCTGTTATTAACCCCATTTATTACGATTTTTGTTGTTGAATAGTTTCTTGTTCTTCCTTATCAAATACTTGATATAAGCTTAAATCTTTTATAAGTATTCCGCATAGTTCTAGTATTTTTATAACTAGCTCTGTTTCTTCTGATGGGTGTAACTCAAAATTAGTTGTTGTAGCCGCATTGTAAAGAGGCTCATCAAAAACTATTTGGTAACCCCATGCTACAGGAGTAGGTTGTTTTATATAAGTAACCCGTACATCTGTTTTTATTTCTAAGTCTCCATATACTTTTATTCCCCTGTCATCTGAAACATATACAGGACGTATATTTTTCGGTTTTGTCAAAGGTGATGAATTTATATATAAAAATTCATTTGGATTAATACGCTCAGCTATAACATCCTCATTGGTTGTAACTGGAGTATTTGGCCCTAGTGTTGGGCTTAATATGTTTTTTGTTGTAGAGTTGGTGTATATAACCGTGCCTAACCTATAAAGATTACTAGGTAAGCTGAATGTACCGTTGCTACTATTTAGATATACTAAGTTAGCTTGGGTTTCAAATAATGATATTTTCTCGTTGAGTGTTTTTAGCATGTCTGAAAACTCCGTTGAGTTCCCTGGTATTCTGCCAAATTGATTAATATCATAAAAGTATTGCTCAAACAAATCCATTTGTGCTTGGTTTGCGAACAAATTAAATTCTTGAGGCGTAACATACCCTCGTTGTTCTTTATTGAGTATTCCTAGTACTCTTTGATAAACAGTGTTTATGCTTACAGCCATGTGATATTTTTTTAATTTATAATAGTTAAGCCACCTTTAAAGCAGCTTAACTACCATAAAGTAACTTACTATAGTTTATTTACTATAACTTTGTAAACTTCCATACCTTCATCTGTTTTGAAATATGCAGCTAATGCTGAATAAGGATGCTCGTCAAAAGGAACGGTCATTAATTTTCTATTTGTTTCCCCGTAGCTAAATGTCCTTTGATCAGGGGATAGAGTTATTATTTTAGCCTCTACTGCTTTGGCTCCAACGTTTCTTAAATGCACATTGTCATCTGTAGCTAAATTTATAAACAAAGCCGGATTTCTTTTAGCGAAGATCATAAGATCTCTTTTAAGTTCGCTTGAAGAAAGTGTTGTAACTTTACTGCCTAGCTCTACTCTTAATATAGCTTCAGCGTCATCCGTGCTCATTTGTTTAGCAGCTGTAAGTGCTTCTAACTCTAATTCAATCCAATTTATCTCGTTCTCTGAGATGGCTACAGGATCATGTTCGTGATACTTAACGCCTTTATTAGGATGGTATATAGAAAGAAATTTTTGCAATATAACATTTTCTTTAGGAACGGTTAAAGTACCGTCTCTAAAAACTATTCTACCAAGTGTTACGTTTCCTTTTTGCTCATCTGCGAATGGAGACTTCTGATTGGTAGCATACCTTAGCTCTCTTTGATAGCCAGCTTCTTTGTCAAAATAAAGTAATGGTTTTCTTCCTGAGTGCTTAGATTGCATAGAGTAAACTATAGGGTGTCGATCACCGTCTAAAACATAAACTCTATCTTTAAATTCAAATACAGGAGCCTTTGGAGCTTCTATAATTTGTTTTTCTATTGCTTCTTTCTTTGTAATAACTTGAGGTGCAACCTCAATAGGTGCTTCTGCTTCTTTAGCTTTTTTAGCCATGATATAATATAATTAAATAGTTTGTAAAAGGTAATAATTACCCCTGTAAATACAACAGGGGTAACAATTACATTAATGTAGTATTACTTTTTCAACAATACAAAGTTGTTAGCAGCTTGTACACATAAACATCTTTCTGATAAGAAATGAACGTTCATTGCATCTTCGTCGCTTGTGTAGTTTCCACCTACAGATCCAGTGATCCAAGATTTCATCTTTCTATCGTCTGCTTCAGAAGCTCTGTAACGTACGTGTAAGAAAGGTCTTGAAATATTCTGTCCTAGCATTTGGTCGTAAACTGTTGAAGTTCCTGCTGGAACAATAACACCTTCGATATCTCCAACTAAACCACGAGTTGTAGCGTCGTTTAAATATTTCCAGTCAGTCTTATAGAAATCATAAGATCCTCTACGGAATCCGCTGAATCCTAAGTTCAACGCCATATCTTCTGAATTTTCGAATACACCATAAGATGTTCCTCCTACTCCATAAGTATTTTGTTGAGCTAACATATTGTCAATACTTAAAGCGGTATTTCTATCTAAGAACATCATGTTCTCTTCAATAGCTCCTTGCTTATCTAGCTCGTTTAAGATAACATACAACTAAGC
>Ga0208437_1000551_pt1 | contig 10774 bp, 8 predicted proteins | sample ColrivemetaGS705_FD_187602 | JGI IMG/M metagenome (GOLD analysis project Ga0208437, IMG submission 187602) | Estuarine microbial communities from the Columbia River estuary - Flood tide ETM metaG S.705 (SPAdes) (version 2) | ecosystem: Environmental > Aquatic > Marine > Intertidal zone > Estuary ... | reverse complement strand
TATTACAGGGTTTCTATATCTAAACTCAGAAGCATATTCAACTTCAACAGGAATTCTTGCAAGATCTTCAAAAATATATTCAGCAACAAGTCCTGCGTGCCAAGACGTACCACAAGCTACGATTATAATTCTTCTTGCATTAAGGAATTTTTTCATATTATCCTCTACACCTGACATTTTAATCATTGCATTTTCTATAGAAAGCCTTCCTCTGTAAGTATCTCTTATGGCACTTGGTTGCTCATAAATTTCCTTTAGCATAAAATGCTCGTAGCCTCCCTTTTCTATTTGTTCCAGATTTAATTGTAATCTCTGTATATAAGGATCAACAAGCGAGTCGTCTTTAATCTTTCTAACTTTAATTTCTCTATGAAGTCTAATAACAGCCATTTCTTCATCTTCAAGATAAATAGCGTTTTTTGTATATTCTAGAAATGGAGAAGCATCACTAGCAATAAAAAACTCTTCTTTTCCAATACCTATAGCTAAAGGGCTTCCTAATTTAGCAACAACAATTTCATCTGTTTTGTTTTTGTCGAAAACAGCAATAGCGTAAGCACCTACAACTTGATTTAATGCAATCTGTACTGCTTGACCAAGTTTTACATTTTCATTTTTCTTTACATCTTCAATTAAATTTACTAATACTTCAGTATCAGTATCGGAAGAAAATGTATATCCTCTATTAATAAGTTCTTTTTTAATCGATTCATAATTTTCAATAATACCATTATGAATAATTACTAAATCACCTGAATTTGAATAATGTGGGTGTGAATTAACATCGTTTGGTACACCATGAGTTGCCCAACGTGTATGACCAATTCCTAAACCTCCAACTGTAGAAATTTCTTTAGAAACTCTAGCCTCAAGGGCGTCAACTTTTCCTTTAGTTTTTGAAAGGTTTATTTGATTTCCATCAAAAAGCGCTATCCCAGCACTATCGTAACCTCTATATTCAAGACGTCTTAATCCTTTTAATATAATTGGGTATGCTTCTCTATGGCCAATATATCCTACAATTCCACACATAACTATTGTTCGTTTGGTTCGGTATAATAAACTTGTAATTTCACTCTCTTAGAAGGGTCTGTTGCATTGCTACCATGTAAAATGGTTCCTTTTGGAGACAAAGCAGCACCAGAAATAATATTTTTTATTTGAAAACTTGTATCGTTTTCATTATAGTCTTTTAATTGAAGGTTTTCAGTGCTATTTAATCCTACTCCAGAACTAACAAAAAGCCCTAGCTTTACATTAGTCGAATCCTTTTTAAAGATATTATTTAAATGCTCTGTTATCCTAATTTTATATTGTTTGCCTTGCCCATTATTTTCTTCACCCTCACGTTCCAATTGCCCCAAGTGATTAATTATTACTTCACCAGTTGAAGCATCTGAACTTTGATCGAGATAATAATCTATAATTGGAGTGTTATTCTCTAAATCGTATAAAAATAATCGATTTGGTTCGTCTTCTAACAGTTGGGATTGATCGACATAGAAAATTAAATTTGCTTCGTTAATAAGCCAATTTTTAGACCTAAAATCTTCTAGAGGGGTAGAATTACCATTTTCATCTCCATTAAATAGATTAACAATAGCTATAGATCCTTCTCCTCCTTTTAAATAGAGAAGTTCATCACCATTTGTTGCATCACCATCTATAACATTGAAATTTTCGTTTTCTATAATATTTACAACATTACCTGAAAAAGTCATTTGAAACGTACCTGTTTCTGGTTGAACATTATCGTCAATACCATCTTCATTAATATCTATTCCTTCAGTTGAATCTACATCAAAGTCATTGTTAATTCCATCAGCATCTAAATCATTGCCATTATCGTTTTCATTATTGCCATCAACATCAACATCTGCATAATTTGGAATACCATCATTATCTGTATCTTCTTCATCAAATGCGTTTTTATAATAAACTGTAAGATTTGAAGCTGGATTTGAAAAATCTAGAAGCATCATTGTGCCATCAACATCAGTTGGTTCAACTTTAAAGTATAGACCTCTAAAATAATCTGTGAAATTATTTGAATTGCTTAGTTCATTTGAGCCTTCCATGTTAAATAAAAGAGTGTTCCAAAATTCAGAAAGATCTCCTTCATTATCATTTGGTTTATCTAACTTAACGCGAAAAGATGGTGATAAAGTTGAAGTAACTTCTGGAGCTGGTTCTTCTAGTTCGTAATTAATTTCTGTTAAAGAAATTTGTCCATTACTAGGTAAAAACGCTTCATTATAATATAGCAACTCACCTTCAAGCTCAAATTGCGATATGCTATTAACGTCTGATGTTGTTCTGTCTGAGAAATATCTTCTTGAATCCGTAAATTCCTGTTCTGGATCGAAATCTCTTAAGTAATAATTATTTTTATAAATTGATAATTTTATTGGAGTATTCCCATAAACAGAGTCTAATTTATAAATAGAAGCGTTATCAACAATTTCAGCTACACGAGAAAAATATCGAATGGTAAGAACAACAGAATCTAATTCTACATTTTCTCCAAAGACTGGGTTTAAACGATTTGTGTTAACTTGAGCTACTACATTTGCAGTTGAATTACCAAAAATGGAGTGTTTATAATATCCTAAGATGTTTGAAGATAATTGATTTGCAGTAAAAGGACTATATTTTTTTGTATATGTAATTACAGGATAATCTAAATTGTCAGTAGAAAAATTATCTGCATTTTCATTATTAATAATATCAGTATCTAAACTTGCATATTCTTTGTCACAACTTGTTAGAACTAGTAAAACAAGAGATGTTAAGGCAAAGTGCTTTATGGTCATTTTAATATTTTTCATGTTTGATTTTAACTAACTTAATACTTTTGTATTATAGAATTCTGTATAAGCTTCAGCAAAAGTATCTAGGCCATGATATTCCAAAGTAGGCTTTTTACTATTGTCAAGATGTTCTTGTAATTCTGAAGGAATTTCTTCAGAGCCAATAATTAAAGCATCAGAATAATCTATTGCTACTTTCATTATATTAGAATAAGAAGGTTTTATAAGCGTTTTAATAGCTTCCTCAGATATGTTGTCAAATTTTATTTTATTAATCATTTCAGTATTTAACGTATCATCAAAGCTTTGATTATATAATGAAGTAACTATTTTACTATTCGCAAATAATGGTTCGTCTTTATAGTACTCTTTCAAGTATAATGGTAATAAAGAAGCTAACCATCCATGAACATGTATGATATCTGGAGCCCAATTTAATTTTTTAACGGTTTCAATTACACCTTTAGCGAAAAAGATAGAACGTTCATCGTTATCTGGAAATAAATTTCCATCCTCGTCAGTAAGAGTAGCTTTGCGTTTAAAGTATTCTTCGTTATCGATAAAATAAACTTGTATTCTTTCTTTTGGAATTGAAGCAACTTTTATAATTAAGGGCATATCCAAATCATTAATCACAAGATTTATTCCTGATAATCTTATTACTTCGTGTAGTTGATGTCTACGCTCATTTATATTTCCATACCTTGGCATGAATATTCGTATCTGTCCCCCTTGTTTGTTTACCATTCTAGGAGCTTCAAACGACATTGATGAAATCTCAGTTTCAGGTAAATATGGTACTACTTCAGACGACACATATAATATTCTCTTATCCTTCATAAGCAATTAGTTTTTAGTTTTAAAAATAAAAACCCTGCAAAATTACAAAAATTTATGCAGATTAGCCTTAATATATTATGTTTGCAAGCTGTTAATTTTTGTTAATGTGGTAGTAGTTAAATTAAAAAGTAGAATTTCTGAGATTATTTCTCAATACAAATCAAGTCGAAACAAGGTTGGTTTTGTGCCTACGATGGGAGCACTTCATAAAGGACATATGTCTTTAGTTAGAAAGGCTTTAAGCGAAAATGACTTAGTTTTTGTAAGCGTTTTTGTAAATCCAACACAATTTGATAATAAACAAGATTTAGAGAAATATCCGAGGACCTTAGAAAAAGACATTGAACTATTAAAAACAGTTTCTGATGACAAAATTGTAGTATATGCTCCTACTGTTAATGACATTTATTCAAAAAATGTTTCATCTGTTAAATTTAATTTTGACGGTTTAGAGCATGAAATGGAAGGAGAGTTTAGAGATGGACATTTTGATGGTGTTGGGACAATTGTAAAACAATTGTTCGAAATTGTAACTCCAGACAATGCATATTTTGGTGAAAAAGATTTTCAGCAACTGCAAATTATTAGAAAACTTGTAGAAAAACACAAATTACCAGTAAATATTATTGGTTGTAAAATTCATCGTGAAGCTAATGGATTAGCAATGAGTTCAAGAAATGAAAGGCTTAAACCAGAGTACAAATTGGCAGCACCTTTTATATACAAAACCCTAAAAGCTGCCAAAAATAAATTTGGCACAAAAAGTGCTACTAATGTTACTAAATGGGTTGAAGAGCAATTTGCAAATCACAAACTTTTAAAACTAGAGTATTTTACAATTGCAGATATTACAACCTTAAAACCAATAAAGCGAAAGTCTAAAAACAAAAAATATCGTGCTTTTATAGCAGCTTATGCAGACGATATTAGATTAATAGACAATGTCGCACTAAATTAATTATCTTTGCCAAATGCAAATACAAGTAGTAAAATCTAAGATTCATCGCGTTAAAGTCACAGGAGCTGACCTTAATTATATTGGCAGTATAACTATTGATGAAGATTTAATGGATGCTGCAAATATTATTCAAGGAGAAAAAGTTCAGATTGTTAATAATGATAATGGTGAGCGTCTTGAAACATATGTTATTCCAGGGAAACGAAATAGTGGCGAGATTACATTAAATGGAGCTGCAGCTCGTAAAGTATCTGTTGGAGATACACTTATTTTAATCACTTATGCTTTTATGGAAATTGAAGAAGCTAAAGTTTTTAAACCATCTTTAGTATTCCCAGATGAAGCAACTAACCTTTTAAAATAAGATTTGAATTCTAAAACCAAAAAAGCAATAAAGATTGGGATTCCGCTTTTATTAGCTATTTTTTTTGGTTGGTATACATTTTCAAAACTTCCTGTAGAAGAGTTTATTCCCTATTTTAAAAATGCTAATTATTCTTGGATAATACTTGGTATTTTTTGTGGAATTTTAAGTCATTTGTCAAGAGCTTATCGCTGGAAATTTATGTTAGAACCATTAGGGTTTAAACCTAAATTACCTAATAGTATTATGGCTGTTTTTATTGCTTACTTAGCAAACTTTGGTATCCCAAGATCTGGAGAAGTACTTAGAGCAGCTGTTTTTACAAATTACGAAGATGTACCTTTTGAAAAAGGTTTTGGTACTATTGTAGCAGAACGAATTGCAGATATGTTGGTAATGGTTGGGATTATTTCAATTACATTATTTTTAGAGTTTGAGTTTATTGTTCAGTTTTTTCAAGAAAAGTTTAACCCAAATACTATTGTAATTGGAACAATTGGATTGCTAATCTCTGGAGTTGTTTTTTTAGTTTTTATTAGACGCAGTAAATTAAAAATTGCAATTAAAATAAAAGAATTTGTAAATGGTCTTATAGAAGGTGTTTTAAGCATTTTTAAAATGAAGAAAAAATGGGCATTTATCTTTCATACTTTATTTATTTGGGCGATGTATTTGCTTATGTTTTACTTTACTTCATTCGCTATTGAAGATTTACTTGGCATTCCTTTTGCAGCAATATTAATTGGATTTATTGCAGCAAGTTTTACTATTGCCGCAACAAATGGAGGAATATTTGTTTATCCTTTAGCTATAGGAGCAGCTTTTTCATTATTTGCAATTCCCGAAACACCAAGCATAGCTTTTGGATGGATAGTATGGACTTCTCAAACACTACTTATACTATTTATAGGAAGTTTGTCGTTTCTATTTTTACCTATTTATAATAGAATAAAATAATTGTTTACCTTTCAGGTATTAAACCTCAAATAAATATTTTTATGAATCGTTATCTTACACTCATAGTACTTTTTATTGGTGTTAACACCATTTCTGCTCAAACAATTTATGAGGAATTTGAGTCTTATAAACTTGATGACAGAAGAGAAATAAAAATTCAATTACCTCGTAATTATAAAGATAATCTGGAGAAATCTTATCCGCTTTTTATAGTATTAGATGGCGACTATCTTTTTGAAGTAGTTGCTGGAAATGTAGATTATTATTCCTATTGGGAAGATATGCCTGAGGCAATTGTTGTTGGAATTAATCAAGTTAAATCACGTGATGCAGATTGTTATTACTCTGAGCAAAACTCTTTACCAATAGAATCTGGAGCGAGATTTTTTGAATTTATAAGTATGGAATTAATACCTCATTTGATAGGGAATTATAGATTAACAGATTTTAGAGTAGCAGTTGGTCACGGAGAAACTTCAAATTTTATTAATTATTACCTGTTAAAAGGAGACCCAATTTTTCGAGCTTATATTAATTTAAGTCCATTTTTCGCTACAGATATGTTGGATTACATTCCTGAAGGACTTCAAAAAGCAGAGAAAAAGACATTCTATTATTTAACGACTGCTAGTAATGATATTAAAGCAATTCAGGAAGATACAAAAACCTTAAATAAAAGTATTGCTGCTATAGATAATAAAAATTTATTATATACTTTCGATAATTTTGAAGGGCCAACACATTATTCAAATCCAACTCATGCAATTCCTAAAGCTCTAGAAAGTATATTTTTTGTATTTCAGCCAATAAGCAAAAAGGAATTTAAGGAGCATATTTTAACTCTTGAGACTTCACCTGTAGATTATCTATTGGAAAAATATAAAATGATAGAAGACTTATTTGGTTTAGAAAAACAAATACTTGTAAATGATTTTAAAGCTATTGAAGCTGCAATTCAAAAATCAGAAAAGTTTGAATATTTTGAAACTCTTGGTAAAATTGCTAGAAAAGAATATCCAGATACACTATTAGGGAATTTTTATTTAGCACGTTATTTCGAAGAAAAAGGCGAAACTAAAAAAGCAATGAAAACGTATCGTTCTGCATATATTCTTGAAGAAATAGGAGGAATAACAAAAGATGAAATGTTAGACAGAGCAGATGCTATAAAAAGAGATTTTGGATATTAAATGGCTAAAGTAAAAACAACATTTTTTTGTCAGAGTTGTGGAACTCAATACGCCAAATGGCAAGGACAATGTACTGCTTGTAAAAAGTGGAATTCCATTGTTGAAGAAATAGTGCAAAAACCAGAAAAAAGTGGTTGGAAATCGACATCTTCTTCTGCATCAAAACGGGTTTCAAAACCTTTAAAAATTAAAGAGATTGATTCTGCTCAGGAAGCTAGAATGCTTACTTCAGATTTGGAGTTTAATCGTGTTCTTGGTGGTGGAATTGTTCCTGGATCACTGACACTACTTGGTGGAGAACCAGGAATCGGGAAAAGCACTTTGCTACTTCAAATCTCATTAAAATTACCTTATAAAACACTCTATGTTTCTGGTGAAGAGAGCCAAAAGCAAATAAAAATGCGCGCAGAGCGTATCAATCCAAACAACGATAACTGTTATGTTCTTACAGAAACAAAGACTCAAAACATTTTTAAACAGATAGAATCTTTAGAACCAGAAATTGTAATTATAGATTCTATTCAAACTTTACATAGTGATTATATAGAATCTTCTGCAGGAAGTATTTCTCAAGTTAAAGAATGCACGAGTGAACTCATTAAGTTTGCAAAAGAATCATCAACTCCAGTGTTGCTTATTGGTCATATCACAAAAGACGGAAACATTGCTGGACCGAAGATTTTAGAGCATATGGTTGATACTGTTTTACAGTTTGAAGGCGATAGAAATCATGTGTTTAGAATATTAAGAGCACAAAAAAATCGCTTTGGATCAACCAATGAATTAGGCATTTACGAAATGCAAGGTTCTGGATTAAGAGAAGTATCTAATCCTAGTGAAATTCTCATTTCTAAAAAAGACGAAGAACTATCAGGAAATGCAATTGCTGTCACACTTGAAGGAATGCGACCTTTACTTATTGAAGTACAAGCTTTAGTAAGTTCTGCAGTTTATGGCACACCACAACGTAGTGCTACAGGATTTAATGCAAAACGCTTAAATATGTTGCTGGCAGTACTTGAAAAACGAGCAGGTTTTAGACTTGGTGCAAAAGATGTGTTTCTCAATATAACAGGTGGAATTAGCGTTGACGATCCAGCTATAGATTTAGCTGTCGTAGCATCTATTTTATCTTCAAACGAAGATGTTGCTTTACCAAAAGATTATTGTTTTGCTGCTGAGGTTGGTTTGTCTGGAGAAATTCGACCTGTGCAACGTGTAGAGCAACGCATTTTGGAAGCAGAAAAGCTTGGTTTTGCTACTATTTTTGTGTCTAAATACAATAAAATTTCTTTAAAAAATACAGTTATCAAAATTCAATTAGTATCTAAGATTGAAGATTTGGTTGGATTTTTGGTATAAAAAAAGGGAGTTTTAAACTCCCTTTTGAATTTGTTTAAGAAACTTTAATAGTTTTTGGAGGTTTAGGTTTAGCCTCTTCCTTTTTAGGTAATTCTATACTTAAAATGCCTTCATTATACTTAGCCTTAATTTTAGATTCATCTATAAATTCTGGTAAAGTAAACGATCTTTTAAAAGAAGAATATCCAAATTCTCTTCTAGTGTAGTTGTCTTTGTTTTCTTCGTTTTCTTTTTTGGTTTCGGCTGAAATAGATAACATTTGATTATCTAATTTTAATTCTAAGTCATCTTTTTTTAGACCAGGAACTGCCATTTCTACAAAATATGCATCTACAGTTTCTCTAATATTAGTTTTTGGAAGAGTTATTCCTGTGTTATAATTTGAAGTAAATAAAGACGGAATATCTCCTAAAAACCAATCATCTATTAAAGAAGAAAATGTCGGAAAGTTTGACTGTTTTAATGTTTTTTCTTTTGTCAAACTTCCATTTTTTGGTTTTGTTATCAAATCATTCATAACATTTTAATTTAAGTTAGACATTATTTTTTATTCATAAATATAAATGGCAATTTTAATACCAAATTCAATTTAAATAGTTTGAATTAAAAACCACTGTCATTATTTCAATAATACTAGTGTTCTTATTTGAATAACAAAGAGTTAGCCATAAAAATATTGACATTTTGTCATTGTTGGATTCTTTAAAAAGGAAGATTGAAAAGCATTTTTCTGCAATAAAATAATTTGTTCTGTCAATAGAGTCTATTTTATCAAAATTCCGTAAATTCGCGTTCTTATTAGAAATGATAGATAATGAGCATTATATTTCCTGAATATAAAGGACTTAACTTACCAAAAGTAGCTGAAGAAATTCTTAACTATTGGGAAGAACATAACATCTTTGAAAAAAGTATAACTACACGAGAAGGACACCAACCATATGTATTTTTCGAAGGACCTCCTTCTGCAAATGGATTGCCTGGAATTCATCATGTAATGGCTCGTGCTATTAAAGATATTTTCTGTCGCTATAAAACACAAAAAGGATTTCAAGTAAAGCGTAAAGCAGGTTGGGATACTCATGGTTTACCAATAGAACTAGGAGTTGAAAAAGAACTTGGAATTACTAAAGAAGATATTGGTAAAAAAATTACTGTAGAAGAATATAATGCTGCATGTAAAAAAGCAGTAATGCGTTATACAGATATCTGGAACGACCTAACGCAAAAAATGGGTTATTGGGTAAATATGGACGATCCATATATAACCTATAAGTCAAAATACATGGAAACGGTTTGGTGGTTACTTAAGCAAATCTATACTAAAGATTTACTTTATAAAGGGTATACAATTCAGCCTTATTCCCCAAAAGCTGGGACAGGATTAAGCTCACATGAGCTAAACCAACCAGGCACTTATCAGGATGTAACAGATACAACAGTTGTTGCTCAGTTTAAAGCAAATCAAGATTCACTTCCAGAGTTTTTGCAAAATGAAGGTGTAATTTACTTCTTAGCCTGGACAACTACGCCTTGGACTTTACCTAGTAATACAGCATTAACAGTTGGAAATAAAATTGATTATGTTTTAATAAAGACTTTTAATCAATATACTTTCGATTCAACAAATGTAATTTTAGCTAAAAACTTAGTAGCAAAACAATTTGCAGGTAAGTTTTATCAAGCTGAAGATAAAGCAGAGTTAGCTAATTACAATTCAAGTGATAAAAAGATTCCTTTCTATGTTGTAAAAGAATTTAAAGGAAAAGATTTAGTAGAGTCTACATACGAACAATTATTACCTTATGCATTACCTAACGATAATCCAGAAAATGCATTTAGAGTAATAGCTGGAGATTTCGTTACAACAGAAGATGGAACAGGAATAGTACATACTGCTCCAACTTTTGGAGCAGATGATGCTATGGTTGCTAAACAAGCAAAACCAGAAGTTCCTCCAATGTTAGTTAAAGATGCAAATGGGAATTTAGTACCATTAGTAGATTTACAGGGTAAGTTTAGACCAGAAATGGGTGAATATGCTGGGCGTTATGTAAAGAACGAATATTATGAAGAAGGAGAAGCACCAGAAAAATCTGTAGATGTAGATTTAGCTATTCAGCTTAAAATAGAAAACAAAGCCTTTAAGGTTGAAAAATATAAGCACAGTTATCCAAATTGCTGGAGAACAGATAAACCAATTCTATATTATCCGTTAGATTCTTGGTTCATAAAAGCAACTGCTGTAAAAGACAGAATGTTTGAACTAAACGAAACGATTAACTGGAAACCA
>Ga0208437_1000532_pt1 | contig 10945 bp, 8 predicted proteins | sample ColrivemetaGS705_FD_187602 | JGI IMG/M metagenome (GOLD analysis project Ga0208437, IMG submission 187602) | Estuarine microbial communities from the Columbia River estuary - Flood tide ETM metaG S.705 (SPAdes) (version 2) | ecosystem: Environmental > Aquatic > Marine > Intertidal zone > Estuary ... | reverse complement strand
GCTAAATTAGGGATTGAACGTAACAAAGAACTCGGCAATAAATGCGCAACTCAAGTAGGAAAAGTAAGGGCACAACAGATTGTGAGCGGAGAGAACTTTACTCTGCCAACTTTGAAGAGAATCTACAGCTACCTAAGCAGGGCAGAAGAGTATTACGACCCAGCAAAGCCAGAGGCTTGCGGTACGATTAGCTATTTACTATGGGGTGGCAAGACAATGAAGTCTTGGGTTGAGTCAAAGCTTAGAGGTTTAGACGAGATAGAATAATATGGCAAAGAAGCAATCAATCGCTGTGGTTTATATCAAGCCAGCAGTAAGCAGACCTGATGTCCATGCTAAAAGCAAGACATCTTCTCTTAAGACAAGTAAGAACTACAAGAAGAAATATAAAGGTCAAGGCAGATGATAAAGAATACATCTTATAAGGTTCAGGTTGATGTTGATGATGATGCAACCAGAAACTTCTATCAAATAGAGGAAGGTGCTTTTGTTACTACTGAGTCTGGTGTATGGACTGTATTTAATGGTGCGTGGAGAAAGATATATCCACAAGCTGGAGAAGGCACTATGATAGGCTGGGTAAGATACGATGACACAGAATACACTTCGTTAAATAAACTTAATATAACCAATGGTGTAGAAGTACACTTACCTAACAATGGAGGACTTATCACAAAGTCTCACGATGTTAGCTACTATAACATAGAAACAGAAAGGTTATTTGGAGATTCCGCAAACGATGTTTATACACTTACGGTTGTCTTTAAGGCTACTTCTCCACAAGCACTAAACACGCACTTGGATTTCACTGTGACTGGTATTATAGGATACGATAGGATAAACAAGTCGTTAAACTTCTCTAAGGGAAACAACGAGGAGCAGAACTTTCACGAAGTCTATCAATACTATGTTAATCAAGATTTCATCACTAATGGTGCTGAGTTAAGAATAATGAGTAGCGGTGGAGACGCTTCTATTTGGGATGTTATCTACTTCATTCAAAAAACACAAAGCTATGCGTAAGAATAATCAACAAAAAGATGTTCGCTCAACTACTAGTCCTAGAGAGAACAGAAAGGCTTGTTTATGTGACAATGGGACCTACAGCAGAAAGTGCTGCAAGGGCAAAATCATAAATCAAGGCATAGGTAGTATATAATAAAAATGCAACACGCATTGTAATCAATAGTTAACTTAATATAAATTAAAATTATGAAAGCGATTGAAATTGTAGAGAAACTGAAATCAGTTTTGCTTTCTGCTGAAGAGCCACAAGAAGTAATCGTTGCTGAAGAGCAAATTGAGCTAGCAGAAGAGAAAGTAGAAGAGATGGAAGTTAATGATCCCGAAGCGGTGGAAGCACCTGCTGAAGAGCCTATGGATGACGACAAGTATGCTACTAAAGAAGAGCTGATTACTGCTGTTGCAGAGATGAAAGCTATGTATGATGCTATCGTAGAGAAAATGGGTTCTGAAGAGATGGAAGTTGAGGTTCCAACTGAAGAATTGGCTAAAGAAGAACTTTCTTCACAAGAAGATGGTGCTGCACCAATTACTCACTCTCCAGAGGCTGTAGAAACTGCACCTCAGAATTTCTTGAACCTAAACAAGCCAAGAAATACTCAAAGTATTGTTTACGAAAAAATGTTTAACTAAGAATAATAAATAAATAATTAAAAATGGCAACTACTACTAGTATCACCACAACTTATGCAGGCGAGTTTGCAAATAAATACATCGCTGCTGCATTACTTTCAGGGAAAACCTTGAATGATCAGGCTATTAGCCTAAGAACTAACATCAAGTATCAAGAGAAAATCAAGAAATTAGCTGTTTCTGACATCATCAAAAACGCATCTTGTGACTTTACTGATACTGGATCTGTTACCTTGACTGAGAGAGTTCTTTCTCCAGAAGAGTTCCAAATTAACATTGAATTGTGTAAGAAAGATTTTCGTAGCGACTGGGAAGCTCAATCTATGGGTATCTCTGTTCACGATAGCTTACCTAAATCTTTTGCTGACTACTTCGTTGCTTATGTAGCTGCTGGTGTTGCTCAAAAAACTGAGCAAAACATCTGGGGTGGTGTAAACGGAAATGTTGGTGAGTTTGACGGGTTCACAGTTCTTATGGCTGCTGATGCTGACGTTATTGACGCTGCTAACGGATCTGAGACTGCATTCTCTTCTACTAACATCCAAACTCTATTTGGAAACGTACTTAGCGATGTTCCATCTGCTGTTTACGGTGCTGAGGACTTGACCTTGTATGTACCAACTGTAGCTTACCAACAATACATCCGCTCTTTGAATGGATTTGGTGCTTCTGGATTAGGTGCTGCTGGTATCAACGCTCAAGGTTCTATGTGGTATAACAACGGAAACGCTCTTTCTTTTGAAGGTGTTAAAGTTCAACTTGCCCCAGGTATGCCTGCTGACCACATCGTAGCTGCTCAAGCTTCTAACTTGTACTTCGGTACTGGATTGTTGCAAGACCACGTAGAAGTGAAAGTTATTGATATGGCTGACATTGACGGATCTCAAAATGTTCGCATCGTTATGCGCTTTACCGCTGGTGTAAACTACGGAATCGGATCTGAAGTTGTATTGCTAACACTAGCTTAATAAATTTATTGTCTAACGAGAACGGGTAGGTGAGCCTTGAGCCTGCCTACCCTTTTTCAAATAAAAACACATATATCATGAGTTGCGATTTTATTTCTAATGGAAGATTACTTCCTTGCAAGGATCAGGTTGGTGGATTAAAGAATGTTTATTTCATGGCTTATGGAGTGGACAGCACTTTGATTACAACCGCTGGTTCTGAAGATACGGTAGCTGCTGCTGACTTTGCTGCTTCAACAGCATATAAGTTTGCTATCAAAGGGAACTCTTCATTGACCCAAACCATTCAATCATCTAGAGAGAATGGAACAACTGTTTTCCAACAGGTATTGGAACTAACACTTCCTTCATTGTCAAAAGAGGATAACTATCAAATCAAACTTCTTTCTTTTGGACGCCCTCACGTTGTAGTTGAAGATTACAATGGAAACTTCTGGTTGGTAGGTAGAGAGCATGGTGCTGATGTTACTGGTGGAACTATCGTTACTGGAGCTGCTATGGGTGATCTATCTGGATATACTCTAAGCTTCACAGCTATGGAGAGAACTCCAGCTAACTTGGTGTCAGGTAGCTTTATCGGAGGTACTGCTGGTACAGACGGTCCTACTATTGATGATGGAGCAGCTTAACTAATTTGACTTAGTTTAAGATTGAAAGGCGGCCCTAGTGGCTGCCTTTTTGCTTTATAATAAAAACAAAATACATTACTTTAAGTTACCTTATTGTGATTAGACTTAGACCAATAACGACAGAACAGACGTTTAGTATTATACCGTCATCTTTTGCTGCTTCAGATTTGAATGCGGCAACACTATCTTTGACAGAGAATGGTACAAATGTCTCAGAGGCTGATGTTGCCTTTACTTGGCAGGCATCAAGCAACGCTAACTTTGTAGAGTTAAGCGTTACTCCAACTATTACACTAAGCGAGGGGCAAATATATACTCTTGAATTGAATACAACCACTAAGGCATTGTATAGAGATTTGGTTTATATTACAGCCTCAACTAGCAAAGTACAAGTATTCTCTGCACCTAATGACTATGTTCAATACAATGGCGGAGATGACGAATATATAGTATTGTGATATGACAAAAAATAGATTAAAATTAGTAAACGCCACTCAGCCGCAGAAAAAGTATGTGGACAGCATTAGAGCAGTAAATCTAAGTGGTTATCAGTCTCCAGATGTTGTTGAAGACGATAGAAAAGACTGGGTCTTATACAAGACTGGTGATGATGGTCAAGATTACTTTGAATCTTTGATTGAGAAGTATCTAGGTAGCCCCACAAATGCTTGCTGCATCAATGGTATTACTGAGATGATCTATGGTCGTGGATTAGATGCACTTGACAGCTCTGAGAAGCCAGAAATGTATGCTAAGATGAAGCTTTTGTTAAAGTCATCTTGTATGCGTAAGCTTGTAAATGACTACAAGTTGCTGGGTCAAGGTGCTGTTCAATTAATCTATAACAAAAACAAGACCGCTATCACTAAGGTTCTTCATTTCCCAATGGAAACATTGAGAGCAGAGAAGGCTAAGGATGGTAAGATTATGGCTTACTACTATCACCCTAAATGGGCTGAGTTTAAGACATCTGACAAGCCTAAGAGAATACCTACTTTTGGTAACGGAGGTAAATCAGATGCTGTTGAGCTATATATATTCAAACCTTACAAGTCAGGATTCTACTACTATGCCCCAGTTGACTACAATGGGTGCTTGCAGTATGCTGAGTTGGAAGAAGAGGTAGCAAACTACCACATAAACAACATACAGATGGGCCTTCAGCCATCTTTATTGGTGAATTTCAACAATGGAATCCCAAATGAAGAGACTCAAGAGCTTATTGAGCGTAAAATATACGATAAGTTCAGCGGATCTTCTAATGCTGGTAAATTTGTACTTACGTTTAACGATAGTATTGAGGACCAAACTACTATAACACCTATTCACCTGCCTGATGCACACGCTCAGTATCAGTTCTTGGCTGATGAGTCAAGAGAAAAGATTATGTTGGGCCACAGAATCGTGTCGCCTATTCTTTTAGGGATAAAAGACAATACTGGCTTTGGAAACAACGCTGAAGAGCTAAGAACTGCGTCTATTATCATGGACAATATGGTAATTAGACCATTTCAGCAACAAATCATTGACGGGTTAAATGAAATCTTGGCATTTAACAAGATCTTCTTAAACCTTTACTTTATCACTCTTCAACCGATTGAGTTTACTGAACTTGATAACATCTCTACTAAGATTAAGAGAGAAGAAGAGACTGGTGAGAAGCTTTCTAAGCAAGAAGAGTTGTCTGACTTATCTGATGACGACTTTGAGGACCTATTTGAGCAATTAGAGGACTTTGGAGAGGTTATCTCTGACGAGTGGGAGTTGGTATCATCTGAGAAGGTAGAACTAGCTGACGTGTCAGATAAAAGCGCAAACCCAGACAAGGCTTCTGGACAAGACAATAGAGGCTACAAAGTCAGATATGCGTACATGCCAATGAGAAAGTCTGATGATAGCAGAGTATTCTGTCAGAAGATGGAGCTATTGACTGATAAAGACTTAGTATTCAGGCTAGAGGACATCAATATGATGTCTTTCAGAGGCGTGAACAAAGAATTAGGTCACAATAAGCAGAATTATAGCTTATTTAAGTTTAAAGGCGGCAAAAACTGCCATCACTATTGGGAGAAGAGAGTTTACAAGAAGAAAGCAAGAGTAAGTGAAGATGAGGCTTTAGCTGATGGATATGTAGCTCCAAATAACCCAACTGAAGTTCCAATCGCACCAAAGGACATGCCAAATAGAGGTGCTTACCCATCAAATAAATAGTTATGGCAAACAAGGCATTATTTCTAAAAGTATCTGAGATTAAAAAGAAGTCTATTATCAGCGGTAATTTAGACCCTGATAAGATAATACAGTATATTGAGGTTGCTCAGGACACTCACATTCAAAACTATTTAGGCGGTAAGCTGTACAAGAAGATTATGGAGCTTATAGTTGACAATGAGATTGACGATGCTGGAAACTCAAACTATAAAAACTTGCTAGACTCTTTTATAAAACCTATGTTAATATGGTACGCTCAGGCTAACTACATACCATTTGCTGCATTTCAGATCAGCAATGGTGGTGTTTACAAGCACAGAAGCGAGAACAGTGACGTAGTGAATATGGAAGAGATAAATATGCTTTCTAAGAGAGCATTAGAGACTGCTGAGTTCTACGCTAGACGTTTTATGGATTATATGGACCACAATAGCACGTTGTTCCCTGAGTACACCAGCAACGCTAATGAAGACATGAATCCAGACAGAGATGTAAATTTTGGTGGAATATACCTTGGATAAAAAGAGAGGTAAATACAAACCAAAAGAAGAAAATGTTAGAAAGCTTATGGCTTTTCTAGAAAAAGAGAACACTCAAAATTTAAGCGTAAATGGCAATAGACGTATCAAGAATCCAAAACAATAGTAAGTTTGACCCAGTTAGAGAGGCATTAATTGACTTAGAGGCTCAAATTGCTGATACTGGATCATCAATAGGTAATGGGACGATAACTATATCCACTAGCGGTAACTTAACTGGTAGTGGTTCTTTTACTTTAAACCAAGCTGGTAATGGAATAATTACTATTGGTATTGATGATAGTGATTATCTTAAATTATCTGGCGGAACATTAACTGGAGATCTAAACGGGACCAACTTAACTCTTACTGGATATTTAAGGGGGCCTTCTACTTTGATTATTGACCCAGCCGCTCATAATCTTGAAACTGGACTTGTTCAGATACTAGGAGACTTAAGGGTTGATGGAACGACAACTATTATCAATTCTACCACAATAAACGTAAGTGATAAGAACATTACTATCGCTAAAGACGCACTTACTGCTGGAGATGCAAATGGTGCTGGTATCACTATTGCAGGTGCTAACGCAACGCTTACTTACGCATCTGTTACAGATGATTTTACTTTTAACAAATCTATAAATGCAGTAGGGGGTACATTTAGCGGAAATGTTACTGGATCAAACTTAGCCATTTCTAACTGGAACGAGGCTTACGGATGGGGCGATCATGCTAACTTATATTTACCTCTTACTGGAGGCACATTAACTGGCGATTTATATATTGAGAATGCAGAACCAAAAATTAGGTTAAAAGAAAATGATACTTCCAATTTAGATAAAGAAATTTCACTTATTGGCGGTGCTATTTATATAAAGAACCTAAACGATGACAATACTGCCACAAACAATATGATTGTCATTGATAACAGCGGAAACTTCACAGCGAGTGGAACACTTACTGCTGTTGGGTACAACAAAACAAACTGGGATACTGCGTACAACGATAAAATTAACAGCGGTTATTTTGATTCAAATACTGGTGATTTAGTTTTAACGCAACAAGACGATAGCACGCTTGAAATAAATTTTGATGACCGATATGTAATTGCAAACACAGCAAACTTTAAAACAAACACTTACAGCGTAGATAGTGGTCTTGGGACACAAAGGTATAAGTTGATGACTGGTAGCCAAACTGACCAGTTTTTTCATATTACAATAAATAGGGCTTACGACTATGGTAACAACGACCAAACAAAACAACAGATAATTTATCAGCGCAGACAAACTGGCAAGAATTTAAGATGGCGATTAGATGGTGATATAACTGCATCACAACAAGTTTTTATTGAAATATACGCAAGGGCAAACGGAGAAGATGATGTTTGGCTTGTATGTACCGACTATGCCTTGCCACAAGTATATGTTGAATACGATGGTTTTTCTTGGTATGGTTTAACCACAGCAGACACGCCAACTGGAACGCTAATAAAAACAACTGAATTAACTGAGTCAAACAAACCTAACTGGGATGAACAAGTTGGCCTTGTAAAAACAACTGAACTTTATAGCGATACCACATATTTAAGGGGATCAGCTTTTGTGCTTGCGCCAAATGGTTCAAGCTACGATACGCTTGTTTATAGAGATGGAACAAACCCACACGTTTTGTATGCTGGTGGTGGTACTTCTACGCAATGGAACACAGCGTATAGTTGGGGCGACCACGATGGGTTGTATGCACCAATTTCACACACACACCCTTATTTGCCTTTGGCTGGTGGAACCCTTACTGGCAATTTAAATGTTGTCACTTCAAATGTTGGCACAACAACTCTATATAGTTTAGCTTCAATTGAAGGTGTTGATGCACATTTGGATTTAATTTCAAGTGCGGATGGTTCTTGGGGGTCTGCTATTAATTTTGTTGAAGGAACTAATGCAACAACAAACGCAAACATTTGGAGTATTGCAAGGCAAACAACTGGTGGTGATGGTAGTTTGAATTTTAATTATGGAACATTAAACAATCACAATGTTGCTGGTATAAAAGTTAAATTCAGTAATGACGGTATTATAACAGCGACTGGTGGTACTTCTACGCAATGGAACACAGCGTATAGTTGGAGTAACCACGCAGATGCTGGTTATTTAACAGATATTACTACACAAACAGACCCAAAATACCTACGCAGCAACGCTGATGACACAGCCACTGGTACGATAACTTTTGAAAACGGAATTAAAATTGGAACTGGCACTTTTGGAACTTCAGCCAATAGGGCGAGTATTGTTTTTGGTGAAGGTTCACCAACAAGCAATTCAATGTACATTGAATATGATGGCGAAGGTTTAAGTGGCAATGCAAACAGCTTGTTTATTGGTAGATTTGATACAGCGTCTGATATTGCGAGATTTACCTATGGTGGGGATATATCATTTACTTCCAACAACTGGTCAGTAACTTCAAATGGTACTATCACTGCTGCGCTTTTTGTAAAATCAGGTGGTACTTCAAGTCAATTTTTAAAAGCAGATGGAACTGTTGATTCAACCCAGTTTTTACGCAGTGACGCTGATGATTACACCACTGGTAAATTAGGAATAGGCACGACTACGCCTATTGATTTGTTAAACGTAAACAAAGAAGATGCGGAATCTAAAATAGTAATATCTAGAGGGGGTACAAATCTAGCGGTTAGTACTTCTATAGGTAAGTTAGATTTTTATGCTGATTTTGAAGGTTCTCCAATACCTTATGCCAATATAAATGCGTACTCTAATGCGTTGAGTGGGGTTAGGAGTTCATTAGATTTTAATGTTAAATCTACTTCTGGAAACATATTGACTGGCTTAACTGTTTACGGAACAAGCAGCGGGGTAAATGTTGGCATAGGCACTGATTCGCCTGGTTACAAACTTGAAGTAAACGGGTCAACACAAGTAGAAGATTACTTAAGAATAACAAATACTGCTGGTTCGCAAAAAATTGTTTTTGGAAACCAGGATAGCGCTGGCGCAAACAACCCTTCTATAATTTTTGCTGCAAATGGAAACACTTATATTGGTGGTGGAAACAGTTGGAGTGGTAATGGTGGAACTGTTGATTATACTGCTACTTTTTCAGACAATGGTAACGTAGGCATAGGCACGACTTCGCCTATTGCAGATGGATTGACCATAAGAAGGGAGGGTAGCGATAGAAAGGTTTTATTGAAACTTGATAGGCCAAACACAGCTGGGCTTCAGACAGCAATGCAGTTTACAGTTGGAAACATTATGGTCGGGCAGATACAACACGAATATGTTGCATCTAACTACAACCATATGTCTTTTACATTAAGGGCTGTAAATGGTAGCAACATAATACCTTTGTGGTTAGAGAATAGTGGAAACGTCGGCATAGGCACGACTAGTCCAGCTGCTGAATTAGACATAGCAAAAGATATTGATGCTAAATTAAGAATAACATCTACAAGAAATGGTGCTTTTGTTAATGGAAACAATTTTGGTTCATTAGAATTTTACGGAAAAGATACTTCAGGTCTTGGAGAAGGAATAAGAGCAGCTATAAGAGCAAAGGCAGATGGAATTTTTGGAGTAGATACTAATTTAACTTTTTCTACTTCAAACGGAACATTGGGTCTTGATGAAGAACGTATGCGTATTACCTCAACAGGCAACGTAGGCATAGGCGCGATTGCGCCAAGCAGAAAATTACACGTTGTTGGAGATGGTGCTTTTACAAGTAATTTAGAAGTAGGTTACGGGAATAATGCAAGTGAAAACTGGTTTCAAATAGGTACAGGAAGAACAACTAATGGGTATGCTTATATAGACCTTATTGGCGACGCCACATATACTGATTATGGTTTTAGAATTATAAGAGGTAACACTGGGGCGAATGCGGCATCTGATATTATACACAGGGGCACTGGTGATTTTGATTTAATAACAACAGACGCCGCTTCTTTAGTTTTCAAAACGTATTCAGCAGAAAGAATGCGTATAGATTCTTCTGGGAATATTGGCATAGGCACGACTTCGCCTGGTTATAAATTAGATGTGAATAGCGGTATAATGGGGGCTAGTTTTACTTCTGGAGCAGGTGGATATACTTCAGTTAGATTTAGAAGTGCTAATGGAGGCGCGATTGGATCCTTAACTACATATCTAAATAAAATATATATAGGAAGCGAAAACTCTGGCGGTACGGGTTGTAATGCTGAAATACTTATAGAACCAAACGTTGGTAATATATTATATTTAAAACAAGGCGGCAACGTTGGCATAGGCACGACTTCGCCAAGTAGAAAGCTTGACGTTGTTGGTGATTGGAAACTTGGAAATATAGCTGGTGGTTATTTTGGCGATTATCTTTACGGAACTGAATTAAATGTTGCTGGATTAACTTCTGGTGGTTGGGCAAGGGCTAATAAAATTACGACAAGCGATTCTAGCGGAACAGTTTTCTTTGGGGTTTTTGGGGATACTACAACTGTTACAAGGGCATACTGGACTATTGATAATCCAGCGTCTGTAGACACTACTGGATACGCGTCGTCAAACGGTATAATTCTACTTAGGGATGGCCGAGTCGGCATAGGTACGACTTCGCCAAGTGGCGTATTACACGTTGCTGATACGCCAAGTCAAGTGACCTTAATGCTTGGTAGGGCAAGCGGAGTAGCTACTATAAAGTCTGATGGTACTGCGGATGGCCATATGATTATTGACTCTGGAAGTGGAGGAACTGCTGTATTTTTACAAAACTATACGACTGGAAATGTTTATTTAGCTACTGGAGGCGGCAATGTTGGTATAGGCACAACGACAACAAATGCTAAGCTAACGGTGGCTGGCGACATATTACCAAGCGCAGACAACACTGGTGTAATTGGAAATACAGATTATACTTGGGCTGATGGTCAGTTTACAAACCTATCTGTAAACAGCAC
>Ga0208437_1000518_pt1 | contig 11117 bp, 10 predicted proteins | sample ColrivemetaGS705_FD_187602 | JGI IMG/M metagenome (GOLD analysis project Ga0208437, IMG submission 187602) | Estuarine microbial communities from the Columbia River estuary - Flood tide ETM metaG S.705 (SPAdes) (version 2) | ecosystem: Environmental > Aquatic > Marine > Intertidal zone > Estuary... | reverse complement strand
GAGGCGGTTGCCGATATTTGGACACCTGAGCACCTGAACGGTTTCTTGGCTGACCCTAAAGGTTACGCACCAGGTACAAAGATGGGCTTCAAAGGCCTGTCGAAAGTAGAAGATCGCGCGAACATCATCGCCTATCTTGATAGCCTCGACGGCTAAGTCAAAAGAGACATCTAGAATTTCGGCCGCTCCAAGCAATTGGGGCGGCCTTTTTGTTGGGACGGGGCCTGTTTACGGGGTTATCACGCAATCTCAACTTGAAACTTGCCTCAATCGCCCGCAAGCTTTGGCAAAATTGCGTAAAGCAGAAACGTTACTCGGGGAGCCATGATGCAAAATCAAGCCAAAGCAAAAGTCGCCACACCTGTGCAATCTCACGTAAGTCTTATTTTCACAGGGGCCGCTATCATGATTGGCACCGCGGTTTGGGCAGGACAAGCCTTTGCCCAAGGCGATGACCCTGTCACGATATCGCATGGTTACTCTAACTTTGGCGATGTGATGTATCCCGCCGATTTCCCGCATCTGAACTATGTGAATCCCGATGCGCCAAAAGGCGGCGAGATGTCACAATGGGCGCAGGGCACGTTTGACAGCTTTAACACGTCAACGCGCAAAGGCACGCCAGCGGCCCTTGCGACCATCGGGAATGAGAGCATTTTGGTCGGAACGTCCGACGATCCATATGGCGCCTATTGCTATCTGTGCACGACGTTAGAATACCCTGAAAGCCGCGATTGGGTGATTTTTAACCTGCGCGACGACGTGAAATTTTCGGATGGCACGGGCATGACCGCCGAGGATGTGGCCTATACCTTCAAGCTATATCTTGAGCAGGGGATCACCGAATACCGTGAAGTTTATTCTCAATTCGTCAAAGACGTAGAGGTTTTGGGGCCGTATAAGATCAAGTTCAGCTTTACCGAAGATGCGCCGCGCCGCGATGTTGTAACGTGGGTCGGGGGTACGACGGCGTTCTCGAAGGCGTGGTTTGAGAAAACGGGAGCGCGGCTCGACGAATCTACCGATGCGCCGTTCATGTCAACGGGGCCGTATCTGCTTGATAGCGTCGATATTGGTCGTCAGATTATATACCGCAAAGACCCAAATTGGTGGGGTGCCGATCAACCGCTAAGTGTTGGCCGCAATAACTTTGAAACCATCCGCGTCGAGTATTTTGCCGATAGTGCCGCCGCATTCGAAGGGTTCAAATCGGGGGCATATTCTTTCCGTCAGGAGACCAGTTCAAAGGAGTGGGCGACAGGATATGATTTCCCTGCGTTGGACAATGGCTGGGTCGTAAAGACCGAATTGCCTGATGGTTCGATTGGAAGTGCGCAGGCTTTTGTCTTTAACCTTGATAAACCACAGTGGCAGGACGCGCGCGTGCGTGAGGCGATCGGCCTAATGTTTAACTTTGAATGGTCGAATGAATCTTTGTTTTACGGCCTGTATTCGCGGGTCAATTCGTTCTGGCAGAACTCTGACCTTGAGGCAAAAGGCACACCATCGACGGGTGAGGTCGCGATTTTGCAGCCTTTGGTCGATGAGGGTCTGTTGCCTGCGTCGATCCTGACGGATGAGGCGGTTATGTCGCCTGTGTCTTCGACGATTGACCGCCCCTTGGATCGTGGCAACCTGCGCCGTGCCTCTGCTCTTTTGGATGAGGCGGGCTGGGTTTCTGGAGCGGATGGTATTCGCCACAAAGACGGACAGACGCTTGATGCGGTCTTCCTGAACTACTCCCCGCTTTTTGACCGTATTATCAACCCGATGATCGAAAACCTCACCCGCTTGGGCGTGAATGCAAAGCTAGATCGGGTCGATACCTCGCAATATATCGAGCGTCGCCGTTCGGGTGATTTCGATTTGGTGACCCACACAATGACCCAAGGCTTCGAGCCTGGGCAGTCATTACGCCAATGGTTCGGATCAGAGGCCGCAGACGATAGTTCACGCAATATCATGCGTTTGCGCTCCGCTGCTGTGGACCGTGTGATTGATGCGGTGGTTGCGGCGGAAGAACTGGATGACATCCAAACAGCGTCCCGCGCTCTTGATCGTGTCTTGCGCGCCGAAAAATTCTGGGTGCCGCAGTGGTTTGATAACAAGCATAAGGTCGCTTATTTTGATCAATACCGCCATCCTGACGCATTGCCACCGTTTGCACTGGGGGAACTGGATTTCTGGTGGTATGACGCCGAGGCCGCTGCCGGGTTAAAAGACGCAGGCGCGTTCCAGTAAGCGAAAGTAGGACCTCATGGCCGCATATATCCTGCGCAGGCTTTTGCTTGTTATCCCAACGTTGCTTGGGATTATGATCATCAACTTTGTGCTGACCCAATTCGTGCCCGGTGGGCCGATTGAGCAAATCATCGCCAAGATGGAAGGCGGCGGCGACGTGTTTGAGGGCATCGCAGGTGGCGGAAGCGAGATCATTGAGGGGGCCAACGGCGATTATGTTGGTGCACGCGGCTTGCCCAAAGAGTTCATCGAAGAGCTGGAGCGCGAGTTTGGCTTTGATAAGCCGCCGCTTGAGCGTTTCCTCACGATGATGTGGAACTACATGCGCTTTGATTTTGGCGAGAGTTATTTCCGGTCCATTTCTGTCGTGGATTTGATCCTTGAGAAGATGCCTGTGTCGATCACGCTGGGGCTTTGGTCGACGTTGATTGCCTATATGATCTCGATTCCGCTGGGGATTAAGAAGGCCATTCGCGACGGATCGCGATTTGATACGTGGACGTCGGGCGCGATTATCGTGGGCTATGCGATCCCCGGATTTTTGTTCGCGATTTTGCTGATTGTGATGTTTGCGGGCGGGTCGTTCTGGCGGTTCTTCCCGCTGCGCGGTTTGACCTCTGATAACTGGGAAGAGCTTTCGATGATTGGCAAGGTGCTCGACTATTTCTGGCACATCACCTTGCCTGTTTTGGCCTCGACGATCTCTGCTTTTGCGACGCTGACACTCCTGACCAAGAACAGTTTTCTCGACGAGATCAAAAAGCAATATGTGATGACCGCGAAGGCCAAGGGTCTGACCGAGAACCGTGTGCTTTATGGCCATGTGTTCCGTAACGCGATGTTGATCGTGATCTCTGGTTTTCCGGCGCTGTTTATCGGTGTGTTCTTTGGCGGGTCGTTGATTATCGAGACGTTGTTTAGTCTTGATGGGCTGGGGCGTCTTGGCTTTGAGGCTGCTGTTGCCCGCGACTATCCCGTTGTTTTCGGAACACTTTTCGCATTTTCATTGATGGGCTTGGTCATCGGGATTATCACCGACTTGACCTATGTGTTCATCGATCCCCGTATTGATTTTGAGGCGCGTGGCTGATGAAATTATCTCCTCTCAATCAACGCCGCTGGCGGAATTTCAAACGGAACCGCCGCGCGGTCTGGTCGCTGGTTATCTTTTCGATCCTGTTTGGATTGTCGCTATTTGCCGAGCTTCTGGCCAACGACAAGCCGATCCTTGTGTCGTATCGCGGCGAAATTCGCAGTCCTGTGATTTCGTTCTATTCCGAGAAAGACTTCGGCGGCGATTTCCCGACCGAGGCAGGTTATTCCGACCCCGAGGTGCAGTGTTTAATTGTGACAGGTGGCGTTGAGGATTGCTTTGATACGCCCGAAGATTTGATCGCTCAGGTCGCCGCAGGGGGCAGTCCTGCAGTTGATGGATTTGAAAAAGGCTGGATGATCTGGCCGCCGATCCCTTACGCCTATGACACGATTGTCGACGTGGCGGGCGTAGCGCCTGCGCCGCCGTCAGAGACGAATTGGCTCGGGACCGATGACACCAAGCGGGACGTGGTCGCGCGGATCATCTACGGATTCCGTTTGTCGATTGTTTTTGCAGGGATCGTGGTGATTGGATCAAGCCTGATTGGCATCGTTGCAGGTGCTATTCAGGGGTATTTTGGCGGCTGGACCGATCTGGTGTTCCAGCGCTTCATCGAAATTTGGACGGGGATGCCCTCGCTTTATGTGATCATCATCGTCTTTGCGATTTTGGGGCGAAGTTTCTGGCTGTTGGTGTTCCTGACGATCCTGTTTGGCTGGCCGTCATTGGTGGGCGTGGTGCGCGCCGAATTCTTGCGTGCCCGCAATTTGGAATATGTCCGCGCGGCGAAGGCCTTAGGTGTCTCGGACCGCGTGATCATGTTCCGCCACATGCTGCCCAACGCGATGGTGGCGACGGTGACGATGTTGCCGTTCCTGATCACGGGCGCGATTGGCGGCTTGGCCTCGCTTGATTTCCTCGGGTTTGGGTTGCCGTCCTCCGCCCCGTCGCTGGGTGAGCTGACCTTGCAGGCCAAGCAGAATTTGCATGCCCCTTGGTTGGGGTTCACGGCATTTTTTACCTTCGCGATCATGCTGTCGCTTTTGGTGTTTATCTTTGAGGGCGTCCGCGATGCCTTTGACCCCAGAAAGACGTTTTCATGAGCACGATCCTGAAGGTCCAAGACCTCAATGTCCGCTTCCGCCAAGACGGTGAAACAACGCACGCGGTGCGCGGTGTTTCGTTTGTGGTGGAAAAGGGTGAGACTGTTGCGCTTGTCGGCGAGAGCGGGTCGGGGAAGTCTGTGACGGCACTTTCTACCGTGCAATTGCTGGGCGATAGCGCGCAGGCTGATGGCTCGATTACCTATATGGGTCAGGAAATGATCGGCGCGTCGGAGCGCGATTTGCAGGCTGTGCGTGGCAACGACATCAGCTTTATTTTCCAAGAACCGATGACGTCGCTGAACCCGCTGCATACGATTGAGCGGCAGTTGACCGAGAGTATTGAATTGCATCAGGGACTACGTGGCCCTGCGGTTACTGCGAAGATTATTGAACTGCTCGAACAGGTTGGTATCCGCGACGCGACAAGCCGTTTGGGGGCTTATCCGCATCAGCTATCGGGTGGACAACGGCAGCGTGTGATGATCGCGATGGCGCTGGCGAACGGGCCAGAGTTGTTGATTGCCGATGAGCCGACGACGGCGTTGGATGTGACCATTCAAGCGCAGATTTTGGATTTGCTTGCGGATCTCAAGCGTGATGTCGGCATGTCGATGCTGTTTATCACCCATGACCTGACGATCGTGCGCAAGATTGCCGACCGCGTTTGCGTGATGAAAGATGGCGAGATTGTCGAGCAGGGGCCGACCTCCGAGATTTTCGCCAATCCGCAGCACCCCTATACGCAGATGTTGCTGGCAGCGGAATCGACGGGTTATCCAGCGCCTGTGCCTGATGATGCAAAGGTGGTGGCCGAGACAAAGAACCTTAAAATCTGGTTCCCGATCCATGCTGGATTGCTGAAACGCACCGTGGGCTATGTGAAGGCCGTGAATGACGCGAGCCTTATGGTGCGGGCGGGCGAGACCGTGGGCATCGTGGGCGAGAGTGGGTCGGGCAAGACGACGCTGGCGCTGGCGATCATGCGTCTGATTAAATCCGAAGGGCAGATCGTGTTTATGGGCGACAATATCGACGCCTTTAACCAAAAGCAGATGCGCCCGTTGCGTGGCGATATTCAGATCGTGTTCCAAGACCCTTATGGCTCGCTTTCTCCGCGGATGACGGTCGAGCAGATCATCGCTGAGGGTCTTGGCGTTCATGGGATTGAGCAGGGCAGGGACCGTCGCGAGATGGTGGCCGAGATCATGGCGGAGGTTGGCCTCGATCCGGTCCTGATGGACCGCTATCCGCATGAGTTTTCGGGTGGCCAGCGGCAGCGGATCGCGATTGCCCGCGCAATGATTCTACGGCCTAAGCTGTTGGTTCTAGACGAGCCGACGTCCGCACTTGATATGACCGTGCAGGTGCAGATTGTAGAACTGTTGCGCGATTTGCAGGTGAAATACGGGCTGGCCTATTTGTTCATCAGTCACGACCTTAAGGTCGTGCGCGCCATGTCACATAAGGTGATGGTGATGAAGCAGGGCGATGTTGTTGAAGCGGGCGATGCGGATGCGATTTTTGACGCACCTGAAACCGAATATACCCGCGCATTGATGGCCGCCGCCTTTGAGGGGCGGTCGATCTAGGTGACAGAGTTTCGCGCAGCAAGGGTTGAGGATACCCCCGCACTTGCGGCGCTTTGGACGGATGGTTGGCACGCGGCCCATGCCGCGATTGTGCCTGCGGGGCTTACGGCTTTGCGCACCTATGACAGTTTTTCTGATCGGCTTGCGCGGGATTTGTCCGTTTGCCGCGTTGGGGAAATTGACGGCACGATTGTGGGGTTCCACATCATCAAAGACGCCGAGGTCTATCAGTTTTATGTCGGGGCTGATGCGCAAGGAACCGGCTTTGCAGCAAGGCTTATGGCCGATGCCGAACATGTTTTACGCTGGGCAGGGGAGCGTGATGCTTGGCTTGCCTGTTCTATTGGAAACGCGCGTGCGGCGGCGTTTTATGTCAAAGCTGGCTGGTCCAATGTCGGGACTGAAACGCTTGATCTGGATACGTCAGCAGGGGCTTTCCCGCTGACGGTGTGGCGGTTTGAAAAGGTTCTTTAGCCTTCGGTGCCGATCATGAAGCAAGGTGTGCCACGTGCCTGTAGGCGGCGGCAGGCCAGATCGGCAGTTTCGCGGGACAGCCCCATGAAGTTTGCGTCAAAGCCAGAGGATCGTGCAACGACGCTGCGCGTTGATCCGTCAAGCGTGCTCATCTCGTTGAGCGCAACTTTGAGCAAGACGCGTTCTGCCTCGTAGCGGGAATTGTAGCGCCCGATGTTCACGCCCCAAAGCCTGCCGCCAGATGTCGAGACGCGTGTGACGATCTCGGGGGCTGGTTCTGGTGTGATTTCGGCTGACGCGGTTTGGATGTTTGTTGGGCGTGCTTGCGGGGCTGCTTGATCGGCTGTCGCAAGGGCAACTGCCACGGCATCCTGTGCTTCGGTTGGTGCGGGGGGTGCAGGAGCAGGCGCCGGTGCAGCGGCGTCGGCCGCACCCAGAACGGCTGCCAATACGTCGTTGATGTCGTCGGAATTGACGGCCAGTTGCACGTCTTGCACAGGGCGCGTTTGAGGGCGTGGGCTTTGCGAGACGCTGCCTGAGACGCGGATGGTTTTGCCTGCGCCGCCATTGGTTGCGGGCGATGAGTTCCCCTGCACGACTTCGGCGGAGGCTACCAGTTCTGGGCGGTCAATTGTGGCCCGTGTCGGCGCACGGTTAAAGCCAAGGTCCATCAGTTCAGTGATCTGCTTGTTGCGTGCGGCAGTGGAAGTGCCGCCAAAGACGGTTGCAATCACGCGTTCTTGTCCGCGTTGCGCGGAGGCAACAAGGTTGAAGCCAGCAGCATTTGTATACCCCGTTTTGATCCCATCAGCGCCCTCATAGCTATCGAGCCAGCGGCGGTTGGTGTGACGTACTTCGGCGATGCCCGCATCAGCGGTACGGCGGGAGAAGAGGTTGTAGTATTGGGGGAAGTCATAGATGACGTGCCGCCCAAGGACGGACATGTCGCGTGCGGTCGACAAGTGACCTGACTGCGTGAGACCGTTGGCGTTCTTGAATTTGGTGTTTGTCATGCCCATTGCCGCAGCGGTGCGGTTCATGCGCGTTGCAAATGCGTCTTCTGATCCAGAGATGGCTTCGCCAATTGCTGTGGCGGCATCATTGGCAGACTTTACGGCTGCTGCGCGCAAGAGATAGCGCATCTTGATCTTTTGACCTGTGCGCAGACCCAATTTTGACGGTGGTTCCGCGGCAGCGTTAGCGGTGACTGTCACTTCGGTATCAAGCGTGATCTCGCCGCGCTGAATTGCCTGAAACGCTATATAGAGGGTCATCATTTTCGTGAGGGACGCCGGGTGCAGGCGCGTGTCGGCATTACGTGCGTGCAGAACTTCACCCGTCCGCGCATCCATAACAAATGCTGCGTAAGGTGCCGCATGACTTCGCGATCCTGCAAAGGATACGCCAATCAAACAAATGCACATAATAACCCAACGAAGGGCCAATGGTCCAAAACGACTATTCACGTCGACTGCCTCGATTTTACTGCCTCTGGCCCCGGATTTATTCCGTGGTGCCTTATGATTACCTTAAACGTAGCACAAAGAATTTTTTCGGAAAATACCCTAATTTCAAAGACTTTCGGTGTGACATTCGTGCAGTTAAAACTAGATGTAGCGTCTGACGTTGGAAAGACCCGCTAGATAGAATGCAAGGGCGGATCTTTTCATAACCTATTAAGATTCGGAATTTCAGATTAGGGACTGAATTGCAGAGAGGTCTTTCAACTCTTGCAGGGGGTCCTATATAAGGCATCTATCGAAACGGAGCATTTGCATGCTGGCAGAGTTTTACATGATGGCCGACAAAGAAGGCGACGATGACAATGATGTCGGCGTAGTCCTTGACGTGAAGCCTAAAACAAAGCGCCCGCCAATGTATAAGGTGCTGATCCTTAACGATGATTTCACGCCAATGGAATTTGTTGTGCATGTGTTGGAGAAGTTTTTCGGCCTGTCACATGCGCAAGCGTTTGAAATTATGTTGACCGTTCACAAAAAAGGCGTCGCGGTTGTCGGCGTCTTTAGTCACGAGATTGCGGAAACCAAAGTGGCGCAAGTCATGGATTTCGCTCAACGTCACCAACATCCTCTGCAATGCACGATGGAAAAAGAATAGCGCTGACTATTCGTTAGGTTCCCATGTCCCAATCCCGCCTTTCGACCGCCATTGATGATGGTGCCTTGGTTTTGCCTGCGGGCAAGATTGCTGTGATGCGCCCTGCGGCGGATTATGATGTTGCGCCGTTGAACCGCGACGATGTGATGATCAGCCACGGCTATTATCCTGATTTCTCTGCATGGAGCGATGCGGGTTATGTCGTGACACCAAAGGCCGAGCCTGCGTCGGTTGCGATTGTGGTCGTGCCGCGGTCAAAGGCATTGGCGCGTGATATGATCGCACGGGCGGCGTCTTGGGCCGAGTTGGTGATCGTGGACGGGCAGCGCACGGATGGCGTCGATAGCCATTTTAAGGATTGCCGCAAGCGTCTGGGCGATTTGCCATCGATCCCAAAGGGGCATGGCCGCATTTTCTGGTTTGCCCGCACGGATAAATTTGCCGATTGGATCACCCCGCCGCCTGAAATGGGTGCGCATGGATATTTCACCACGGCGGGTGTGTTCTCGGATGGCGCTGTCGATGCAGGATCTGCGTTGTTGGCCGAAAGCTTGCCTGAGAAGCTCCCTGCGAAGATGGCGGATTTGGGCGCTGGTTGGGGCTATCTTGCTGGTCCCGTGCTTGCGCGCAAGGGCGTTCAATCGCTTGATTTGATCGAAGCAGAGGCCTTGTCGCTGGACTGTGCGCGCCTGAATGTGACCGATCCGCGCGTGAAGTTTCATTGGGCAGATGCGATGCAATTCCAATCTAAACCTGGTTTTGATGGTGTGGTGATGAACCCGCCGTTCCATACAGGCCGCGCGTCAGAGCCGCATTTGGGCCGTGCTTTTATCGCAGCGGCCGCGCGGGTTCTTGCGTCGCATGGCAAACTTTGGATGGTTGCGAACCGTCATTTGCCCTATGAACAAGCCTTGCGGGACAGTTTCCGTAACGTTGAAGAGATTGCAGGTAACGGCGCGTTTAAGGTGTTCCACGCCACGCGTCCAAACCGCTAGGAGAAGCAGATGTCGTTTTCGATTTCAGGTAAAACCGCGATTGTGACAGGTGCCGGCAATGGTGTTGGCTTGGCGATTGGGCGGCATTTTGTGAACCAAGGCGCGAATGTCGTCTTTGCCGATATGGATGAAGACGCGCTGCAGCGTGAGATGGGCGGTCTGGCCGACAAAGAAGGTCAGGTGCGGATTTTTGCGGGCGACTTGCGTAAGAAACTGACGATTGCGAACCTGCTTTCGGCGACAATCGACGCCTTTGATCGCGTTGATATTTTGGTGAATGCGTCGCGTCAGGTTTTGCCGACAGATACGCTTTCGACGGATGATAAATCGGTTGATGACCTGTTGCAGCAGAATGTTCTGGCCGGACTGCGCCTTAGCCAAGCGGTCGCGCGGCGTATGATTAAACAGGCCGAGGTAGAAACGGACGAAGACGCGCGTGGGTCGATAGGCTCGATTGTCAATATGAGTTCAATTGCAGCACAGCGTTCGCATCCTGATTTGCTGGCCTACTCGATCAGCTGTGCCGCTTTGGATCAAGCAACGCGGTCATTGGCTGTGGCTTGGGCACCAAAGCGCATTCGTGTGAATGGTGTAGCGTTTGGGTCGTTGATGAGCGCAAGCCTGCAAGAGGCGCTGCGCGATGATGATGACATGCGCGAGGCAATTATTGCTGCTACGCCGTTGAACCGTATCGCAAGTGCCACTGAAGTGAGCGATGCGGTGCAATATCTGGTGTCAGATGCATCCAGCTTTGTCACAGGTCAGATCATTACTGTGGATGGCGGCCGCACCTTGCTTGATCCAGCCGCCGTATCTGCCCACTAATTATTCGGGGTTTGCGGCCAGACATTGTTGGCGTGCGGCCTCGGAATTGATTTGCATTTGGCGCTGGCGTTCTTCGAGTGACTGAAGCTTTGCGCGCTTTGCGTTCAGGTCGATTGCGACGGGAACTCGCACGTCGCGCACCTCTGTTTGTTTACACCGTGTGCGAATTTCAGTGCCATCAGGCAGGACCGATTCGCAAATTGCGTTCACTTCGCGGAACTTTTGTTCTGTTTCGACCGCAAAGCCGCGATCCAGATTGCCGCGTGTCTCGACGATTAATCTGTTGAGGACCCTTTAATCCTTGTTCACACCCGCAAGACAAGCCTCGCGCGGCGTCGCACAGGCGGCAAGAAGGGGAATGAGGGCAAGTGTGACAAAACGCATATTTGGGCTCCGGTCTTGAATATGGCAGTAGGTTGTGGTGCTAAGGTGTTACTGGGCCTTTGCGGCTTGTTATACAATATCAACGTGAAGGTGCGACAATGACGGAAGCAATGGAACAGCAAAAAGCGCAGGCTTCGGCGTGGTTTCGGACTTTGCGCGATGAAATTGTCGCGGCGTTTGAGGCGCTTGAGGATCGTCAGGTGGCAGATTTGCCAGCGGGGCGGTTTGAAGTGAATGAGACCACCCGCACGTCAGATGACGGGTCGGACGCAGGCGGCGGTTTGATGTC
>Ga0208437_1000511_pt1 | contig 11163 bp, 3 predicted proteins | sample ColrivemetaGS705_FD_187602 | JGI IMG/M metagenome (GOLD analysis project Ga0208437, IMG submission 187602) | Estuarine microbial communities from the Columbia River estuary - Flood tide ETM metaG S.705 (SPAdes) (version 2) | ecosystem: Environmental > Aquatic > Marine > Intertidal zone > Estuary ... | reverse complement strand
TAACCTCGACACCGGGTGGATTACAGACAGCCTGGCCGAGCACAATAGGATTAGGTTATCTAGATTCCGCTCTGCCTGGTAATGGTATTTGGCAAATTTATTCGGGTGGAGTAGTTACAGGTAATATTGGCCCTAGTGTTGCATTATCTGAAAATACCTGGTATCATACCGCCGTGGTTAGAAATAGTGGCACTACAAAACTATATATTGACGGCACAGAAAATCTTTCTATATCAGATTCTTATAATTATACTGGTACATATATGGTTATTGGTGGTTACTATGATACTAATTATTTACACCAAGGTTACATTCAAGATTTAAGAGTTAGTAAAGGTTTAGCAAGATATACCGCTAACTTCACACCGCCTACTAGTTCACTCAAAGGTTAAATTTATATATATATATATATTAAAACTAAAAAAGCGTTTAACGCTTTTTTATTGTTTACGATTTGATAAATACTTGTAATATTATAAAGTATTTTCTAGGAGAATAAAATGCCAGTTTCAATTCCAAGCAATCCATCTGTCGGTGATAGAATTACAATTGGTTCAAGACAATTAGAATGGAATGGAAGTAGATGGATTCAGCCACCTTCAACACCATCTGTTGTCGCAGAACAAGTTGTTGCACAGTCTTCAGCCACAGCGCAAGCAAAAGCAGATGAAGCAGAAGCAGATGCAATCGCGGCAGCAGCGGTAGAAGCGCAAGCAAAAGCAGATGCTGCACAGGCAGCAGCGGTAGAGACTGCAGCAATAGAAGCACAAGCAAAAGCAGATGCAGCACAAGCAGCAGCCGAAGCAACAGCGGCAGCCGATGCACAACAAAAAGCAGATGAAGCCCAAGCAGCGGCAGAAGCAACAGCAGCAGCAGATGCACAGCAAAAAGCAGATGCAGCACAAGCAGCGGCAGAAGCAACAGCAGCCGCAGATGCACAACAAAAAGCAGATGCGGCGGCAGCGCAAGCGGTCTCTGATGTAACAGGTGGTGCAAGTGAAGCATTTGATACATTAAAAGAAATAAGTGATGCTATGGCAACTGACCAAGATGTTGCAACTGCTATTAGTCAAATATCTCCTCAACAATTAGTATTAGATGGCAATGATTTAAGTATATCAGATGGCAATACTATTGATTTATCTGGACTTTCAGGTGGTAGCGGCACCGGGGAAAAAGGCGATACAGGTGATACAGGTCCAGCAGGCCCAGCAGGCCCAGCAGGTGCAGATGGCGCAGCAGGTGCAGATGGGGCAGTCGGTCCAGCAGGTGCAGATGGGGCAGTCGGACCAGCCGGCGCAGATGGCACTGATGGTGCAGATAGTACTGTTCCTGGGCCAGCAGGCCCAGCAGGCCCAGCAGGTGCAGATGGAGCAGATGGAGTAGATGGCGCAGTAGGTCCAGCCGGGGCAGATGGTGCAGCAGGCGCAGATGGAGCAGATAGTACTGTTCCTGGTCCAAAGGGAGATACTGGCGATATAGGCCCAGCAGGCCCAGCAGGTGCTCAAGGGGAAACTGGAATTACTGGGCCAACTGGACCACAGGGGATTCAAGGGATTCAAGGTGCTGCTGGTTTAGGTATCACGTTCTTAGGAGAAGTTGCAACTGAAAGTGCATTGCCTGCAGGTGGGAATACACAAGGCGATGCTTATCTAGTGCAAACAGATGACAGTTTACACGTGTGGGATAACACTTCATGGGTAAGTGGAGGTTCTATTCAAGGACCACAGGGGATTCAAGGTGCTGCAGGTGAACAAGGAATTCAAGGAGAATCTGGAACTGACGGTTTAGATAGTACAGTTCCCGGACCAAAGGGAGATACTGGCGATATAGGTCCAGCAGGCCCAGCAGGTGAAGCTGGACCAGCCGGCGCAGATGGGGCAGACGGCACAAGTAATTGGGCTGATATAACCGGCACACCAACAACCTTAGCAGGTTACGGAATTACTGATGGCAATTCAGGTGGTGGTGTTTCATCATATAATGATTTAACAGACAAACCGACTATACCAGTTGATGTTGCTGATTTAACAGATAACGGCTTATTATTACTTCATAACGAAACTATTGTTTTATCCGATATCAGTGTCACATCAGAAACTCCCAGTGGTACAACAAGTACACTAGTATATGATGATAACACTGGTGTATTTACATTTACATCTGCAGTAGAAAGTTCAGGTGGCGGTGGTGTTTCATCATATAATGATTTAACAGACAAACCGACTATACCAGTTGATGTTGCTGATTTAACAGATAATGGACTTCTATTACTTCATAACGAAACTATTGTTTTATCTGATATTAGTGTTACATCAGAAACTCCCAGTGGTACAACAAGTACACTAGTATATGATGATAACACTGGTGTATTTACATTTACATCTGCAGTAGAAAGTGTTGGCGAAAAAGGAGATACAGGGGATACAGGTCCAGCCGGCGCAGACGGGGCAGTAGGCCCAGCCGGACCAGCAGGCGCAGATGGGGCAGATAGTACAGTTCCTGGTCCTAAAGGCGATACTGGGGATATCGGCCCAGCCGGACCAGCAGGCACAGATGGGGCAGATGGGGCAGATAGTACAGTTCCTGGTCCTAAAGGCGATACTGGTGATATTGGCCCAGTTGGTCCAGCCGGTGCAGATGGCGCAGATGGCGCAGATGGGGCAGATGGCGCAGATAGTACAGTTCCTGGTCCTAAAGGCGATACTGGGGATATCGGACCGGCAGGTGCTGATGGGGTAGATGGGGCAGTAGGCCCAGTCGGCCCGCAGGGTGCAACAGGCCCAATCGGTCCGGACGGTCTTCAAGGAGACATAGGGCCACAGGGGATACCTGGCATACAAGGTCCAGCAGGCGCAGATGGGGCAGATGGGGCAGATAGTACAGTTCCTGGTCCTAAAGGCGATACTGGTGATATTGGCCCAGTTGGTCCAGCCGGTGCAGATGGCGCAGATGGCGCAGTAGGTCCAGCGGGTGCTGATGGGGCGGACGGAACAAATGGGACAGATGGATTAGATAGCACTGTTGCAGGTCCGCAGGGATTAAAAGGTGACACTGGCGATACTGGTCCAACTGGACCAGCAGGTGCTACTACTATGACAGGACTAACTGATACTACGTTATCTAATGTTCAGAACTACAATTTTTTACAGTGGACTGGTTCTACATGGGCAAATAGTTACGCTTCGATACGTCACTTGATAGATGTTGATAGTGTAGGCCCATTGTCTACTGGTGATGTTCTAGTATGGAATCAAAATGCAAATGAATTTGAATTTAGAGCACATCAAACTATTACATCATTAAGTATCAATGCAAATATATTAAAATACACAGATGAAGATGGCGCAGAAACTAATATAGATTTGAGTACATATCTTGACGATACTAATCTAGCAAGAATCTCAGGTGGTACGTTGAATGCATCAACAGGTGTAGCAACATTTACACGTGATGATGCTTCTACATTCACATTAGACCTAAGTGATTTGTTAAATATAACTTTATCAGATATAAGTGTAGGAACACCTGCTACAGCGAGTGGCAACGGTGATCTATCATACGATAATACTACAGGTGTATTCACATATACTCCACCAGTTATACCATCTGATATATCAGATTTAACTGATAATAGTAATGTAATACCATCTGATATATCAGATTTGACAGATACAACAAGTGTGATTCCAACTGACTTCTCTGATCTTACAGACAATAATAACACACTCGCAGGAACAATCGCAACAACCGATTTAGATATGAATGGCAAAAGAGTACTATTTGCAAACATATATAATAACGAAGTTGATTTACCAAGTGCAACAACATATCATGGCATGTTTGCGCATGTTCACGGTACCGGTAAGGGATACTATGCCCATGCAGGTTCTTGGATTCCATTAGCAACAGAATCACAAGTTGCAAATATAACATTTAACGATATCACTTCCAAGCCAACCACTATTGCTGGATATGGTATTACAGATGCAGTAGAAGATTTTGCTGATTTAGGTACAACACCCACTACACTAGCAGGATATGGTATTACTGATGTTGTACCAACAGAATTATCTGATCTAACAGATGTATCGATTGTCTCACCATCTGATGGTCAAATAATGTTGTGGAATGCAACTAATAATAGATTTGAAGTGGGTGAAATTGGCAGTGCAATAACTACATTTGAAAAGGGTATATATGAAGTCGCAACTAGTAAATCACATGCACTTAATACGAATGTATCTGGCGATGCTGCGGCTAACTCTGGTGGGACAGTAATATTTGATACATCAATAAATGGAAATCTGTTTCATTATTATAATAATCAATTGAATTCACCTTCCTGGACAGCGAATATTACTAATCTTCCGACTACTAATTATCAATTCACTAATGTCACAATAATAATAAAACAACGACCTTGGGGAGGTACAAGCACAGTAGGATCATTGCCAACTGTGTATAAACTTGATGGTCAGACACATACTATACGGTGGGCAGATGGAGTGGCACCAAGTGCAACTGCTGATGGTGTTGATGTAATTCAATTAACTATTATGCCAATAGAAACATCAGATGGTACCGGAGTGCCTATATATAATACTATTCATATTTTAGGATCACATACTAGTCATCCATATTAAAGATAATTCAATACTAATACGAAGGAAAATACAATGCCATTTATTTCTTTAGTCAACGGAACAATGACTAGCGCATTCGCACTTAATAGCGGTGCTATACCACTTGGACCAGGAGCAACTGCACCATTATTAAACAACGCAGCGACTCCGTATGTGTTGAATAATCCTAGATTGTTTGATTCTTCCCAATCAAACGGCTATTCTTCATATACAGGTGACAGTTTTGGCAGTGCAATAGATAGTAATGCCACACACGTAGTAGCAGGCATTTACCGGGAAGATCAATTTACAGCCGAAGGATGGGAAGAGAACACAGGTGGCGGTGCAATATTTGATGCTAATACCGGAGCATTATTATATCCAATTTTAAATCCAAACCCAATGAACAGACGCGAAGATGGCATTGCATATGACACATATCACAATTCCGGTTCAGATCAGAACTATTATGGCTATGATTACTTTGGGCAATTCGTTTCTTGTACTGATAATTATGCAATTTTTAGTTCACAGGAATCATATGGACAAGGCTACGATTGGATTGGCGGTGCAGGTGCATTATACGTGTACAGATTATCAGATGGTGCGCAAATAAGAACAATACGAAGTCCATTCATAAGTCAAACGGCTCCAGGCAGGTTCGGGACGCCTATGTCCCTATCCTCTCTTTCGAAAGAAACTTATCAGGACACTTTTACTATTGCTGACTCTCCAGATGCACATCCTATTACAGGTTTAACAGTTGGGACTGGAAGTACCAATAGGAGCTACGGTGGATGTGTGCTATTAATAGATGCTGTTACTGACACTGTATTAAATACATTTGTTGCACCACAATATATGATAGAAACTGACCAATCTAGTTCTTGGAGAAATGGATTAAAAAGATCAGACTCATATACTGCAATTTATAGTGGCGAATTTTCCACATCAGCACAAAATAGTGATTATGTAGTGGCTAAGGGCCCAGCTTTAGCGAATGGACAAGCAATTGTACACGTATTTGATAGATTGGGCAGTAATTATCCAATACATGAAATTATTCAATCGGGGAATTTTGGTAATAGTATTTGTATGAACGAAGATTATTTGGCTATCAGTGACCCTTATGTGGCAGATGATTATGGCAATGAGTCAGGAAAAGTTTATATTTATGAAGTGGGAACATGGAATCTATTATATGTAATAGACAATCCCAATGCATGGGGAGTAACTTTCGGCGATCTCTTTGGCATAAGAATTTCAATGGATGGCAGATATCTTTCAATTGATACTAACGACATGTATGCGACAACAGCAGATCATGAAGGGTATACCGTAGGCAATGGCAATCCTACACCAAGACAGTATAAAACATATATATATGATTTGACTGATGGCAGTCTTATATACAGAGTTGATGATTCGGGAGGGTCAGACACTGAACTTAACAATTTTAAATTATTTGTTGGCGCTATAGCAGCAAACAACAATGGTAGAGACAGAGATGGTGCAATATATGCATATAATATTCCAACGACAAGTGATTGGCAAAATTCTACATTAGTGAATCAGTTAGATAATCCAAATCCACTTGGAACATCAGAAGGTGATAATTATGGCGGCGCTGTTGCGATATCTAATAACTTGGCAATTGTAAGTGCAAGATATGAAAGCGATGGCGGCGGTCTAAATTCTGGCAAAGTATACATATATGATGTTTCAGATGCAACTGCTAGTAGTTTAAAATATACAATATCAAATCCTAATGCATATAGTGCAAGTGCAGGAGATCAATTTGGTGTATCAGTTGCGATTGATGGTGACTTTGCAATTGTTGGTGCACCATATGAAGATGACGCTAATGGGTCTGATTCAGGAAAAGCATATATTTTTAATGTAGGTTCAAGTGGAAGCAGCACAGCACTACTTACCTTAGATAATCCTAATCCTACTGGAACAAGTGCGGATGACAACTTCGGTAGTAGTGTTGCAATTAATGATGACTATGCAATAGTAGGATCACCATATGAAGGTGACACTGGCGGTTTACAAGCTGGCAAAGTTTATATGTTTGATAAGAATGATGGCTCATTACTATTTACATTTGATAATCCAAGTGATCAAACTGCCAGCGATTTATTTGGTTCATCTGTTTCAATAAGCGGTAACATTTTAGCAATTAGTGCGCCATTGGACGATGATAACTCTGGAACAGACTCTGGAAGGGTATATTTATACAGTATCATAACAGGACAAATACTTCATACTATCAAAAATCCAAATCCTATTGGTACAAGTGCAGACGATACCTTTGGTGGAAGTATTGATTTACTAGGTGATTTCTTAGTGGTTGGTGCACCATATGAAGATGATCCATCATACACATACGCAGATGCAGGCAAAGCATATTTGTTCAGTAGTATATCAGGAGAATTACTGTATACATTTAATAATCCAAACGGAGATGACACAACCGAAGATGACCATTTTGGACATGCAGTTTCATTATCAGACAGTTATGTAATAATAAGTGGACATGATGAAGATGATAGTGCAAATTCTAGAACTGAAACTGGAAAAGCATACTTTTATAGTTTAGCAGATGGACTTCTAAAACACACTATAAGTAACCCTATTTCAGATTCAACTGCCCAGAGTGCTAAATTTTCACATTCAGTTGCAATTAATAACGAATATGCTATTATTGGTGCGCCAGGCGATCAATTTGCATCATTCCCGGGAAAAGTATTTGTATACTCAGCAGAAAAAATAATAGCATTGGGAAATCCAATTGTGTCAGTATCAGATAATTGGGCAACGCCAGAAATAACATCACAAATAGAAAGTCCCTATTTTCTAACGCAATATGACATTGACGAAGGCAAATCTGCATACGTTGATGCTGATTGGGGAAGCTCAGTTGTAAGTTTTGGTGATTACATAGTATCAGGTATGCCAAAAGATGACTATGATTATACACCAGGCGGTCAAAATCCACCCTTTGAGATCATTCAAACTGGAAGAATATTTGTGTATAGTGCTACTACTTCTGAACTATTATATGATATTAAGGCGCCAGAACCACTAGGAACACATACAAATGCATATAATGCGGGTCTTTTAGGTTCGATGGATAGACTTTGTGTGACAAGTAATTACATAATCGCAGGATATGGTCCTGGTAGTACTGTAGCACAAGATAGAAATAAAATTCATTTCTTTGATATAAAAACTGGAAATCTTGTACACACAATACGAGATCCGGAACATTCAACTGACCCTGGCAAAAAATGGCCACTGTTTATGGATGTATCAGAAGATGGTAATTGGTTAGTGGTAACATGTTATAATAGAACTGTGAACGGAGTTGTAAATGCTGGTAGAGCTTATATCTATGATGTTTCTACTAAACAACTAGTTCACACATTAGACAGAATTCCCAATGATACTTCTCTTTTATATGGATATTCGGCCGCAAAAATCACAAATTCCCATACATTTATTCCACATTCGTATTATGACAATTACACAGGTGGCATACACATGTATGAGAATTCCACTGGCAATTACATAAGAACAATTACAAGTCCATGGGCTAATCATACTTTCACGGGATCTCCCAATGGAGTTCAGTCTATCGGTGGCACCCCTGGCGGATTTGCGGCATACGGTGGTATTTACGCTGTTAGCTCACACGCATATGAATGGAATGGTAGTACTTATGCATATACTTATAGAATCTTTCTATATTCTCTCGTTACAGGGAATGTAGTTCTTACTATTGATAAACCAGGTAACGGTTCAACTGGATGGGGCGAGAAAATTACATTAGATTCTAATTATATTGTTACTACTGACAGCCTCAGAGTTTACATTTACAGTATCCAAAGTGGAAATCTTGCAGGTACAGTTAATCGGCCTGCGCAGCCTACCGATCATCAATATGACACAGGATATGATTGGGGTAAACTTTCAAATTTAGAGATACAAGGAAATAGAATTATTGTAGGATCAGAAAATTGGAGTAATATTTACGGCGGCAGTGCAGAGTCTGGCAGAATAACAATTATCACCGGTGATATGTGGGAAAATGCAGTTGCTGGTCAGCCTACTTTTGCGAGTGTGTCACCTGCATCATATAGTGGTGGCGCAAACAGAAGTTTAACATTGACTGGTACTAAATTTGAATTAGATACTACAATAGAGTTGATTGATTCTAATAACATTTCAACTACAGTAACCGATTTCACAACAATGGACCCTAATACTATTATATTTAATACACCAAAATCATATACAACCACTGAAGGTCCATTAAGTATAAAAATAACATCATCTACGGGCGAGTCTGTTACTGAAGTAAATGCATTAGCGACAGGTTTTAATCCAGTATGGACAACAGCATCAGGTAATTTGTCATCTGGTACTGCGGATGGAGCAGGAACAAATGCACATTATTTCTTAACAGAAGATGTATCAGAAACAATAGTTGCGACTGATACAGAAGATCCAGAAGTAATATATACTATAGAAAGTGGTAGTCTACCACCAGGTTGCACAATTAATGCTAATTCTGGTGAAATTTCTGGTACAATTCCAGCAGCAGATATTGGAAGTGATACTGTATATAACTTTACTGCCGGTGTAAATGATTCTGGTGGTAACTTAACAACCAGAGATTTTAGCATAACAGTTAAAAATTCTGCTGCTGTTAATTATGATTTCACATCATTTACATTTAGAGGAAAAGCAACTGGTGCCACGGGGCCAACACTTAGCGAAACATTGGCTTTTTACGATACAACAACTTATTCTTGGTTAAATAATACTACATATTTCAATGTTACTTCAGACAATATGCAAATTTGGAAGGTTCCTGCGACAGGTAACTATAGAATAAAAACAATTGGAGCAGCAGGAGGATCACCAACTGCACAAATGAATATTGATAATGGCGGAATCGGTGGATATGGATCATATACTGAAGCAGATATATATCTTGAACGAAATGCACATTTGTTAATTGTTCCTGGACATATGGGGTCAGCAGATTCACTTGGTGGCGCAGGTGGTGGCGGTGGCAGTTTTGTAGCGTATCGTCCATCTGGAGCAGGAACATCATTTACCGATGCTGATCTTATTTTTGCAGGCGGCGGGGGCGGCGGCGGTGCAAAGATGTCTACTTCAACAGGCATAGCTATTGGTGGCAACGGCGGTCTTGAGTTTAAAGGTGAAAACTCACCAGATGGATATCGTACAGGTGCAGGCAATAGTGCAACACAAGGAAGCTTAACTAGTTACGTAGGCGATAATGCCTATGGAGATGGCGGCAATTGGGGCGGTGGAAACGGTGCAGGTTGGCTTGGCGCTGGAAGAGCAAGTGGCGGCGGTGCTGGCTCTGCTGGTAGATATGGTTCCGGCGGTGGTGCAGGTTTCAACGATTCATATGTTCCTCTAGGCGGTGGCCAATATCGTATTGAAGGTGGTTTTGGCGGCGGCGGCTCTCCAGGCGGTGCTAATAATGGAGAAGGTGGTGGCGGTGGTGGCGGTGGCTACAGTGGCGGCGCAGGTGATTATGCTGACTATGGAGGAAATGCAAATTGGTCCGATTATAGATATATAAATGGCGGAGGCGGAGGTGGTCTATATTATCATAGTGATCCTACTCTTCCATCTATATCTAATTTGGCTACAGGTATTAATACAGTCCTAGAGCATGGTACTATAATAATTACACTGATTCCATAATAACACAAATATAATCTAAAGAAAAACTCGGCATTAATGTCGGGTTTTTTGTTGTTTATCTACATAACTACGAATATAAATGATAAATACTGTTGTAATTGGGAGAAGCCGCAATGAATAAAGATAGCATATGGTGGAATGCACCTGAATATTTCAGTAGATGGAGATTATTTCCACGTGCATTTATTTCAATGTATATATATCTTCTTTGGGATGTTGTTACGTGGTTTATGGAATTGCCTGATCCAAATATGAATCAAGCAGGACTTGTTAGTGTTATCGTTGGTGCAGGAGCAGCATGGTTTGGACTATATGTAAATTCTAATTCTACTAAGTTCGAACAAACTACACCGACAATGCCAACTACTACAATATATTCAGATGAATCAAGAAGAGAACCTAGTAGAGAACCTGAACCTAAAAAAGAAATAAAGAGTAGATACTAATGAGTAAGAAAAATTTCAAACATCATATTCGAATTCAATTGAATGAAGAATTAGACAAGCATGACATAACTGGTATCTTAATGGTACTTGAAAAATCTATTCCTAACATATTTGATGTAGATAAAAAAGAAGTAAATTATCATACTGAAGATAACAAACATCTATATGATTTTAAGATAGAGCGTTCATTAACAGAAGCAGAAGGCGAAGCAATACTTCACGTTATAGAAAAGTGGACATCAAATGATTTCTTGTTAGAGGTAACAACAACCGAAGATTACTTTCTACCTGAAAATGAATATGAAATTGATATGACTAGTATGCGTCATAATAGATGGATG
>Ga0208437_1000482_pt1 | contig 11488 bp, 8 predicted proteins | sample ColrivemetaGS705_FD_187602 | JGI IMG/M metagenome (GOLD analysis project Ga0208437, IMG submission 187602) | Estuarine microbial communities from the Columbia River estuary - Flood tide ETM metaG S.705 (SPAdes) (version 2) | ecosystem: Environmental > Aquatic > Marine > Intertidal zone > Estuary ... | reverse complement strand
CTGATTGCGAAGGTCTGCAAGCATGGCGATCAATGCCTTCTCACGTTCCTCAATCACTGGCAAGACAATTGCAAGAATTGCTTCTGCGTCTGCTGTCGGGTCGATAGCCATAGCCTCATCAGTAGTGGTTGACTCTTCAGTTGTCTCTTCAACTGTTGTATCTTCCAAAGCTACTGGCTCAGCTGCAAGCTCTTCCATTGCGACCTCTTCAATTGGCGCATCTTTAATCTCAATGATTTCGCCATCCACTACGACGTAGATTTTGCCATCGATTAAGTGCTCCCCATCTGGTAATTTGTTCATGTTATTTTGGTTTAAGTGTTTACTTAATTTAAGACCAAGAAAGCCCTCAATGGAGAATCCGATTTGCTCCTTGGCAACCAGCTCTTCAAAGTAGTCTTTGTCGGTTACCTGGGCTGTCAACATGAGAGTGCCTTTTGGTACCTCGATGCCAAATGTGCTAAATGCTTTGTCTTGGGTTGGGTTGTCCACGATCCATGTTTCAAGGATATAAGCTGGCACCTTCTTGTCAGTGTCATGCTCCAGGTTGAAGATGTCACGATTGCGGAGGTCAGCCATGAACTTGGTGTGAATCTGCTCAATGACCTCAGCAGTGAACTGCACATAATACTCACCCTCATCATCGCTCTTGCGGTAGATGTCCATTGGTATCATTGCCGGTGCTGTGATGCGGTACTTCAAGTCATCAGCGAAAATCATTTTTTTCTCTGCTCCGAATGCAAGTCCACGAACCTTTATGGCCGGTGTACTCGTGAACGCAATCATCTCAATTCCAAGATTCTCGCCATCGGCATACTCATCATCAATGGTGATTTTGTAAATAGGAATATCTTTGGTCATGCTTATATTGCAAAATTTGTATCTTTGTTCATAAATCAATAATTATGATACAAGTATTTGACCAGGAGATTCCTAACAAAATGAATGAGCTGACCATCGAGCAGTTTGAAAAAATCAGCCAAATCCTAAACAATCCCGACTTCGACAACATCGAGAGATATGTTGAGATGTTCAGCTATCTCGGCATCAAGGAGAGCCTATGGGATGACTACCCATTCAGCAAGTTTGTTGAGCTGATAAAAGAATTCAATCTGAACTCATTCACACCAAGTGAAGCAGTGACATCAATCGAGATGGATGGCTACACATACGAGGCGCAGCTCAAGCTGTCAGTCAAAGAGACCAAGCTCATCGAGAAGATTGTGAACACCAAGCCGAACCACTACCTGAGTGATGTTATGGCCATCATGTTCAAACGTGCTGACCTATCCAACACCGAGCACTTCACCGATGCGCACCTCAAGCACAAGTCAAAGTTGTTCCGCACTCAGAAGGCTGAGTTGTGCGTGCCTTACATTGTTTTTGTGACTGACAAAATCGCTGAATATGCCCAAGCCAACACTACCCAAGGGGTGGAATCAAGTCAGTCTTGAGCAGTTCATTGAACTGAGACAACTGAAAGGTGAGGATGGTGTATTCAACCACAACATCGATATCCTCTGTACGCTCACTGATGGGCTACCTGATGACTTCGATGACATCGACATCGCAGATGTGGGCGAAATCTTCAAGGAGCTGCCGTGGCTCTACACTGAGCCGAGCAAATTGTACACAGATAGGATAGGAAAGTTCTATCTCAAGCCAATGACTGACCTGACTCTCGGTGAATTCATCGACCTGGAGCACTACTTCACCACTGACTACCTTCAGTATCTGCCCAACATCTGCGCTCTGCTGTATCGAATCCCTGAAATTGTGGAGGACAATGTGGTTGCAAAATGGGAGTCAACTGATTTCAAGACCTCAAGTCGGGTGCATTACTTCCTCGACCAACCAATCACCAAGATGTATGGGGTACTTACCGAGTATATCAAGTTCCGTGATAGCTTCATCACCAGCCACAAGAATCTAATGAGCGAGCAAGTGGGTGAAGATGTCAATGACATCACTGACCCGGAGGAAAAGAAGGAAGCGGAGCGTGAGAAGTCATCGCAGAAGTGGGGATGGGAGCAGCTTATCTGGTCCATGTGCAATGGTGACCTGACCAAATATGACCAGGTGATAAACATGAAGCTCGTGCTTGTGTTTAATTTCTTGGCGATGCGAAAGGAGCTGGAGATTTAATAGTCCAGTGCGTAGTTGAAATCTCCGTATAGCGGCACAAAGTCATAAATCACCTTGGGCTTTCTGCGCAATAAATTGCCAAGCTCCAGGATTGGGAATCTCTGAGCCAAATCAGCCACATACATTCCATACATTTCACCAATCAATCCATTCATCTCGAGTGCATCATTGAATTTTCTGACCAATCTGAATGGCGCAATGCTCTCGGTGCCGTTGTTTAGATACCCAAAATAATAGGCGGCAAGGATTTCGATGCGGATGTTGCCCTCGGTTGTCACCTTGGCATTGATACGCACAGAATCATACAGCGTGTATGTGTCGATGAGTGCTTCATCCTTGATGACTTTCTTGAGTGTGTTGGCGACTCTCCTTCTGAGGGGATACTTGTAGTTGTATTCACCGGTGTTTTTATATCTTGCCATTACTTATATTGCAATCAGTCTGCAATTTGTTTAGGAATCTGACAATCGGTCCATGAATCCATGGTGAATGTTATGGTCATCAACCATCCAGCAGCATAGTCGAGGAGGTCATTGTTGAGTGGCACGAGAGCTGGTAAGCCGACCACATCAAAGTCACGATCATCAAGATTGAAAGTGTAGTTTAAATACAAGTCCATGAGAATCTGATGGCAGTCACTCAAGATGACGTTGATGTTTGCACGGTCCTTCTGGATGATATCAAAGCAATAAATCTCCAGGGTGAAATCATTGGTGTTGTCCGTTGGAATCGCATCGATTGGCACGATGTAAACAATCGGATACTTCTCATCCTTGGTGGCGAAGTTGAAGAGCTGCTCCTTGAAGTCAGAGCCAACCTTTTTCACCTGGAGGTGTGCATCATAGAATGCGATGATTTCGTTGATGAGTGCTTGATAGCTTATCATAGTACTGAATTTTTCATGATTTTGTTGACCTTACTTTGTGTGGCTGTCATCTCGGTCTCACTGACCACAGCTGTGACCATTATATTCTGACCTGACTCCATGCCATTCGGAGAACCTACGTTGTTGGCTGCGTTGCCTTGGCCGAATAGGTTACCAGGTGTGAATGCTGGCACGGCTGAGTTTCCTCCAGCTGAACCACCACCACCACCAACTGATGGGGCTGTTGGGGCTGCACCACCACCTAATGACTGCAATGCCTTGGCTGTCGCTGCAATGTTACCAGCGATACCGATTGCTGTGGAGATATTGTTGAGCGCAATGACTGGAGCTGCTGCTGCACCTGATGTGGCGATTGCTTGAGGTGTTGCCAATGCTCCGACATTCGCTGCCTTGTTGGCAATTATCATCTTGGCAATACCGATGGCTGACTCAGCGATGACTGCTGCCTTCTGCACGCCTTTGGACTTCTCGAATAGGCCCTTGATTAAGTTGATACCTTGAGCAGCGACCTCAAGACCTTGCTGCTGAATCGCTCGCTTCTGCTCTTCGACTGCTGCTGCTGCTGCGATGACTTTAGCATCCGCTGCTTGCTGCTCACCGAATGCTTTCATGTTGCCCTCACCCTGAATCTGAAGCTCTTTGGTTTTGGTGTCAACCAATCCCTTGACAATATCAGTTGATTTTTTGGTCTCGAGCTTTACAAATTCGTTTGCAGATTCTTGCCTGATGGTGTTTATTTCTAAATCACGGGCAGCCTCAAGAGCAGTGACATCTTGCTTGTATTTTTTAGCCTCTGCAATTAGTGCAGCGTACTTTGTTTTGGTATCATCAATCTCTTTTTGCGATTGAGTTTTTGTGGAGTCAACCACCAGCTTGTTGGCTGCTGCAATTTCTTTTTGAATTGCTGCCCTTCCAGCTGCATATGCTTTGGCATTCTCTGACGCTTTGGCTTTGGCTTCCTCTGCTTTCTTATCTTCAGCCGCTTTCTCCTCTGCGTCATCAGCAATCTGAATAAGCTTGCGCTCCTTGGAGCCATCCTTGACAATTTTATTCTCTTCCTCGATTCGCTTTTTTAGGGCCTTGCGTCTCTCGATGCTGTCCTTGTCTGACAGACCTTTGAGTTCAGCATATTCCTTACGAGCATCTCCAAGTCTTTTCTTTGCAGCATCGCTGATGGATTTTGATTTCTTGAGCTCGAGGTCAGTGGTATCCTTACCAGCTGCCTTGGCCTTGGCAATCTCGATATCGTATGAGTCAGAGATAGCAGCCACTCGCTTCTCAGATGACTTGAATGCCTTCTCATTGGCTTTCTCCATCTTGCGAGCGTTCTCCTCTGCTGCATAGCTTGTGAGCCCGAGCCAATCGGTCAGCTCCTTGAATGAATCGATGAGCAAATTGATTGGGGCCATCAAGAAGTCAATGGCTTTCTGGAGCACACCAATCTTATTGAGGAAGATTCCGATGCCGACCACAATAGCTGTGATGACTGCGACCAATAAGAAAATTGGATTCGCAAGAATCTGCAATCCAAGCTTAACGAATGCGCCACCCATAGTGGTGACAGTGCTCGTGAGGCCCTTCAGTGATTTGCTTATATCGCCAGCATTAAGACCACCAAGATTCTTGGCGAATACTTTTGCCTTATCAGATGCCTCTTCAAAGTCGAGTGACATCAATGAGTCCTGGATGCCGCCAAATGAGTTTTTTATCTGCTCGAATTTTGACCCTGAGGCGAACACATTCACAGCATCATTGGCATCCTTTATTCTATCCGCTACCTTACCAGCTTGGGCAGCGAGTGCGGCCATTTGCTCTGGGTCAGATGCTTCAGCAATGGCTGCCTTGAGTGAGCGGAGCTCTGCCTTCAGTGATTGAACACCGGAGAGCTTGAGAGGAATTTCTATTTCATTACTCATATATGCGGACTTCGAGAGGTGAGTTTAATAATTTTGAATCATCATGCTGGTGACCACTATTTCGGCACGTTATGACCACGATGTCACCATCGCTGTTGACGTAGGCAGAAGCTTGATAGTCATGCTCTACATTGCCAATAATCACGAAAGTGTTTAGAGAGTCGAATGGTGTGGTCGGTGTTCCTTTGTATTCACCAACTGCTGTACGACTCCAGGTGATTGCTCCGATGTTATCAGCCAATACCACTGCGCTTGGTGCAGCAGTGCCGCTCTGCGTTAGTAAGGCCACATAAGTTTGACCCACAGCAGCAGCTCCGTTGATGCGTGGTGTGATGATACCATCCTCCTGGAGTGTTCTGTTGTCACCGATGACCACGCCTCTGAGACCATCACCGATGTTGTTGCCCTCACCACGCACGATGACGTCATCACCTGATAGGTTGACATTTGCCTCTGTTGATCGTGTGACTAAATTGGTGGAATGAGTTGTCGCTGTGATTGGTGGTGATGTGGGTGTGCCCGGATTCGTTACGAATGGAGCAAGCTCAATCTCGCTGTCGATGCTGATGAGCTCCACCTTGGTTGGCACCTCTGCATTGGCATCATAGTCGATGACCTTGTTGATGTTCCACCATGAGTTGTCGATTCGGATTTTGTCATTGAGCTTCAGCGTTTGGATATCTGCCTCGGTCAAATGGAAGTAAGCCACCAACATCTTGCCTACATTTATCTGGTTGACTGTTCTGCGCCAGTACAGATTGTAGAGGTTGTTGGCAGTCAGTGTGCTCGGTGTGTAAAAATAATAATCGCACGTTGCGAAGTTGATATCGAAGGTTGGCGTGAGCGCATCATCAAAGTGGCCAATCATCGGATAGGTTGTCAGTCCGAGTGTGCCCGTGGTGCCGTACTCAATCAAGTCCCAGGTGCCGCAAGTCTGCTCGCCACCATCATATAAGATGCGGATGTTGGTCTTGGGTGCCTCACCATTCAGTGATGGCACATAAGCATCGAATGAAGTGGCAACCACTGGAGTCGGTGAGAAGATGAGTTCCTTGGTATCGGTGTCCTTCACATACTCATTGTCAAAGGTGTACTCAAGCTGCCCATAAATCTCATCGGTCATCTGTGTGTATACAACATTGGGTGAGTCAGTGTCGGCCTTGTATGTTAGCTTGAGTTTCTTGGCTGATAGGTCTGGAAGGAATATGAGATTCTGCTCCCGGTCCTTCATGAGTTTCTCAGACCAATCCTTCTCTGCTCCGCTGTCATAGTATTCATCACGGTGGCGAAGGACAATGTTGTTGGGTTGGTCCACATCGGTGTCAGCGAAGAGATTGTACATCTGGAAGATGGACTTCACAAAGTCGCTCTGCTTGATTTTGAGCGGCACATATTGGTTGATGTCCAGGATACCACCAATCACTTGGATGTTGGCAGTTGGAAGGATGCGCACTCTCAGGCTGTTGACCTTGAATACTGAGTATACTGGGTCAGGTGCTGGTGTGTATGGGAATACTGTATTCGTGAACCATGCAGTGAATGTCTGCTGTACTCCGATTTGAATCTTGATATCATCGGCAGCAAGAATCTGTTGAGAGCCAGATGCGTTCTGCATTGCAATTACTCCACCCGTTTTGATGCCTGCTGCTGCTGGTGAGAAGTTGTGTATACCTGGAGCAAGTGTGAATTGATTGGCAATGTTTTGGAATGGTGCCACATTTGATACCTGGTCTTGATATCCTTCCACGCTCACAGCTATTCTCGGCCTTGCAGAATATCCATTGTACATATTGTACACATTCACGCTGTTGGTGTTGTCAACATAGAACTCATAATTGACCTCATACTCCACGGTGTATCCTTCACCAGCTGCCGAGCTCGTGGTGATTGGCACGGTGTAGACTCCAGTGCTCGGATTGAATGAGCCTTGCACGTCAGTGATTTCAGTCCATCCGGTGACGTTGTCATAAGAGCCGAATGAGTTTGTGAGTGTCTCTTGCTGAATGCCATTGATGGTTGCCTCCACCAAATAGTCAGCTGTGTCAAATGTGTTGCTATCTCCATTGTATGGGATGAGCAGCTTATCAAAGCGAGCAGCAGCCAGGTCACTCCACTCGTATTGAAAGCCAGCATTCGAGAAGATACGATCAAGGTAAGTTTTCGCATAGATGGCTGGCTTCATCTGACGCACGTTGTATATGTTGTCAGAATCATACGGCAGCACATACTTGAAGCCATCAGCGACAGTGTTGTCAAATGTGGCCACAATGTCAGCCGATGTGAAGATGTGGTTGAGGTCAGTGAAGTCCAGAGCAGTGAGTTCCTGGTTGGCTATCGCTGTAAAGAATTCGACCCTCGTATCTTTGATGAGGACCTCATACTCGACAGCTTGCTCATACGCATCTGTCTGCTGATTCTTGTTGACTGAGAGCAGCTGAAGCAGCGCATCCTCCATGATTGGCACGTTGTTCTGAATGACGCTGCACTTGGTCAGTGCGTTGATGTCAAAGGTGCCAGCCTGGATGTTGACATCATAGTAGTGGTTGAGCAGCTCGTTGTTGTTCTTGCTACCAACCAAAGTGATGGTCTTGGAGAACGCTCCGCTGCGCTTGGTGAGGTCACGAATGTCCCCGACTGCAAAGTTCAAAGGAAAGACAGTGCCCTCCTTTACATCAAGGAATCCGTTCTCAAGTTGTATTCTAACCATTTATGTTGTCCTGGTTTGCGAGGCGCACGCTGATTGATTGGCGCATCAGATTCTTATTGCGTTGGTTGAGCATCTCGTATGCGTTGTTCTCCACGATGCATGGCTGATAAGCTGTGGACTCAGGAATGTGTATCGGACAACCATCCTCATCGATGAGCGGAATGCCATCTTCAGTTGTGACGTAGGTGACAATCTTGAGGAAAGTCTGTGGCGATGTGACCAGCTCCTCGAAGTATGTCGCCATGTTCTGAGTCATCCAGTTGGTGTTGAGCTCCACTCTCTTGATGAGATTTAAGTTGAATGTGTTGAAGCCAAACTCCTCGGTTTTGTAGGTCCACTCATCTGATGCGTTGACATAGCCAGTGACATCCTTGTTGTACATATCTCTGCTGATTTCTCCACGCTCATAGTTTTTCAGCTGGAAGGCGAATGAACTCCAAGAACCTAATCGGTCAAGGAAGAGCACATGATACTCTGAGATGAGCACTCGACGGTCTAAATAGATTCTGTACTTGACCGAATCTTGCAGTGGCAGTGTGGTGCCGTTGCCGAAGTACACATCGTACCACTCGGTGTTGTTGTCGATGAGGTCACCAGTGCCAACCAATATGCCATAGTTGTTTGGGCCAACCGGCACCTGGAGGATGTCATCGCTTGATGTTGGCACCTTGTAGAATGATGCACCGTTGCTGTTGTCAAAAATGATGCGGTCAGTGCCCTTTGGGTTTTGTAAATTGAGATACAAGTCTTGGCCCAGGGTGCAGTGGAAGTTCGCTGTCGGCTGATTGGTCAACCATTGCTTGGTGACTCCGTTGAGCTTGAAGTCATCTTTGTCATATACGGACCAATCAATCCATCTGAAGGCTCCGTTGAACACACTGTTGCCATTCAGCTCAGTGATATCACGCACGATGGTCTTGCGCTTGTCAGCGTAGCTCACCGAGCCATTGATTGTAGCGTCAGTGATCGTGGACCAGTTGACGTTCACCACGAATACTGAGCCCGTTGCGCTGACCACGGTGTGCAGTCCTTCGAGCTGTGGGTTGGCCACTCCAGCATCAGCTTGTGTGATGATGACTTGGTCACCTGGTGCGAATGAGTTTGCCACGTTTATCTGTACGCTGCCACTTGCATTCGTGAGGCTGCTCGTGTAGGCCACCTCGGTGACATACTCCTCACCGATGTTGACGTCAAAGTTGTAGTATGAATTCGGTGCGCCATAGCTTGAGGTGAGCTCGGTGTTCAGGTCCCAGGATACTTTGCTCTGCAGCAGCTTGGATAAGTCCTCCTCACCATAGCCCGTGCCGAATGTTGGAAGCACTTTGTACTCGGCAATCTTGGTTGCAGTGCCAGCCTCATACACATCAAAGATATATCGAAAGCCAGCCAAGTTTTTGTTGGTGGAATCGATGATGAACTTCAGTGGGTTGTATGCCGGACTAAACGTCTGCGGCCTCGCTATGGTTGTCTGAGCCATTCTCTTTGAGTTTCTCTATGAACTGCAATAACGGCAGACCATACTTGGTTGGCAATTCATTGGCGAATTCCACCAATGCCTTCACATTCTCTTCAGTCAGCTGAATCATAATCTTAAATTAAAGTTACTCCGATTGCTTGAGCAACGACCTGATTAACGTAGTTGTTGTCAGTACCCCAAGCTGCGAACTCATCTTCGGTTAAGGTGTAGTTACCTTGCGAAAGTTGGAGTCCGTCTTCAGTTAGCAACTGCCAGTACGTTGTGCAAGTCGTTGCTTCAGTTGTAAAGTTAAGAACTAAAACGGACATTTGCGTTGCCGTTCCTGCGTTAAGTGGGTAGACAATCGGCTCGATTGCTACTCCTTGTGTTGGTTGTGTTGTCATATTTTTAGTTAATTAGTAAAATGCGTTCCAAGTTGTTCCGTTGTATCCGTAGTGTTTATTGTCCGTGTTATCGTAGACAACCAATCCTGCGGCAGGTGAAGCTATTGCGTTGCGTTGCGTTGTGGTCATTCGTGGGGGTAGGAAGCCTTTGGTTGTTGAATCAGCTTGAAGTATTGCTGATGCATTAGACGATGTTCCACCAAAAATTGCCGAACCATTTAATGACACGAAAAAATTAGTTCCGTATAAAATATTTTGACACCACATATTTGCGGTGCTGATTAAGTTTGTTCCTTGAATATTTCCACCTGCAGTAATTGTAGTTGTTGTAGTTACTGCACCTGATATTCTAGCAGTACCATTAACGTCAAGTTTGTATCCCGCGTCTGTGGTGGTGCCTATTAAGACGTTGCCCGTTGAGCCAACTAATCTCATTCGCTCGGTTGTATTTGTTCCAATAGCTAAATACGCCGTGTTATGTAAAATAATACCTAAAGCTGCTTTTTGAAAAGATGTTATTTCTGCGCTATTTGCAGGAAGTCCCATACTACCCGTTGTGGCATTTCCTCTAGAAGTAAACAACAAACCATCAGTACCATTCAAGATATTTAGAAAATTATTTTGTGCAACTAAAGATGTTAAATTAACAGTCAAAGCTGAAGCCGTTGTTTTGGCAATAGTAAAATTATCCTGCACCCTCGCAGTACCATTGACGTCTAACTTGAAGCCTGCGTCGGTTGTTGTTCCTATGAGGATATTTCCGCCTAAAGGATTTAAAGCAAAAGTGTTAAATGCTCCTGCACCTGCATTTAGTGCTTGTAAACTTGGTAAATTAGCGTTTTCAATTCTTACTGTTAAACTTGCATTCGTGTTTAGCGTTGCGCCACTATTAAAGGATGCCAAGTAACCCGCTGAAGTATTTCTATAAACTTGAAAAGTTTGAGAAGGACTTGAAGTACCAATGCCCAAACGTCCATTCGTATTATCCCAAAACAAGTTAGCACTTTCCTGAAGCACGTTGCCCGTACCCTCAAACAATACACGTCCTATTGTACCCGAAGCAATCGGTGTAGTGCCTATGGTTAAGCCTGACGGCGGTAACGGTATCGCGTCGATGAGTTCTTGACCCGTGATTGATCGTGTGACGTAGCTTCCACTCTCCAGCGTGGATACCTCGATGAGGTCGGTTGCTTCCAGGTCGGCTCCCTTCGGAGTCATCTGGGATATCTTCTGAGTTCTAAATGCCATGCTTATATTGCAGAAAGTGAGCCAAATGTTTAGAAGGCGAAGTATGAGTCATCCGTATAGTACTCCTGGCGTATGTGCGTGGCAGCGTAGCGGATGGCATCCATGGCATCATCGAAGAGCTTCACGGGTGTATCATCGATGAAGTCACCAATCTTTTTCCACTTGTAGTTCTCATATTCCTTCTTGATGCGTGGGTCATCCTCACAGATTACTCCGAAGGTCTTGATGTTGTCGATGCCCTTCTTGACCACCTTGTTTGCGTTCTGCACATCATAGCCAGCGTTATTCATCTCAGCTATAATCTCGGGCCGTGCGTAGTCAGCCACGATGGTGACGTGCTTCTCGATATTGAGGTTGCCGAGCCTATCGATGAGGTTGGTGGTGGTCAGGTAGCTCTCATAGATGACTGGCTCGATGTAGATGTCATTGTCGCAGTAGTAGACCCTGATGAGGGCAGTCGGGTGATTGTATCCAAAGTCAAGGCCATATACAAAGTTCACAAACCTTGCCGGGCGATGCTTCACAAAGCTCCAGTTCGAATAGATGTTGCTCTTGCTGATTGCTTTCTCACCGAGGGCATAGATTTGATACAGCGACTCATCGGTGCGCTTGAGGTCCTCAATTTGTCGCTTGATGCTTTCGGGAAGGAATGGGTTGTCTTTGTAGGTTGACTTGATGATGATGCTTTCATCCATCGGCAGCTCATACAACCAGGATGCACTCTCA
>Ga0208437_1000477_pt1 | contig 11580 bp, 8 predicted proteins | sample ColrivemetaGS705_FD_187602 | JGI IMG/M metagenome (GOLD analysis project Ga0208437, IMG submission 187602) | Estuarine microbial communities from the Columbia River estuary - Flood tide ETM metaG S.705 (SPAdes) (version 2) | ecosystem: Environmental > Aquatic > Marine > Intertidal zone > Estuary ... | reverse complement strand
TCAAGCATGAAAAATGCACTAAATCGTAATTAGACGCATGACAAGTTTTTTCTGAGCATAAATATGCACCTTTGCAACCTCCCCAAACAGCAAACCACCCGATATAAGCTCCCCAGAAACCAAACAAAGGAATGCCCCTATGCGCGTTTATTATGATCGTGATTGCGATGTTAACCTCATCAAAGACAAAAAAGTCGCCATCCTCGGCTACGGCTCCCAAGGCCACGCCCACGCGCTGAACCTGCGCGATTCTGGTGCAAAGAACCTTGTTGTTGCTCTACGTGAAGGCTCCCCTTCCCGTAAGAAAGCCGAAGGTGAAGGCCTTAAAGTTATGGGCATCGAAGAAGCAGCTGCTTGGTGCGACGTGATCATGTTCACAATGCCCGACGAGCTTCAGGCAGAAACATACAAAAAGCACGTCCGCGACCACATTAAGCCAGGTTCCGCGATTGCGTTTGCTCACGGCCTGAACGTGCACTTTGGCTTGATCGAGCCAAAAGACGGCATCGACGTGATCATGATGGCGCCAAAAGGCCCAGGTCACACCGTGCGCGGCGAATTCACCAAGGGCGGCGGCGTGCCTTGCTTGGTTGCGGTTCACACTGATGGCGACGGGCAAAGCCATGAAATCGGCCTGTCCTATTGCTCCGGCATCGGTGGCGGTCGTTCCGGCATCATCGAGACCAACTTCCGTCAGGAATGCGAAACTGACCTCTTCGGTGAGCAGGCTGTTCTTTGCGGTGGCGTTGTTGAACTGATCCGCATGGGCTTTGAGACTCTGGTCGAAGCTGGTTACGAGCCGGAAATGGCTTATTTCGAATGCTTGCACGAAGTGAAACTGATCGTAGACCTGATCTATGAAGGCGGCATCGCCAACATGGACTACTCGATCTCGAACACAGCAGAATACGGCCAGTATGTTTCTGGCCCACGCATCCTGCCATACGTCGAAACAAAGGCCCGCATGAAAGCGGTTCTGGACGACATCCAGTCTGGCAAGTTCGTGCGTGACTTCATGTTGGAAAACGCGGTTGGTCAGCCAACGATCAAGGCTGCGCGTCGTGCAAACGACGAACACCAGATCGAAAAGGTTGGCGGCAAGCTGCGCGACATGATGCCTTGGATCTCCGCTGGTAAAATGGTCGACAAGTCTAAGAACTAAGCTACTTTCGTAGGATGGGTTTTAACCCATCACACGGGGCGTCCCTCTTGGGGCGCCCTTTTCACTTCCTATCAGGCGCGTAAAGGATGCAACAACCAACCCTTCAAAACTGGCTTTCCGTCCTTGCTCTCGGCCTGATCTGGGGTGGCACGTTTATGGTCGTCTCCATCGCCCTGCGCGGCTACGGCCCGCTGACTGTTGCCTGTGCCCGCACCACTTTGGGCGCAATCGCTTTGCTTTCACTGATGCGCGTCATGAACCGCCCTCTGCCTAACTTTGACGCCCGTATGTTCAAATATCTTTTTGTGATTGGCATTCTGAACACCGCCGTTCCCTTCGCCCTTCTGAGCTGGGGCCAACAATATGTGGCTTCTGCTTTTGCGGGCATCTCCATGGCCGCCCTGCCGCTTTTTGTGCTGCCACTCGCCCACATCTTCACGGATGAAAAACTTAGCACGCGCAACATGATCGGCGTCGGTCTCGGCTTCACGGGAGCTGTCTTTCTTATAAGTCCGTCCGTCCTGAAAATCGGCTCAGGCATGGCCCCTTTAGGTCAAATCGCCTGCATTATGGCGACGATCTCCTATGCGATCTCAAGCATCATGACCCGCCGCTGCCCGCCCATCGACTCGATCACAATGGCGGCCCTGCTCTTGCTTGTGGGGGCAACAGCGCTCATCCCAGCAATGCTCATATTCGAGGGCATCCCGCAGATCGCCGACGGCACATCAACGATTGCAATTATCTTTCTTGGGTTTGTGCCAACAGCCTTTGCAGCCTTGCTGCGCGTCACGACGATCCGCAGCGCGGGCGCGGTATTCATGACCCTTGTGAACTATCAAGTGCCTGTTTGGTCAATGATTTTCGGCACTGTGGTCCTCGCTGAGGTATTGCCCTTGCGGTTCTTTGCAGCACTTGCACTTATCATGATTGGTCTCTTGATCAGCCAGTGGAACAGTCTGAAACGGATCTTCGGGCGGGGTTAAACCGCCCGCTCGACCTCGGCCACGATCCCGTCAACAACCCGCGCCAACAAATCAGCGTCCTCGCATTCAGCCATCACGCGGACCAAAGGCTCGGTGCCTGATTTGCGGATCAGCAAGCGTCCTTTGCCCACCAATTTCGTTTCCGCATCTGCGATCACCGCCTTCACGGCTGCCGCTCCCATCGGGTCGGTTCCCAGACCGTAGCGCACATTCTTAAGCATCTGAGGCACAGTTTCAAAGCTGGTGGTTAAAGCACTGGCCTTTTGGCCGGTCTCAATCATTGCGGCCAAGAATTGCAGCCCCGCCAAAAGCCCGTCGCCCGTTGTCGCATAGTCAGTCATCACGATGTGACCTGACTGTTCGCCACCAAGGTTGAACCCGCCTGATCGCATTGCTTCAACCACATAACGGTCACCAACGCCCGTGCGTAAAAGGTTGAGCCCTTTGCCCGCTAGATAGCGTTCCAATCCGAGGTTCGACATCACAGTCGCCACCAAGGTGTCGCCCTTCAGACGGTCAGATTCGGCCCAACGCGCGGCCATAAGGGCCATGATCTGATCGCCGTCCGCGACTTTGCCGTTCTCGTCCAAAATCATCACGCGGTCCGCGTCGCCGTCGAGACAAATCCCAACATCCGCGCCGTGGCTGACGATGGTTTCGGCCGCAGACATGATCGACGTCGAGCCGCAACCAGCGTTAATATTGTAGCCGTTTGGCGTCACGCCAACAGGGATAACTGTCGCGCCGAGTTCCCACAGGACCTCAGGTGCAACTTTATAGCCCGCGCCATTCGCGCAATCGATCACGACCTTAAGCCCGTCAAGGCGCATGCCTTGCGGCAGCGTTGTTTTGATCCGCTCCGCATAGCGGAACCGCCCGTCATCAATCCGTTTCGCGCGACCAATGTTATTGGCTTTTTCTGGCTCCAGATCGCTTGCGACCAAGGCTTCGATTTCGGCCTCGGCCTCATCAGACAGTTTAAACCCGTCTGGACCAAAAAACTTGATCCCGTTGTCGTGGTGAGGGTTATGGCTTGCCGAGATCATAATTCCAACGTCCGCCCGCATCGACGTGGTCAGCAAACCGACCGCAGGCGTTGGTATGGGGCCAAGCAAAAGCACATTCATGCCTGTGCTCGTCAACCCTGCCGTCAGTGCGTTCTCGAACATATAGCCCGACAGTCGTGTATCCTTTCCGATCACAACGCGGTGTCCGTTTGATCCGTCGTTACGGAAATACCGCCCCGCCGCAGCACCTATTTTCAGGACCGTTTCGGTTGTCATTGGATAGACATTCGCCGTTCCGCGTACGCCGTCAGTGCCAAAAAGTTTACGTGTCATTCTTGTTCCAACATCGCCATTTGCAGACTCAGGGCCTGTCTCGTTTGATATGTATCGTGAACCCGCAGAAATTGCACCCCTGATGCAACCGCATGCAGCGCAACCGCGACGGAGCCCGCCATACGGTCCTTCGCCTCTCGAGCCTGTCCTATGGTTCCGATAAACTTCTTTCGCGAAGCGCCCAAGAGGATCGGACAGCCCAACCCGTGAAAGAGCGGCAATCCGCGCAAAAGCAACAGGTTATGGTCGAGTGTCTTCCCAAACCCGATGCCCGGATCAACGACGATTTGGTCCCGTGAGATGCCCGCAGCCTCGGCCACAGCAATGCGCGCGGCCAGAAAGTCGTACACATCCAGCAAGACATTGTCGTAAGTGGGATTGTTCTGCATGGTCTCTGGATCACCGCTGGCATGCATCAGGCAAATCGGCGCCTTTGCCTTTGCCGTGACCTGAGCGATTGCAGGATCAAAGGTCATCGCCGCGACATCATTCACAAGCGACGCCCCTGCATCAAGGGCGGCCTGAGCCACATCACCTTTGCGCGTATCAATCGAGATCGGGATCGACGACCCCACGCGAATGGCCGCGATCACAGGCGCTGTTCTGGATATTTCCTCAACGTTCCCCACTGTTTTGGCACCGGGCCGCGTGCTTTCGCCGCCGATGTCCAACATATCGGCCCCTGCCGCGATCATCACTTGGGCCTGCGCAACCGCTGCACTTGGGTCTTGGAAATCGCCGCCATCTGAAAAGCTATCAGGTGTCACGTTCAGGATACCCATAATGCGCGGAACATCCAGCGCGAGCCCAGCAATAGGTGCGCGTTTGGTGGTCAGTTTGGACAGCACATGGGCGGGCACGTCGCTTGCCGCGATAATCTCAGGTGCAGCCCCGCGCCGTAAAACCGCGACATGATCAAACCAGCACCAGCCCAAACCAAGCGCACCTTTGGGGCGCGGCGTGATCGTCTGTAGCAATGGTTTGTAATATTCCGTCATCTCACAGGTTGGCTTGATCCACGGGAATGGCACGGACGGGCACGCTGGCATCAGGTGCAGCGGCCCCAATCACAAGCAATTCTTTCGCTTTCATCTCGGCTGCGAACCATGCAGCCAGTGCCAGCGCATCACGCGGACTGGCAGATGGGCCGTCGACCGCATCCAGAACGATTTTGGACGGTGCCCAAAGGCAGATTTGGCCGTTCTTCATCGCCCAATCAAGCTCGGTGCGAGTCTCAACCACCTTACAACGCAGATCACGCGCGGCCAAAACCCACGCGTTCTGCTCAATCGCCAGCAAATCAATCCGACGCTGGGTCATGGCATGGCCCGTTTGCGGTGCCGCCAATGCAGCAGCCCCGACACAAAGGATCAAGGGCGCGTCCATCGCAGCCAAAGTATCAATCCAGCCCTTCACATGCTCTGACGCGCAGGCCTCATTCGTAAGGTAAACCACGCGCGGATGCGGGGCCTCTTGATGGGTTTGCCCAGCGTGTGACATGCCATCGCGCGACCGCACAATTTCAACGCCTAAGGCAAAGGGACCACGGTCCAGCTTTTCAATACGCACAAAGACCCGCTCTGCCTGAGGTTCGAGCAAAATCCGCTCGGCCACGCGGGCAGCGAGCGTTTCCAGCAGATTGATACGCTCGGCGTGCAATTCGACGCCAATCGCTTCGGTCACACGGTCATAGGAAAGGATACGGTCCACATCGTCGTCAATCGGGCCAGTTAAGGGTGCAACCTCAACCACGATATTAAAGCGAACACGTTGCAATGTGCCGCGCTCCAGCTGAAACGCACCAATTTCGACCTCAACGACATAGTCGCGCAGGGAAATTCGATCAAAGGGGGCTGTCGCACTGGCCTCTGCACGCTCACTAGGATGCGCGAATGCGAGGCGGATATCATCTGTCATTGTCTTCTCAATCAAGGGGCCACTCGCGGCATACTAGCCGAGACGGCCCCTTGCAAGGGTGGCAAAGGCGGCAGCATTGCCGCCGCCTGCGACTTTAGTTTGACGCGGTGCGCGTTGGTTGGCGGTAGAAGTAGTGCGAACCAATGGTTGCGGTGCGTGGAAAACGCTTTGCCCATGATGGACTAACGGCTTTGGTGTGGTAGTGGGTCGCGCCATCAGTCAAATCGCGCGGAGCCGTGCCATCGATCAGGAGTTTAGCAACCTTGCCAACACGTGCCCAAGCGCCTTGCTCAGAGATACGCTCTTCTTTGCCATCGCAAGTGTAGGTGAACTGGCAGGCGTATTTGCGGCCTGTCCCTTGGTTGATGACGCCGCAAACCGAACCGGGATAGCTCGCGCTAGAGACGCGGTTCAGAATGACTTCGCCAACGGCAAACAAGCCCTCAACGGTTTCGCCGCGTGCCTCAAAGTATAGCGCCTCGGCCAGACACTGCCACTGAGCACCGCCATGGGCGACAGGCAAAGCGGCAAGGAAAGACCGGTCGTAAGAAATTTGGTTAGGCGCCAGTTGCACATCGCGATCGGCAGCGGGTGGCAAAGTTGTCAGAGCGGCCATGCGCGCATCTGGAACAACCGACAAAGATTGGCGCTCTTGACCCAAAAGGGCAGAGAGCCGGCTGGCGATTACCTCATCTGCATGTGCGGTTCCCGCCGCAGTTAACAGGAGGGCTGTGGCAGCAGCCTTCGTCATCGTTCCAAAAGTAAATCGCATTTGTCGCATCCATAGCGTCACGTGGTTAGCCCCACGCAGGCGCTGGCTTCCTAGGCGATCAATTCGATTCGGTCTACCCATGCGCCCCGAGACATCGGGACGCGGGCTGATTCACGCCTGTGGACCCAATTTATCGGCAATTGCGAGCTGAGCTGCCGACAGACGGGCCAAGGGCACACGGAAGGGTGAACACGACACATAGTCGAACCCCTGCTTGCGACAAAAATCAATCGCTGTGCGGCTTCCGCCATGCTCGCCACAGATCGACAGCACGACGTCAGGATTGCCCAAGCGCCCACGTGTCGCACCGATCGACAGCAACTCGCCCACGCCCTCAACATCAAGGGTATGAAACGGGTCCTCGACGTATACGCCTTGCTGCACATAAGCCGACATAAACCGCCCCGCATCATCGCGGGACAAACCATAGGTCATCTGTGTTAAGTCGTTTGTACCAAAAGACAAAAACGCAGCATGTTTGGCGATATCTTCCGCGCGCAGCGCGGCGCGTGGCGTCTCAACCATGACGCCAAGGCGGTACGTAAACGCCACATTTTTCTCGACTCTGACGGCAGCCGCGACGCCATCAATCTGCGCCTTTACGATCTCCACTTCGCGCATTGCGCTGACAAGTGGGATCATAATTTCGGGCACAACAGGGTCGCCCTCTTTGGCAATAATCGCCGTCGCCTCGAAAATCGCACGCACCTGCATTTCGTAAATTTCGGGCACAGCGATGCCCAAACGAACGCCCCGCATCCCCAACATTGGGTTATATTCGCTCAAAGCGGCGACGCGCTCGGAAACTTCGTTCACGGGCAAAGCAAGCTGTTCTGCGAGGTCACGAAGGCCCGCTTTTCCAGATGGTAAAAATTCGTGCAAGGGCGGATCAAAAAGCCGGATGCAGACGGGCTGACCCTGCATGATCCTGAAAAGCTCCGTAAAATCATCGCGTTGCATGGGGAGCAAGCGGTCAAGCACGGCGCGACGATCATCGCTACCGCCTGCAAAAATCATCTCGCGCATCACGCCAAGGCGGTCGCCTTCAAAGAACATGTGCTCTGTGCGACACAGCCCGATGCCTTGGGCGGCGAAATTCCGCGCAGTTTGGGCATCTGCGGGGGTATCGGCGTTCGCGCGGACCCCGATATCGCGGAAATCATCGGCCCAAGCTAGCAAAGTTTGGAAGGCACCATCGAGTCGCGCTTCCTTTGTCGCGGGCTCTCCGACAAGCACATCGCCCGTCGTGCCGTCCACCGTGATGATGTCGCCGGCGGCAAATTTGCGCCCGTCGGGGGCAACAATCATCTGGGTTTTGCGGTCAATAATCAGATCAGACGCACCCACGATACACGGCACGCCGAGCCCGCGCCCGATCACCGCCGCGTGGCTGGTCACACCGCCGCGCATCGTCAAAACAGCCGACGCCGCATGCATGCCGCGAATATCCTCTGGCGTGGTCTCTCTACGGACAAGCACACAAGCCTCGCCACGCGCCGCACTCGCCTGCGCCTCAGCGGCTGTCAAAACGATCCGACCCGCCGCCGCACCGGGGCTGGCCGCGATCCCGCGCACAATCCGGTCACGTTTCGCATTTGGGTCAATCTGGCGGTGCAAGAGTTCAGACAGCGCCGAGGGCTCCACCCGCATCACCGCCTCTTCGCGTGGAATAACCCCCGCCTCGGCCAAATCGACGGCGATCCGAACCGACCCGCGCGAGGCCCGTGGCACACGCACAGCGTCCAAAACCCACAATTGATCATTCTCAATCGTGAATTCGACCATCATTTCTTCGCGCAGCTTCACGCGGCTTAGCGCACCGATCGCGACCAATTGCGCAAAAGCCTCGGGGCACTGCTCTTCCAATGACGGGCCGCGCGCGTCCTTCGTCAAGTAAAGCGCACCCTCAACATCGCCCAATGCGGCCCGCGCCTGACTTTGGCCCAAATAGCGGCCAACAATCTTATGCTCGCCTGTCGCACCATCGACAAACTGGATGATCCCAGAACCACATTCGCCCTGCCCCACGCCCAAAGCCATCGCTTGCACCACAAGGCCAAGACCCGCATCCGCAGGCGCACCTTTGGCCTGCCGCAAAAGCCGCGCGGTTGTGCCATCCCAAGCACGTGCCATAGAGCGTAACACTTCGGCCAATTGCACGGCGGGATCTTGCGGGAACGGGTCGTCAGTCTCGTGCTCATAGGCGTCGAGCATATGGGCCAAGGTCACCCGATCCGCGTTGTCAGGAATATCAAATTCGTCGGGATCAAGCCGCGACACATGGACCGCAAAAGCACGCACAAATCGCATATAAAGCGCCGTTGCCGCCTTTTCGCCGATCTCGTCGATCATCGTCGCGTGTCGGGCGTCATTCATGCCAATGTTCAAAATCGCACTGGGACCACCCCAATCGGGGTCTTGGCTCGATGGGCGCACAGAAAGCAGCGGCGCGGGGCCAAATGGCGCAAGGATCGCGACCATATCAGGCATGACCCCAATCGCAATATCGTAGACGGCAGCAAAAGAAAGCGCGACCGTGGTCGGCACTGGCATGTCAAGGCGCACAAGGCGCTGCAAACACTTGGCCCGCCCCCCATGCACTACAGGGTTCATCAACGCCGTGGGCGTGATCAGCGTGACGGGTTCACATATAAATTCATTCTGCACTGCAGCACCACTTTCTTTTGTGAGTGCAGCATAGAAGCAGATTGCCGTTCAGGTAAAGGACAGACTAGCCCTCTATCCGCGTCAAATCGGCCACCGACAAACAGATTTTCCGAATACGCGACAAGAGGTTAAGCCTGTTGCGGCGCACCACCTGTTGCTCGGCATTCACCTGCACGTCAGTAAAGAACGCATCAATCGGGCCGCGCAGACCCGCCATTGCTGTCATTGCCACACTGAAGTCCTCCGCTGCCATCGCAGGCGTGATCACCGCCTCCGCCTTATCCAATGCTTCAAACAACGCCGTTTCCGCACCCGCCTCGGCATGCTGCAACTCGGCCCCGTAAGAATACTCCACCCCATCCTTTTCCTCGGCTTGGGTTAAAATATTGTTAGCGCGCTTAAAGCCCTGAATAAGGTTCACACCATCATCGGTGTTGAGCGTATCGGACAAAGCCCGCGCCCGCTTGACCAACAACGTCAGATCATCCGACCCGTCCATCGCGATGCACGCATCAATGATGTCATGGCGAATGCCTTGATCTTTGAGGTAGTTTTTCAGGCGGTCGTGGAAGAAGGCGAGTAGGTCAGCGACTACCATATCTTCTTCAATAAGCAACTGTTCTGCAATCCCTACGAAGGCGCTCATGTCGCCATACTTTGTTACTTCCAGTCTTGAGACCCAGTTATTAGCTGCAACGCGGTTGAAAGCATCGGGATCAACTGGAGGAACTTTTTCGGAAATAAATTCGTATATTTCGGTTAAAGCTATCTCATCAGTTTTCGCAGCAACGATAATTGGAGCTTGGTTCGAATGTAGCCAGTGACCAAGTGGAAACGACAAGTGTTTCCGTAAATCAATCGTCAGATCATTCTCCAAAACCAACCGAATAACACCTAACGCCGCACGCCGAAGCGCAAACGGATCTTTCGACCCTGTAGGCTTCTCATCAATCGCCCAGAACCCTGTCAGCGTGTCGATCTTATCGGCGAGCGCCACGGCCACGGACACAGGCGCAGTTGGCACATCATCTGACGGGCCAAGCGGCGAGTAGTGCTCTTGTGCAGCAGCAGCGACGGCGTCAGACAGCCCTGCCTCTTTCGCGTAGTAACGGCCCATAAGCCCTTGAAGTTCCGCGAATTCATAGACCATCTCGGAGGACAAATCAGCCTTCGCCACACGAGCGGCCTCGGCCACTTCATCGGCATCAGCCCCAACAATCGGCGCGATCTCGCGTGCGAGTGCGATGATACGGTCAATCCGCTCTTTCTGGCTGCCCAGCTTGTTGTGGAACGTCACGTTCGACAGGCTATCAAGCCACGGGTCCATGCCCGCTTTTGCCACCCGCAAATCGTTCTCCCAGAAGAATTTCGCATCCGACAGACGTGCAAACAGCACCTTCTGATTGCCCTTCAAAATCGTCGCCCCATGATCCGCCGTCACCGTGTTCGCCACAGTCACAAAGCGCTCGATCTGGCCCGACTTGGGGTTGCGGACGGAGAAGAATTTCTGGTGCTCTTTCATCGAGGTTTTCAACACCTCGGCAGGCAACCCGTAAAACGCAGGATCGACCTGACCGATCAGCACAACAGGCCATTCGACCAGCCCTGCAACCTCACCCAGCAAGCCCTGATCCTCGACCACCTCAAGCCCCAGCGCGAAGGCTTGGTTTGTGGCATCATTCCAGATCATTTCGGCCCGCTCGTCAGCGCGCAGCATCACATGCGCGCGCTTGAGCTTCGCCTCGTAATCCTCGAAAGAGTTTACAGAAATCACGTCAGGGCTCAGGAAACGGTGACCGCGCGTCTGCTTGCCAGCCTTGATTCCGTCCACGTCCATTGGCACAACTTCGGTACCTGCCTCGTCGGTCAAAATACAGATGATCGAATGCAACGGACGGACCCATTTCAGGGAACCTGTGCCCCAGCGCATCGACTTTGGCCAAGGGAAATTGCGGATAGCGTTTTCCAGAACTTCGGCGATGATATCCGCGGCCAAACGGCCCGGCTTTTCGATCACGGCAAAGTAGGTTTGACCCTTCTTGTCGTCGCGGATTTCCAGCGCGTCACGCGCCACCCCAGCCCCACGCAAAAAGCCCTCAATCGCCTGCTCAGGCGCGCCGACTTTTGGGCCCTTACGCTCTTCGCGCACCGCTTTGCTCTCGGACGTCAAATCCTCAACCGACAGCGCCAATCGACGCGGTGTGGAAAACGCAGCCGCCGACTTATAGGTCAAACCTGCTTCGACCAGACCGTCAGTCACCAGCTTTTGCAGATCAGCCGCCGCTTTGCCCTGCATCCGCGCCGGAATTTCCTCGGAGAAAAGTTCAATCAGGAGATCAGACATCAGTTTAGGCCTTCTGGTGCGGGTGGGCATTCAGGGGGTGTCGGGTTGCCGTCAAACACGACATCGCCGCAGAAATTGATTTGGTGCCACGCAAAGGCGCGCCCGTCAGGGTAGACCGCGATGACTCGGTCGATGCCGTATTGAATGTCACGGTTACCGAGAAAAGCCACCGCGACGCCATTTTCAAGATCAGCGCCTATTTGCGCAGCGTCGAAGCAGTCAAACCAACCGGGTGCAACGCGAGGTTCCGCGCCATCATAAATCTCGTAGGTTTCGGTCAAAAGCGCCAAGGACAAGCCAGTGTTAAAGCAAGCACGATACCGCAGCGGGCTAGAGTCGCTATTAATCGCCTTGATATTTTCGAACAAGATTCCCTCGACCTCACCCGAAAC
>Ga0208437_1000417_pt1 | contig 12545 bp, 10 predicted proteins | sample ColrivemetaGS705_FD_187602 | JGI IMG/M metagenome (GOLD analysis project Ga0208437, IMG submission 187602) | Estuarine microbial communities from the Columbia River estuary - Flood tide ETM metaG S.705 (SPAdes) (version 2) | ecosystem: Environmental > Aquatic > Marine > Intertidal zone > Estuary... | reverse complement strand
CTAAGAACGGACGGAGAGACCCTGAGCAGGACTTTGGGACTAACCCTTGCTCTGAGATTATCCTACGCAGTAATCAGTTCTGTAACCTATCTGAGGTCGTTATACGTGCAGACGATGACCTTGTTAGTCTTAAAAAGAAAGTTGAAGTAGCTTCCATCATCGGAACTCTACAGGCTACCTTGACTGACTTCCGCTACCTACGCAATGTATGGAAGAGAAACACAGAAGAAGAAGCACTATTAGGTGTAAGTTTAACTGGGATATGTGACCATTACTTGTTGGGTAAAGATTCGCCTGACCTAGATAAGTGGTTGACGGAGATGAAAGATGTTGCAATCAAAACTAATAAAGAATGGGCTGACAAACTTGGCATTGCTCAGTCTGCGGCTATTACTTGTGTTAAGCCAAGCGGTACTGTGTCTCAGCTTGTTGACTCTGCTAGTGGCATACATCCCCGTTTTTCTAAGCATTATATCCGTAGAGTACGTTCAGACAAGAAAGACCCGCTTGCTCAGTACATGACAGCCGCAGGTTTCCCTGTAGAAGATGACGTAATGAGTAAGTCTTCACTGGTCTTTGGCTTCCCTATCAAGTCACCCGACAGCAGTACTACAGTAAAACAGGTCGGTGCGATGGAACAGCTAAAGGTCTGGAAGAAGTACCAAGATTACTGGTGTGAACATAAGCCAAGTATCACTGTTTATTATACAGATAGTGAGTTCCTGCAAATAGCACAGTGGATATGGGATAACTTTGATAGTGTCAGTGGTATTAGTTTGTTGCCTGTGAGTGACCATGTTTATCAGCAAGCCCCTTATGAGGACATAACCGCTGAGAAGTATGAGGAGTTACTAGCGGCTATGCCAGTGGATATTAAGTGGGAAGACTTAGAACACTTCGAGAAGGAAGATAATACTACAGGTTCGCAAGAACTGGCGTGTGTCGGAGGCGCGTGTGAAATAGCATAGGTAAAACTAAGGGGGCGCAATGCCCCCTTTTGTTATTCCTGCGGTACTGTAGCACCAATAGCCAAACCTGCTCCTGCTCCAGTCTGACCCATATTTTCCATGAACCTTGTTATCAGACCTTTAGGTATCGGTTCTCCCTTAAGTAACTTTGCGTTTATTATCTTAAGTTGATTTATCTTAGATTGAATCTTTTCAGGACTCATAGCTTTCTTTACAAAAGAACCTAATACTACAAAACCTAAACCACCACTAAGAGTAGGATTCCTTATCCCACTGAGTTCTCCCGAACGTACAGATAGAGAAAGAGCAGACTCAGAGCCTTTAATACCATCAGACAGTTGTTTAATTTCCTTGCCTAACTCTACTAGCTTATCTCCTTTTTCTTTACCAACAATAGCGTTGAACGTATCACGGAACTTAGCTGTGTTCATTCTACGAACAAAGTCAGTACCTTCTTTAGTATTTTTCTGTGGGAACAGGTTGTTTAAAAACTCTTTCTCAATGCTTTCTAATATATTGTTACCCGCATTATCTACTTTAAGTTGTTTAGCTTTAGCGATTAATGCTTTTACTTCATTAACGCCAATGTTCTCACCGCTCTTTACTAAGTATTGACCGATGTCAGCTACGTTGTCTTTGTTAAGTGACTTTGTTATCCATTTGCCGTGTATAGTGTCAACCCCTTCTTTGTACATCTTTTTAAGGTTGTCGTACTTTATCTTTAGTTCAGGATTAAAGTTTTTAGCGGCACTTTCCATTGAGTTTTCCAACTCTCCGATAGCCTTGTTAATTAACTTTTCTGCCTGAGTGCTTTTCTCACCCACAGATTTCTGCATATTTCTTTGTCGAGCCTTTAACTCTGAAAGCTCTTTATGTGCTTCAGAAAATGACATATCTTTTCGTAAGCTGTTTAACTTTTGAGCAATCTCTTTATGACCACCTGAAATACCTGTCTCACCAAACTTGTTTGTTAATAAGTTAAGAGCATCCTTACCTAAAGCGATAGTAGAAGCAGGACGCACAAGGTTCTTATTCCGAGCCAATGTTCCGTCTAAGTTCTTAAGCGCACTATTAATCATCTTACGCGCTATAGGGTCTCCTGCAACATTGGGCAATAACTGGGTTAGTTTTCTTTTCTGCTTGACAACCTCAGCAGGGGTTAACTTAGCGGGAATAGCGTTTACAGCTTTCATCACAGACTGTTGAGAAGATGTTTTAGCACGTAATTTATCATAGCCACGCCTAACTGCATTCTTAACATTACCAGTCCCTACGAATACAGCACCTTCTTTGTCAATAGCCTTATACAAAGGGTCTACAACAGCTTGTAAGGCTTTGTCTGAATCTTGTACTAGCTTGGCTAAAGCAATGCCTGTTTCTTCTCTAGTCTTATCCGTGGTGGCTCTACCGACTAATTCAGTAAACTGTGCGGTAATGTAATCGTCCTGACCCTTTAATGTTTCATCATAGTTCTTACCTAGTAGATAAGAAGATGACGAATAGTCTTGCGCTAGACCCATGCCCTTATACTCAGGAACAGCCTGTGAAGGGAACAGACCTGTACCGCTGTCGGCAAGTTTACTTTGTAAACGAGCGGCTCTCTCAAGGTCTTCCGTTCTTTTAACAAGACCTTCCTCAACCTTTCTAGCAAACTCAGCGTTAATATCACCCCTTGCGGCTACTTCCTCTAAGGTGGTCTCTCCTCTCCTGATAGCCAATACTGTCTCCGCTACCTCTGACTCATTACCACCTTTAAGATATACAGGCTGAAACATTGCTCTCATAGGTTTGTATACCTTAGATAGTCCTTTACCTAAAAGACCGAAAGCACCACCGAATGCCGCGTCTGTTGCACCTGCTTTTAAAGCATTTTGTGTTTCCTTTTCTACATCAAAGTCTCTATCTTCTGAATAAGACTCAATTACTTCCCCTGCAAAGTAACCTGTAGCCGCCCCTACTGCTCCTCCGATAAGAGTACCGAAGAAAGGCGACACAGCAGTACCTACAGATGCTCCATACTTAGCACCTGCAATAGCACCGCCAACACTACCGCCTATCTCACCTACTAAGGAAAAATAGTCAGCGTTAGTTTTCATGTCTCGGTTATAGTCTTCTTCTGTAGCTAAACCGTTAGTTATAGCATATTCTTTTAGTTGTGCGTTCGTAAAGTTATCAGGAACTCCACGAATCACTTGACCTGAAGGTAAAGTTCTATCCGTCATTATCTACGTCTCCCTAGTGGGTTAACTTGACCACTGGTATTTCCTGTAGGCACTAAATCGGGGTTAAAGTCAACATCAGGAGCAGGTATTCTGTAAGCACTCAAGCCATATTTCTGAGACACCATTTCTTTATAACCTTCCTGCGAAATAACCTCTCTCCAGTGTTCGTTAAATCCTGAAGAATCTCCTCCTCTATCAGACACCCATTTAGCTTTAGCGTTCTTCTTTTCTGCTACAAAGGCTGATAGCTTGGCTTGACCTCTAAGAAACTCTTCAATTTGCTCTGCACTCCATGAGTTATTCATGTAGCCAGATTTAGCCATTTCAATGTCTTTATCCGATGCAACTCCAGGGGGTAAGCTGTTGATAATGTTAGTATTTACTACAGATTGGAACTGTGTTTTAATTCTCGAAACTTCATCTTGAGTTCCGAAAGTAGCTTTCCACTTGTCCATTGCTTTACCACCAACACCACCCATAGGTCTAGTTCTGGAGTAATCATTAGCTAAACCTAGAAGAGTACTTACTTGACTTCCTGCCACATCAGCCTCATCACTAACGGCTCTAATATATTTCTTATCACCCGCACCTAGTTCTGTCTTTTTTTGCTCCGCTGTTAAACGCTGAATATCTAAACGCTCTTGCGCTTGCGCTTGGGTTACTGATGTAGACATCTGACTCGCAAGCTGACCCGCAAGGGCAGTTTCACCTTGAGACCTAAGAACATTAATTATGTTTTTCTTTTCTTCAGGTGTTTTAGTAGCAAAGTTTCTAACCATCTCTTCTTGACTTGCTTTACGCTCACCTGCCGCTTGTACAATCTGCTCCTGTATTGTTGGTCCACCACCCATCATACCACGTAAACCACCCGCCATGCGTTGTTGACCTGCTAAGGCACTCTGTACGAGCATATCTCTACCTGACATCTGTGTACGAGGGTCAATACCACCGCTAGGGATGCCTGTTAATAATCCTGCTATATCTCTATTAGCCATTAGTATTTCCCTCTATTATGTAAAATCGTAATCTCGTGCGACAGCGTCATCATCGTTACCAAACAAATCCTTTAACCAATCAACCCCATCAGTAAGCATACCACCCATGTCTCCTAAGTCTAAACCATACTTATTCGCTAAGATTTGCTCTTGTATCGTAGGTTCTCTACCCAACAATGCTTCAGTAAGTGTTTGACGTTTACCTGCCTCAAGTCCTTGCGCTAACTCAGCACCTTGCATTAATGCTTCAATACCAGACTGACCTAATTTACCAAACAACTCAGCACCTGTTCCTGCCCCTGTGAGTGCAAGTTTACCACCTTCTATACCATAACCAAGAGCCGCTAGTGCTTCTTCCTGCGGCTTGTAGCCTTGATTCATCATACCCGTGGCTGTATCAAACATCTGCTTCTGTTCAGCCATAGCTTGTGTCCTAGCCCCTAAGTTCGCCCTGCCCATAGCTTCCTGTACAGCAGTCTGTTGTGCTAACATTTCTGGAGTAGCACCGCCATAAGCATCAGAACTTAACCCTAAGCGTCCCTGAGATAACATACGTTCCTCTAAGGCTAAAGCGTTACGTTGTTCTTCAGGACGCTGAGTGGCTCTAATTTGCTCATACAGTTTACCCTGTGCTATACTAGGGTCTACACCTGCCTGACTAAACAAAGACTGTGCGCCAGACATTAGTTGGTTCTGAAGGGCTTGTTGCTCAGGGGACATCTGTAAAGAATAACCACCTTGAGCATCCGTAGTAGCTGAACCTAACCCTGTAGTTACTGTAAAAGGTTTAAACTCAGCCCTGCCCGCTACGTCTTCACCGAGACCATACAGCTTCTCTGCGCTTTCTTGTCCTAACTCAAGTGCCGCTTGTGCCGCTTTATCTTGGTTGTAATAACCTGCGCCCGCACCTAGTAAATCTGTAAACCAGTTACTCATTATACATTCTCCAGTTCTGCTACACGACTACGTAGCGATTGTACTTCTTTAATTAGCATAGGTACTAACTTGCTGTAGTCAACACCCATCATGTCTTCTTCATCTACAGGTTGATGTACTGCTTCAGGTGCAACAGTTACTAACTCTTGTGCAATAACACCATAGTCTTGGTGAGAACCGTCAGCTTTCCAGTCGTACTGTCTAATCTGTATAGCATCAACCTTGCTACCTGCATCAACAGAGTCTGTGATGTTTTCCTTAAGGCGTTCATCGGATGAGGTGTTATATAAAACACTTGTTGTACCATTTTGTGCAATTGTTCCTATCGTATTAGTCCCGTGTCTAAATGCAGCATAATAATTACCACTAGCAACAGAAGAAGCATGACCTACGTTTATATAAGGCACTGTGCCAGTTTTAACGCTAAAGCCGCCATTTAAAGCATTTTCGTCAGTAGTACCCACCATTAAGTCGCCTGATGAGTCGATACGCATACGTTCTGTTTCAGTACCATTAGATGCAGTACGGAATATCATTGATGCGTTTGCACTACCTGAGCTTCCCGCTGTTAATATAGCACCAGTGCCATCAACTCCTACACCAGAATAAATAGAGCTGCCACCAAACACCTGTGTAATAAGATTCGATGTTGCTCCGTTATCAATATGAAGTTTTACACTAGGGCTAGTAGTACCTATACCTACTTTTCCATCTCTTCTAACATTGAAGGTGGTTGCAAGTTTTTGTTCCGCTAAAGTATCTTCTGTTGCAAGAGCGTAATCAAAACAACCAATACCTATGTAGTTATTGCCTGCGTCTACTCCGTCACCATTATAAACAATAGCCGCATTAACTTCGTCACCAATAGTTTCAGCAAACAATATAGCAGGTTTTCCGTCTCCATTAGATGTATCTAAATCGCTAGATATTTTTACATCACCGCCATTAACGTGAAGCAGTGCATCAGGACTATCAGTACCTATACCTACGTTTCCTAATGCGTCAATACGCATACGTTCTTCTGCGTTTGTGAAAAACGACACTGGATGTGCGCTACGGTTGATAATTGCAGAACCTGTGCTAGTTGTTCCGAAATCAGTCACAACTCCGTTTGTTGTGTTTTCAACTCGCAAGTATTGCGTACCTGCACCGCTAATATGACCCTTCTGGTCAGGACTAGTAGTGCCTATACCTACGTTGCCTGATGAGTCTATACGCATCTTTTCTGTAGCATCAGCACCTTCTGATTCACCACCAAAGGATGTTGCAAATGTTAAATATGCGCCTGAACCTGTAGCTGAGTGTGAATACGCTCTTATTATTGAGGCGTTATTAGGTGCAGAGCCGCTAGTGTCTCTGTTGTAAAAGTTTAAAGATGCAATTTCGACATCAGCCGCATCAGCACCTGCGCTGTTACCTAAGTTAATATCACCATGAACGTGTAAAGGGGCTTGAGGGCTAGCAGTACCTATACCTACGTTAGCCGTAGACACATCAACAAATAATGTGTTAGTATTAACAGCTACATCAGCACTAAAGTTAACTGCACCAGTAAACGTGTCACCTGCTGTGTCAGCCTTAGTATTTACCGCTGTCTGTATGTTTGTAAATTCAGTTGTGAACTCAGAGCCTTTAATCACCTTACCCGCGTTACCTGAAGGAAGACTATCTTTTGCTCCGAAGTTCGTTGTTATAGTATAATCAGTCATTTAAATTAATCTCCCTAGTAGAGCGTGTACGTCTATTTGTTGTATTGAATAAGGTGCGCCATTGATAGTAGACTCGATACCTATGGTTACTACAGTACCACTACCGCTTGTGTTAATCTTAGGACGTTGTATGTCCGTACCTATTGTAAATTGACCTATGCTAAACTCAGCTACGTTGTACTCAGATATAGGTGTGTTAGTTAATTCAGTACTAAAGTTTTTCTTAGTGAACCCACCGTCATAGTCATATCCCCATGCTAATGTAGTCTGTGCAGATACGTTACCAATAACTGTAATGTTAAACTTTTTAAGGAACTTAAGGTTAGTAGAGTTACCAAAGTTTAACGGGTTACTGTAGTAAAGCATTTGATAAGTACTACCATCATCTAAGTATTCTCCGTACTTAAATATACCATTCTCTCTGCCAAAGTAAAGACTACCGTCCTGTAGTATCGCTAGGCTACGAGGGTTAACACCTGCCCATGTGGTTACTCTGTTAGCACCATCAGGTAAAGTACCCCGCATATCAAAGCAATAGATTGTCTGACTATCTTGTAAAGACAATAAGTAAAATGCTTCATCTGCACTGTAGATAGACTTAATAGGATTAGCTTGCTGTCTAACTAATGTAGTTAACTCAGTGCGTACGTTGTTACTAATGTCACGCATAGGCATTGACTTTTCTTGTATAGTACGACTAAAGCTACGTACACCATCTTCAGACAAGAACAAGATGTCAGTACCTGTGTGTTGTACAGAGTCTCTAGCAATACAACCTACGCCTTCTACAGTGTCGTGTAGTACCATATTAGCAGGGCTTTCAGCACCTGAGTAAATAATAATACAACGCTTACAGAATATAATCAAGAATCCGTTGTGTGCTGATAACGCTACAACCTCATCGTGACCCGTGGGGAATACTGTGGTTAAGTCTAAAGAACCTGCTGTACCACCTGACCACTTATGTCCCTGTAATGTGTCACTCCAGTAAACAGTCTTAGTGTTACCAGATACATCAGCCGCCCATAGTCTACCATATGCGCCTATAACTTCATTAGCCTGTGGCGGTGGAGTCTGACCGCTAAAAGAACTATGTTTGGCTAGTACACCAGAACCACTAGAGTCTGTATAGATTAAAGGCTCATGTTCTCTTTGGTAAAAATACGTATGGTTGTTAAAGCTAACAATCTTCCAGTTGTTTGCCGATATAGCAGGTGTAGAACCCGCAGGTGTTATGTCAGATGAAAAGTCAAGACCTGAATATATTTTATTGTCAGCCGCAGAGAATACTACTTTGTCACCACTAGCGTCTAAGGACTCAAATACAGCCTCTACGCCACGACTGCCTGTAGCAAAGGAAACATTAGAGGACTGTTCTGTATAGCCCTTACGCGCCCCTATACGTCCATATTCGTCAATAACACAGTTACTAGCGGTAGCCGCAAAGGATTGGTCAAGAGACAGTGGTGAATCCTGACTGTTAATGCCCGCAAATCCTGGGGCTTGTACTGTAATGTTCTGTAATCGTTGTGCCATTAGCAAGGTGTCCATACAGTTTCAGAAGGGAATCTAGCGGCATCAAACGCTACTGCATCTGCTAACGTAGTGTCCGCTAAAGAGAATAACTCTTGTGCTGAAGTACCGCCTGTCTCTCCACGCTCACGGGAGGCTAAGGCTACTGCGTACTGTACTACTGGTGATGAAGGTACAACTAGTTTATCTGCGTCAAGAGCAAATGGGTCTGCTCTATCAACAATGTTAAATCGTAATGTATATGCTTTGTCAGGCTTAGGATATAAGTCAACTAAGGCATTGCCGTTAGCGTCCACACCATTCCAAGAGTAGTACTCAGGTGAGCCTTTAGTAGGCTCTTGGACTAGGTACGCGTTGTTCATCCAAGAAGAACTAGCAGAACGCATAAAGAAGTTTGACGTATCGTTAATAACGTCCAGTATCTTAAATGAGTTGTTAGTACCCGTCATGCTATAACTAAATACATCATCAGTAGTAGTTACTGTGATTGTACTTCTAAGTGCTGACCAGTCCCAAGCATCCTCAACAATGCGTCTAGCATCATTGACAAACTCACCTATTAGTTTTACATAGGAGTCATTTGAGTTTTCAATACTAGAGGCTTCGTCTTCTCGTAGTCTGCGTAGTACACTGTTTACTAGTTGTAAATAAGTCATTATCCGTACTTCCTTAAGTTCATCATGGGACTAAGCATTTCCTGTGTAGACTTAATCTCTGTGTCAAATTTAAATAGTTCTTTATCAAACAAACCTTCTGTAGGCGTAGAGGCTGTTCTTTGTTGCTGTTGTCCCTGACTGCCACCTAACATACCTCCAAGTAAGTCACCCCCTGCTCCCAACAAATCTCCTAAAGGACTATCAATAGCGTCTATAAAAGCATCAATAGGGTCTATGATATCTTGACCTACTTCCCCTAAAGTTTGTAACGTAGGGTCTACTACTTCTGAACCGAACGCGTCTATTACATCATCAATAGGGTCTATAAACGTATCATCAAAGTCACGCCCTGCTTGCTGAAGAACATCAATCCCTTGTTGTGCTACGTCCACTACAGGCTCTAATCCTGTCTTTATAGGCTGTAACACTGCATCATCAATAGCACGACCACCTGCTCTTACAGCACCTACTACAGGCTCAAGAGCATCTCCGAGGTCTGAAAAGAACTGAGACTCTGGTAAGTCAATATCAACATCAGGTAAAGCACTCCCTAGTTGTTTAACAGCATCAACACCAAACTCTTTTAGCAACGCTACCTCAACATTACCACCGTCTAACACTGCGTGTTGAACATCCATCATACCTTCTGAAAAGGCTTCAGCATCCATACCAAGAAGGTCTTTATCAATACCAAAGTCAGCCACAACGTCTTCAAGTATAGGCGCAGTTATTTGTCCTATTGCATAACCTTTAGCCCCTGCTTTAATTGCATCCTCAATGTCTCCACCTGCGGCTACAGAACTTGCTGCTGTTAACCACGGGTTGCCTGTTATAGCACCCACAAAGGCTAATGGTTTAGCAATACCTTCAGGGTCTGGTCTAACAAATACATTACTGTATGTACCTAGTTCTGCATCAGGAGAAGTCTGATACCGTTGCATTCTTTTAAGACCTGCATCCCAATCAATGTGTGCCGCAGTACCTGTGTTTAAATAAATACCTTCACCACGGAAGGAGTCAGGTCTTTTGAAACCTTCTAAGTCTTCGTACTTCTGAACTATTGGAACACCTGCGTCATCCAAGAAGTCCTTCATTACGTCCGCTTGTGCTTCTACAGCTTGACGTAGTTGGTTACTTTCACTTACCCAATACTGACGCTTGCCGTATCCCCGCCTGTGAGGAGGATTGATAAGCCTTTTGTGTGTTTCCTCAGTGGAAAAATCCAACACACCTTCTTTAATTCTATTTTGATATCCTTTGTACAAGCCATAATTTTCTGGTAATTTACGTCTTCTTTCGTTTTTGAACATTCCTCTTTTAGGGTCTACAGGTACTTTTACATTTTCATACTGAGGGTTAAGTATTAAGTCATAATCTTTCTGTGTCCAGTTTTTACTAATGTTATTAGCTCTATCATACCAATACTGCATATAGGTTTCATCAGCCGCTTGTTTAGCTTCAGTAAAAGTTCTAGGATTTCCTGCGTCATAAGATTCCCTATAATCAGGAGCAATTTTTTTAGATTCAGATAGTATTTTAGCATCATAGGCTTTTTTTTCAGCTTCTTTTCTTTTTCTTTCTTCTTCAGCTAATCTTTTTCTTTCTTCTGCCTGTTCTTTTGCTATACGAGCATTGCGTATTCTTTCCCTTTCAGCCGCACGTTTTTCTTCTGCTTCCGCTTCTATTCTGTTTTGCTCTCGTTGTTGTACTGTTCTGTTAGAATAAACATCAGCGTAGCTAGAACCACGACCCGTTGACTGTCGGCTCGCATAATATGCAGGGGGTTTGTAAGAATAACTCATTATCTATTTCTCCCTACGCCTTTAGCTTTCTCTACGGTACGCATAGCACCTAGACCAAGCATACCCATCAGTACTGGCATCATGGTTGACATATCTAGTATAGGGACTTCAATGGTAGAATCGGCAAGAGCAAGCGCAAAATTTGCCATCGGGATAAGAAGGTAGTTACTCGCAAGTCCAAGACAACAAGTCCAACCAACAGCAGGTCTCCAACCCGATACAAATAGGCTTCGGTGTGCCGCTTCTGTCTTATTAACTTCAAGTTGCGCTTTCGAAAGTTCCTGCGCGTGTTTCTCAGCCATTGTCGAAAGTTCAAACGCGATAGCATTCTTCTTGTCTTTATCCTCTATGAATTTGTCAAGTAGTCCCGTTACTGGTCCGATAAGTTGCTGTAACATAGTTTACCTCTGTAAGGGACTTGAGTTAAGGTAGTCCATACCCTTCCACAAATCCTCGACTTCTTTAGTTAATGTTTTGAACTTTACTTCTGTATCGCCAATGTCGTTGATAATAATCTCTGCTGTAGCAACCGTAGCTTTCATAGCTTCTATATCGTTAGATAGCTTAGAAACGTCTGTATTCAATTCTAAGAGCTTTTCTTGCTGACTTAGTAGTGTCTCTAACCTTGTGCCTAAAGTGGCTAGATTCTCACGTATGGGGCTTATATCGGGTATCTGTTGTGCTTCCACTGCTTCCAGTCTGCTGTACAAACTAGAGGCTGTCCATACGCCACCACCTATAGTACTACCAATACCAAGTACAATGGCAATCCATACGCCCTTGAATGATGTGTCACCTATCTTAAGTTCTGTACTTTCTAAACTCATAGTTCAACACACTCCGTTCCATACATAAAGCAAGAGTAGCCTAAGTAAGTTGGTCCTGTTTGAAAGAACTCTGACTCGCTACCTGCGGCTAATACATCAGTCTCTGTTACGTATAAGTCTAAGCCAATACCATCACCACCATTAAGGTATACAGCCGTTAGGTTACGTGTGGTGTTGTAACCCATAGACACCCACTGTGCGTTAGCGTCATAGAAGATGTTAGTCTGTTCCGCTGTAGTGTTAGCACTCTCAACGCCTTGCTCTAGGAATGCTACAGCTTCCTCTGAGTTAGCTACAGCTAGATAAGCACTAGCGTTGTTAGCGTGAGTCTCAATGTCATCTACTGACTGGTTGTACGTGTCAACAGTCTCTTGTTCAATCTGTAGGACTTCCATAGTCTCAGCTACAAACGTCTGTACTTCTTCTTCCTGCTGTGGATTACCTTGTGCCTCTTCTACTCGTTCAGCTACTTCCACAACTGAAATCATATCCACCACGGCTTCAGTGAATACATCTATGGCTTCATCCATTAATGTTAACTCTTCCATAGCCTTGTTCTCTAATACAGCCTTAACGTCACCATATGGCTGATAATTAGTAGCAAAGTTATTTAACGCAGTGTTGTACGCCTGTACTTGTGCTTCCTGTATGTGTGCTGTAGTAGATAGAGTACCATCAGACAAAGCGTCACCCTGATTGGCGTACTCCATACCTGCGCCCACTAGGAGGATGCCAGTGTTAATCTTATCGACTATGGCAGTGCTTGAGTCGAGTAGTGCGTCATATTCACTTGACTGAACTACGGAACTTAGCACTAACAGAGATAATAGTATCTTCTTCATCTGTGTCCTCTCCTCCTATGTTTAATACGTTATTGTACCAATCTTTTGTTTTCTT
>Ga0208437_1000395_pt1 | contig 12853 bp, 8 predicted proteins | sample ColrivemetaGS705_FD_187602 | JGI IMG/M metagenome (GOLD analysis project Ga0208437, IMG submission 187602) | Estuarine microbial communities from the Columbia River estuary - Flood tide ETM metaG S.705 (SPAdes) (version 2) | ecosystem: Environmental > Aquatic > Marine > Intertidal zone > Estuary ... | reverse complement strand
GCCATTTTATACTTTGGATCTTCTACCACATTTACATCGATTATAGCATCTGCATTTTGTAGTAATGCCCGACAATCTTTACTTAAGTGTTGAAGGTGTACTTTTTTCCCAACTTTATGATATCGTTCCGTAATTTTATTTAAAGCTTCAATAGCAGACATATCCACGACCCGACTTTCAGCAAAGTCAATTATTACCTCACCAGGATCATTTAGTACATCAAATTTCTCATTAAAAACTGATACTGATCCAAAGAATAATGGCCCGTAAATTTCATAATGTTTGATACCATCTTCATCGATTCTTTTTCTTGCACGAATTCTTTTGGCATTGTCCCAAGCAAAAACTAAAGCTGCGATAATTACTCCAACTATAACTGCTAAAGCTAAATTATGTAATACTGCTGTTACCAATGTAACTAAGACCATTACAAAAATATCAGATTTTGGCATTTTGTTAAGTGTTTTCAAACTAGCCCATTCAAATGTTCCAATCGCAACCATAATCATCAATCCTGTCAAAGCTGCCATTGGTAATTGTTCAATCCAGCTAGCCCCAAACATAATAAAGACCAATAACATTATTGAGGCAAAAATTCCAGACAATCTTGCTCTTGCTCCAGATGAAATATTAATCAAGCTTTGTCCAATCATTGCGCATCCTCCCATCCCAGAGAAAAAACCTGATAATACATTCGCAATCCCTTGCGCAACCGCTTCTTTATTCCCTCGTCCACGAGTCTCTGTAATTTCATCAATAATATTTAATGTCAACAAACTTTCAATCAAACCGACTCCAGCCATAATCGCTGAGTAAGGTAAAATTAACCAAAAAGTTTCTAATGTAAAAGGTACACTTGGAATATGAAATGGAGGGAAACCACCTTCAATACTTGCTAAATCACCCACTGTTTTTGTATCAAATCCAAAGGCCATTACGATTCCAAAGATAGCTAAGATTGCAACCAGTGAAGAAGGGATAACTTTTGTTAGCTTTGGTAAACCCCAAATAATCAACATAGTCAAAAGAACTAACCCTCCAAATAAATACAATGATTCACCTGTAAGCCATGATCCGTCATAGGTTTGGAATTCTGTTAGTTGCGACATGAAAATGATTATCGCTAATCCGTTTACAAAACCAAAAATTACTGGATGTGGAACAAGTCTCATTAGTTTTCCTAACTTTAAGAAACCAGCTGCCATTTGAATTATTCCAGCCAAAATTACCGTAGCAAAAATATATTCTACTCCATGATCGGGTGATTGAGCCAATGCAACTAATACGACTGCAACTGCTCCAGTCGCTCCAGAAATCATCCCAGGACGACCACCTAGGATTGAAGTGACGAAGCCCATCATAAATGCAGCATATAATCCGACTAGAGGATCAACTCCAGCAATCAGTGCAAAAGCAACTGCTTCTGGAATCAATGCAAGAGCAACGGTTAGTCCAGACAAAACCTCCGTTTTGTAGTCCACTTTTTGTGAAAGGTCGAATAGGTTAAAATATTTTTTCATTATTAAATTCTGTATTAGAAATCAATTGCTTAGTTTGGTGCTAATTGCTTAGGTTAATAATTATTATAAAATTGAATATAGTTATGAAAATAGAAAATACTTTTCTTGTGAAAGCATTGTTAGGTAAGTTGTTATTTAGGTTTCGTTTTGTATAAAAAGTTGCAAAAGTAAGCTATTTTTTGATAAAATACATTTTTAGATAAAAAAACGTAGACTTATTATATCGATTTAATATTTTGCTAAAAGTGATGTATAATTGTTTTTTTAGAATAATAAGTTGTTTTTCTATTTAAATTGAAATTATGTATCGATTTTTTGTAATCAGGGGTTTTTATTACTTGTTTGAAAGTCCTCTTTTGGAGAATGTTTTTATTTTTGCCAGAAAGAAAATTTATGACAAAATACATTTCTATCCTTAGAGGAATCAACGTAGGCGGCAAGCGAAAAATCCTAATGGTAGATTTAAAAGAACTTTATAAGTCTTTAGATTTCGAAAATGTCATTACTTATATTCAAAGTGGCAATGTTATTTTTGAATCAAAAAAGAAAAACTCTAATGCTGTCGCTAAAGCATTTACAAAAAAAATAAAAGAAGCAATTTTCGAAAAATATGGATTTGATGTACCTGTAATTATTCGAAGTGTGGAAGAGATTAAAAATATAATCGAAATCAATCCTTACCTCAAAAAAGAAGGGGTTCAAATTGAAAACCTTTGTGTTACATTTTTGAGTGAAGTTCCTACTGAAGAGAATTTGGAAAAAATAAATACCTATGATTACTCACCTGATTTATTTCAAATTATAGAAGACAATACTTTTCTTTTTATCGAAGGAAAATACCATAGATCAAAATTGACCAATAATTTTTTTGAGAAAAAACTGCAAGTGTCTGCTACTACCAGAAATTGGAAAACAGTTTCAAAACTCTTGGAATTATCAACAAGCTAAAAATTAAAATAGCGAATTTACACAAATTTAAAACTTCATATTCTAAAGTATTACAAATACTAAATATCCTACTTCAATCTTCATTGTTTATTAATCCTTCATTAAAACTGGCGTTACGTTAGTGTTTTAATTTCGCACCATTAAATCATGAATCCTATTTCAAATTTAATTGGAATGGAATTAAAACGAAAAAAATGAAGAACCTATTTATTTTTATTTTTATTGGGATCAACTTGAATGCCCAAACTGGAGTATTAAGTGGTCGTATTGTTGATGAATCAAATTTACCATTGGTTGGTGCAAGCTTGATTATTGAAAATTTAAGTGATACTATAATTAAGTGAAATGGTTAATATTTATTCGTAAATCTACCGTCTTGAGATTATTTTTTGAAGGTATCTTTTATCAGTACCAATAACGGGTAATTTATTTTATTACTTAAGTAATAGATACAATATTTTTGCCACTTGAAGAAATAATAAAAGTTGGGTGAAATTTTTGTTGTAAAAGTCATTAATCTGATTTGATTGATAACTTTTATTTCTTTGATATTTTTCATTATTTTATAATGCGTTCAAAAAAAACAAATAAGTACCATTGTTTAAAATCGAAATAATTCTACTTTACATTAATATTTATAATTCTATTTTCAAACAATTAAACCTAGAAATATGCCAATACCAAATCCTCCCATGTTCAAAGGCTTAATGCCAAAACGAGATTCCATAGAAGCAGAAAGATTACATCGAAAACAACAACTTGCCGCTGCCTTTCGAGTTTTTGGTAAATTTGGGTTTTCCGAAGGAGTTGCCGGACACATTACCGCAAGAGATCCAGAAAAAACTGATTGTTTTTGGGTAAATCCATTTGGTATGTCATTTAATAAAATCAAAGTATCAGATTTGATCTTGGTAAATGAAGAAGGCCAGATTATTGAAGGAAAGCATACTATGCTAAACAAAGCAGCTTTTGCGATTCACTCAAGAATACATATTGCCCGACCAGATGTAGTTGCTGCAGCTCATACACATTCTATTTATGGAAAAACGTGGTCAGCGTTGGGACGAAAGCTTGACCCAATTACGCAAGATGCTTGTGCATTTTATGAAGATCATGGATTGTACGATGATTACACAGGTGTGGTAAATGACGCAAGCGAAGGAGATAAAATTGGAGAGGCACTCGGTGATAAAAAAGCTTGTATTTTAAAAAATCATGGATTGTTAACGGTCGGTAGTTCAGTGGAAGAAGTGGCTTGGTGGTTTATCAGTATGGAGCGCTGTTGTCAAGCACAAATTTTAGCAGAGTCAACTGGAAGTAAAGTTCATTCAGTAAATCATGAAACAGCTTTGAAGACAAGAAATGAAGAGGTGGGATTTCCAATTGCTGGGTGGTTTAGCTTTCAACCGATTTGGCAAGATATCGTTTCTGCGTTTCCTGATTTATTAGAATAATTAATTACAAACCTAATGTTAAAAAAAATTCTAACTTCGATTTTTGGGGTATTTATTTTTACCTCCAATATAATAATTGCTCAGCCTGTTTCTGTTTCTAAAACATATAGTAAACCAGTTTTGGTGCATTATATGCCATGGTTTGATACACCTGAATTTAATAATTATTGGGGGTGGCATTGGACGATGAATAATCAAGATCCAAATATTATTATAGATACGCAGACTGGGCAACGACAAATTGCCACGCACTATTACCCTTTGATTGGGCCATACGCTAGTCAAGATTCTGATGTGATTGAGTACCATTTATTATTAATGAAATATGTGGGAATAGATGGTGTTTTAATTAATTGGTACGGGGTAGAAGGGTGGAATGGAGATATCAATAGTTTATTGACTAACTCGAATGCTATTATTGATCAAGTGGATGATGTAGGTTTAGAATTTGGGATTGTTCTGGAAGATCGATTTTCAGAATCAGTTTCAGATGGTCACGCTAATATGACTTATGCTGCGAATAACTATTTTTCACAAGATGCTTATTTTAGATATGGAGTAGATGAAACACCTTTAGTTGGAGTGTTTGGTCCAATAACCTTTGAGACAGAGGAAGAATGGGATAGCATACTATTTGATGTTAATGAAGATATAGAATTGTTACCTCTATGGTATGAAAAAAATGATTGTGGGATTCATGCAGATGGAGAATTTGTATGGATTTATGAGGATGAAAATTTGGATGATTATTTTTTTCGTTTACAAAATTTTTATAATAACCGTGCTCCAAATTTGAATACAGCTATGGGAATTGCATATCCAGGCTTCCATGATTTTTATGAACAAGGAAATGCAGGTTCAAGTTATTTTGAAATACCACATGATGATGGAGAAACATTAGATACTATTTTTCAACTTTTGTTTGAGCAAAATGAAAAATTTGATTTATTACAATTAGCAACATGGAATGACTTTGGGGAAGGAACTATGTTTGAACCTACCTTTGAATTTGGATTTGACTTTTTAAATCAACTACAAACGTTTTTGGGTGTATCATATGGAACAGAAGAATTAGAACAAATTCATAGGTTATATTTACTTCGAAAACAATTTGCCGATAGCTCTGAAATTCAAATACAATTAGATGAAGTTTTTGATCATTTTGTTTCACTAGATGTGGATGAGGCTAAGAGTTTGATGGATAATATTGAAGCTATAACAAATTCATCAGTTTCTCAAAAAATGAAGGAAAGATTAAGAGTTTTTCCAAATCCAGTAAAAGATTTTTTGGTTATAGAGAACGTTGACATTAATAAAACTTCTTTCAAAATTTATAATAGTATTGGATTATCGATAGATTTTGATCTCATTAATGGTAGGATTGATCTGGAGCATTTGCCGAATGGAATATATTTTTTAGGTGTTTTTGAAGAAGGAAATGATCAATTAGTTTTTCCAATAATAAAGCAAAACGATTAAATTTTTTGTTTAAACAAGGATGCCAAGTTTTCTAAATATAATGCTCCATTTAAAATAGCATCATCGATGTTTTTTACATTTTCCGAAATGGAAAAAATATGTTCGACCTTTAAAGTTTCAATTTGTTTTTTAGACAACTCATTTTCCCCAACAAATAAAGAAAGTGGTTTGTGATACTTTTTACACAGGTTGGAAATTCCGCTGACTACTTTTCCTTGAATTGATTGTTCGTCTAATTTTCCTTCTCCACTAATTACCCAATCTGCCAATTCAATGTGTTTTTCCAAATTGGTTAGTTCTGAAATTGTTTCAAAACCATTTTTGAGTTCCGCATTTAAAAGAGCAACTAATCCTCCGCCAATTCCGCCGGCTGCACCAGCTCCAGGAATTTGACTAGAATCGATTCCTGTGTGTTGTTTTAAAACTTCACTAAACATTTTTAGTCCTTCATCCAAAAGTTGAACTTGTTTTTTTGTTGCACCTTTTTGCGGAGCATAAATATGTGCTGCACCAAATTTTCCAAACATTGGATTTTGAACATCGCAAAGCAGAGTAAATTTTATTTTTTCCAAATCAAAAATAGGAGAGGAGTGAATAGAATTTACGTTGGATAAATTTTTTCCACTAGATGAAATTTCATTTTTATTTTTATCTAAAAATTGAAAACCGAGTTCTGATGCAATGCCCATCCCAGCATCATTGGTTGCACTTCCTCCGAGGAATAAATATATATTTTTAAAACCTTTTGAAAGTGCATTAGCGATCATTTTTCCAGTACCAGCTGTTGAAGTGATCAATGGGTTTTTTTCATTCTTTGATAACAAAACCAAACCACTTGCACTTGCTATTTCAATAAATGCAGCATCTGTTGAAGTAAAATAATGAGTAGAGATTATTCGACCAATTGGATCAACGGTGGTGATTTTATTTTTTTTCAAAGACAAATGATTGGAAAGAATTATTAGAGAGCCATCTCCTCCATCTGCCATTGGATGATAAATTATATCCAAGGAGGAATCATTTTTTATTAAACCATTTCCAATTGCTATGCAGACTTCTCGCGCAGTCATCGAGCCTTTGAACTTATCAGGTGCAATTAAGATTTTCATAATAGTAGCGGTAAAATATATTTTTTAGTTTTATTTGTAAGATATAAAATATAGAGGGGCTCAGAGATATCTATTTCAAAGAAATTAAGTTCAACTATTTCCTTTTGATTAACTGCTGCCCAAATAGGATTGTTTACCATTACTTTACTATGTTTTCTTATTAAGATTGCTTCCTCAAAATACTTATTGTTAACAATTTCTAATGGTACCTCGGTTTTTTATGTTATTTGGTTTGAAATTTTTAAAAAAGGAGACTAACTTTTATATTGGGTGTAAACTGGTAATAAAATTATGGTAATACCATAAAGTGAAGGAATTAAAATTAAGGTAAGCAGAGAATCTTAAATCTTATTTTAAATTCTTTCAACTCGTATTAAAAATCGTATTTTGCATTATAATTTCAAAATAAAATACGTGTAAAATGCCGAAGCTATTCTACTTGCTTAAAAATGTAATTGTAGTACCAACAACGTTACTTATTATTTTTTTCAATTTTTCTCAAGCACAAGTTTTTCTTGATGAAAATCAAATTCAAGAAAACTATTTCAAGTTTGAAAAAGTAGATCACTCTTCCACGGATTGGTGGCTTGAAATGAATAATGCTAATCCAAATATTTTGACTGCTGAAAGAATGTTCAATGATTATTTTTCAGAGCATCAAGAGAAAAGCTTACAGAAAAAAATATTTATACGTTGGTTACAAGATGCTCGTTTAAGTATGACTCCAGAGGGTAACTATATTCCTCATCAAGCAGAAGTTAAGAAAGTTCAACCAACTTCAAATAATTTATCAGAAACTACAACTGGAACATGGGATGCTATCGGCCCCAATTATGCTGAGCAGACAACTTGTGGGTCTTCTTCCTCATTGACAGGAGGTTTTTGTGATCGAGTTTATATCAATCCATATAATACTGAAAATCTTTTTGCAGGTTATTCTTATGGAGGACTTTGGGTGAGTCAGGATCAAGGAGATACTTGGATTTTAAGCGATGCTGAATTTGCCAATGGAACAAATACCTACGCCAATCGAGATTATTATTATGGAGATATAGAGGCTAGTAGTTTGAATAGTTTAGTAGTTTTTGCTGCAACTGAATCGGGTTTGTTAAAAAGTGAGAATGGAGGAATTGACTGGTCTATGAGCCCGCAACTCAATAGAATTGATAATCCAGGAACTCGGCCATATTATTTGGCGATGTCGAAATATGATGTAAATGTATTGTTATCAACTTTTGGGCAAGAGGTTTACCGCTCAGCTGATGGAGGGAATACTTGGACTTTAGCATTCGATAATTCTACAGGTGGACCGAATCATACTTACACAAGTCAGTATAGCAATAATTCAACTTTTGGGATTTATCAACGGACTTATAACTTTTTTGGATTAGAGCAAGATCATAATGATGATAATGTTTTTTACCTAGGATTATTTAATTCAAGTGATCAACCTTGTATTTATAAATCAACAGATAGCGGAGTAAGTTTTGAATTTTTAGTTAATCTAAATATGGCCACTGGAATTTCACTTCCTCCGAGTTTACATTTCCGAACTATTCCTGCACAGCCGGACAAGTTTTATGTTTTTGGGCAATTCGCTGATGGGGATATTTATCATTTTAATGAAGATGGAACATTGGTAAGTCAACTACTTTTAGATTCTTATGTTGAAGCAGGTGATATTAATTGGTTGGATGAAAATAGTGTTTACACAGGATTTTATGGAGCAAGTTCCATTATGAAATCGACAGATGGTGGAGTCAATTTTATAGATATGACAAGTGGATATGGTGGTTGTCCAAAATATGTACACCCTGATGTTCGAGATATAGATGTTGTAGGTGATTTAGTTTTGATAGGGTCAGATGGTGGTTTGGCTTTGTCAAAAGATGCAATGGCAAGTGTGGGAAGTGTTGGTCGAGAAATTTCTTCGATTGATTTGTGGGGATTTTCTAGTTCCCCTCACTCAGATATTATTTCCGCAGGCTGCGATCATGGACCCACTAAAATTAGAAGATTTGCTGGAGACAATGGTTGGATTAGTCGAGGTGGGGGAGATGCAGGTCAAACTTCTGTGAACCAAAGTAATGATAAATGGATCTACTTCGATCATGGTTATGGAATTTTTAAAACAGAATTATCTGACGATAATACTTTTGCTTCGACGGAAGCAATTCAACCAAGTATCAGCTTGCATCGAGTAACTTTTCATCCGAATTTTTATCAAACTGCTTTTGGTGTTAATGGAACAAAGGTAGATGTGACTCACAATAATTTCACTTCATTCGAGACTTTTTATGAATTTGGAGAAACGGTTAATCGAGTACTTTTAGCTCCTACAGACACTACAATTTTTTATGTTTTGTTGAGCAATAATAAAATTAGAATGTCGAATGATGCAGGGGCAACTTGGTCTATCGTAACACCTTCTTCAACAGCGTCTTCTGGTCAGTCAAATATTGTTGATATAGCAGTAGGTGATAATCCGAATCACATATGGGCTGCTTATGGAAATTGGCAAAATGAAGCAAAGATTTTACAGTCAACAGATGGAGGTGCAACTTGGAATAACATTACATCTACAAATTTACCATCTACTCCAGTTTCCCAAATTGTCTATCAACGAGGAACCGATGGAGGAGTATACTTAGCCTTTGCAGGTCAGTCAGGAGTTTATTACAAAAATAATAATTTGACAGAATTTCAAGCATTAGGAAATGGTCTTCCTATGCTCGGTTATATTCGAAATATTTACGCAGTCTCAGCAAAAGGAAAGTATAGAATGGGAAGTTCTAGAGGTGCTTGGGAGCATGATTTGTATGAAGAATCAACAAATCCAATTGCAGATTTTTCAGTTAGTTCAAACAAAAGTAAATGCGGTTTAACACCAATTCAGTTTTATCAAAATAGTATTCACTCTTCAGGGGACGCAACATATAGTTGGACTTTTGAAGGTGGTGATCCAGCTATTTCAACTGGTTCAAATCCTTCGGTAACCTACGCTAATATTGGGTCTTACGCTGTTTCGTTGACAATAACTGATGAGCTTGGGAACAGTCATACAAAACTTATGGAGGATTTTATTCAAGTACAGTCTTCTGTTTGCGGAGCTGATGATGTAGCAGGGAAAATGATTGACTTGCCAGTTGGACAAACTAATCGTCCGGCCCTTTCAAATGTGCCGATTAGTGGAAATGAATTTACAATTACGACTTGGGTAAAGCTACATGAATTGCAAAATAGTTTTGCACAAATAGTAAGTACCAATACTCCAAATACTCGCTTTGGTTTAGGTTTTGCTTTTATGAATTATACAGCTAATTCGAATTTGATTTTCACTTCTCCGGATATTAATTATTGGGAAACATCTAGTCTGAATTTACAAGTTGAACAATGGCATTATGTCGCAATAACTTATTCGCCGACTGAAGTGAAAATTTACCTTGATGGGCAAGAGCCTTGGGTTAAGACTGGTAATTTTCAAGCGGTAGATTTTTCTCAATCTCCATTTTATATCAATAATGATATTCACAATCAAGGTGGAAATTTTCATGGACAAATTGATGAACTAGCATTCTATGATTATGCATTGTCACAAGAAGAAATTCGAGAAAAAAGACATTTAGTTAAAAATCCTTCAACTGAAAATGGCTTAGTTACTTACTATCAAATCAACCAATATGATGCTGATGAAAGTGCCCTTTACGAGGTTGTTGGTGGACATCAAGCAACCGTTATAAGTTCTTTGATTAATGATGTGTCACCGATTCCGGTTGCAACTGGTGCTGTAGCTCGAATAGTGAGTGTAACAACCAATGGGGATTATGATTTTGTGGGAACAGATGCTGTAATAGAAATTTCAAATGGAGTGAATACTCCAAATGGTGAAGTTGTAGTTACTCGATTGGATACAGCTCCTAACATTGTTCCTACAAATGCCTCAGCACTCACTCCTCAATATTGGGTCATTAATAATTATGGAACAAATACAGCTGGTTTTGAGGCTAATTTGAAATTAACAAGTACCGATTTTGTTACTTCAGAATTAACGAGTAATTACACATTACATGTACGACCAGAGAATTCAATTGACCTTTGGCAAGAGTATGATTCCGCTAATTCTGTTTCTTCTGTAACCGGTGAAATGGTATTTACTGAAATTGGAAACTTTGAGCAATACATAATAACTGACGCTATGGAAACGAGTATTGAAAATATAAATAAAGAAAAAGAAAGTCCTGTTGTTCAAATTTCTCCTAATCCAGCGAGTGATTATTTGATGGTTTCATTTAATGAAAAAGCTAAAGGAGAATATCAGTTATCTATTTTTGATTTAGCTGGGAAAGCAATTCAATTATATAATATAAATATGGCTGGAGGAAGTTTGAAGAAAATAGATTTAACAGACTTGACGAGTGGTGTTTATTTTTTGTCAGTTCAACAAGTTGGGGTAGAGGTGGAGAGTATTCAATTTGTAAAAAAATAGAAAGATGATTGTCAGGTATTGGATTCCTTGAAGGGGTTCAATACCTGACAATTATAAAGTTTTTAAATATTCCACCAAAGCCCAACGATAATTCTCAGATAAAGAATCCGCAAAAGTATGTCCTTGATTTCCATATCCAGGGAGTGTTGTATCGTAAGTCATTACGCCTTTTCCACGATTTTTATCTTTGTATTTCCAACCTAATTTTTCCCAATCGTATTTTTTAGAATCTTTTGATCTTTTCCATTTTTTAGGACGACTATTACTTTTTAATACCTGATAAATAGTTGGAACAGAGCCATTGTGTAAGTATGGAGCTGTGGCCCAAATTCCATCCAAAGGCGGTGCAATATATCCACGTTCAGGTTCAAACCAAGACCGAGGGTTCGATTGGGCAAACCAACTTTTATTATACCAATCTACAATCCTACTATCAGATCCATAGCTGGCATAAAGTGGGTCGGTTCCAATTTTTGTAATTGAGATAACTTTGTTTGGGTACGTTTCAGGCTTATCATAAGTTCCATGACAGCCTTGACATTTTTTTTGAAATATTTGCTTTCCTAATGCTGCTTTTTTAAAATCAATTTTTGCTGGATATTTCGGTGGTTCAATGGAGTTAATCCATGCTGCGATGTGAACGAATTTTTTTTGAGCAACTCTTGCAGCAGTACTATCTTTGATACCCAACACAGAAGCTTGGAATAATAATTTGGTGAAATCACCACGACCAACCGCTGTATAATACAATGCATTTTTCTTTTGCATATGCCAAAGCGCGGGGATGTCGCTCGCCAAATTATATTCCCGAACATCATATTGCGACTCAGACGTATAACTTAAATCTACGGGATTACGATAACGCATGCAGGCTTCTGCAATTCGTGCAGCAGGATTGACTCCTGGATTTTCGGTATGAATATAAGGTGCCATAAGTTTGAAATAATTCCCAAAATCTTCGAAAGCAGCAATTGTCATAGAGTCATTTTTATACTTTTTTCGAACGCGCCAATTCATTAACTTGGCAGGAAAAGTTAAGTTGGTTTGATTGTCATTTAGTGAATTTCCTAATCCTAAAATTACATTGCCATTTACTTTTCCAGCATGACAGCTAAAGCAAGTTCCGTTCATAACTTCGACTCCTTGGATAGTTTCAAAAATAGCAAAACCATATTCTGATGCGAGACCTGATTTATGAGCGAATTTTTCTCGATTACGTTCTACTCGTTTTTTCATCAAGTCATATGGAATACCTGAACCTAAATATGCACCATTGGTCAAAAAATAAAAACCGCTGTCCGGGTTACCTGTAAGGTTTTGAGGGTAGGGCGAAATGGTTTTTGATTTCCAATCAGTATTTTTAGCTATAGAGGGTAAGTCATATTTTTTTTGGCAGGCAAAAAATAAAGCAAAGAAGGATGCAAAAAGTAAATAATGAGATTTCATAGTTATTGAAACAAGGAATTTAAAATTAGGTTCTCAATTTTTTGTTATTTTATTTATTTCTAGACAGGTTTTAAAAGTAAATAAAATGACGGTTGATAAGTTTTTATACGCTAAATACTGATGGTGATTTTTTCTTAGTTTTGGAGCCTAATTGTTTTTATTAATTCCTATTACAATACTTTTTATTTTAGACTAAAGCTTTTTTATTTGAATTTTTGGTAAGTATTTCAAGTATCATTTTAACTTTTTTACTTCCCTCTTTTTATTCGCTTTGTATTTTGTATTTGAGGTGCTTTCCTACAATAAACGTGTAAGATGTTAAGGTTTCAATTAGAAGGATAATTGTCAGTTCTTAGTGGAGATTTTTTGTTTCGGTTCCGACACACACACACACAATAAATATTCAAGTAA
>Ga0208437_1000393_pt1 | contig 12936 bp, 3 predicted proteins | sample ColrivemetaGS705_FD_187602 | JGI IMG/M metagenome (GOLD analysis project Ga0208437, IMG submission 187602) | Estuarine microbial communities from the Columbia River estuary - Flood tide ETM metaG S.705 (SPAdes) (version 2) | ecosystem: Environmental > Aquatic > Marine > Intertidal zone > Estuary ... | reverse complement strand
TTGGAGTTGAAAATAATATCAATGATTACTCAACGTTTTCAATGGATATTTTCTTCGATACGACATCTGCTCTTGAAAATGCAGCTAAAATTTTAGCAGAAGCTAATCACAAGTATAATGACTTAAGCGATAGATTCAATAATTTAGAAAACTTAATGCTAACTACAGCTGATCAATCCGATCTAGCGGTTAAGATAGCTGAATTAGAACTAGCTATGCAAAATGCTTCTTTAGCATATAGTAATGCCGGTTCTATTATGGATTTAATTTCATCAACTAATTTAAGAGTTAATCAATTAATCGATGGAACTATTCCAGCTGCCCTACAATATAATACAGACGTTATTGCAGCAGGTGACGGAGTTAACGTAGACAAGTCAACGCCTAATAAAATTAAGTTGAGTAATACTAATTATGGATATGTTCTTAATGAGGTTTATGGCTATAACTATAACACTGATCAAGTCTTAGATAAGATCACTTCTTCGTCAATGTTAAATCCACAACTTTCAGCAAGTCAAGGAATTTGGACTAGAGTTAAAAAATACGATAATCTAGTTAGAATTTATTTAGAGCCAGAGACCTTCCAAAGTAACTTGAATATATACTTAGATGATAGTATAAGTGGATTTAAGGTTGGACAAGTAATTAAATTAGTATTTAGAAATCCTATTACAAATTTAAATAACAAAGCTATTCATATTTATACTGACAAAACAAAAGGTTGGATCTTAAAATCTTCAATTTTAACTGGAGAATTATCAAGCTCTAAACCTTATATTGAACTAATTTGTGTAGACGAAATAAACAAGACATTTGAACTTGACATTATAAGATAATATGAGTGCATACAATTCAATATCACAATTACTTGAACAGTTTCTAGAATTAAACACTAATTCTCTAGAAACTTTCAACCGTATTAATGAGGCTATTACCACAGATAAAGAAACGGTAACGGTTGATTTATATAATCCTAACGATTCTAAAATGAAATCCGTTCAAATTCCAGCGTTTGGATATTTGAAAAGAGAGATTGAAAGATTAAATAATAACTTAGAGTCGATTAGTGGTGTTGAAGATGGTACTTCAAGTGTTAGATTAAAAGATGGATCTTTTAGAAAGATTTTTACTAATAGATTAAAAGGTCCTTCTAAGCCAATTACTGAATTATCTGCGCCAACTCAATTTAATACAAAACTTAATGAATTCTTTGAAGATTTCTTAAACCCATTATTAACTATTAAATTAGATGTTAGTGGTCAAATTCCAGTTGAAACTGAAAGAGTTTATGTTGAAAGATTTATTTTAAATAATGAAGATCCTACAACTGTAGATAAATTTGAAGAAACTTATAAAGGTTCTAGTGAAATTAATTACGCCAAGTTTAGCGCCGATTTAATTGATTCTGGTCTATTATATTACATCGATAGTGAGGTTATTGAAATGCCTATTAGAACGGTACAATATTCTGGTACGTTTGATGTAACTAAAATTAGTAATGAACAGAGATCACAGGTCGTTGACGGCGTTACTCAAACTAGAACTATTAAGCTATTTACTCTAAATAAATTAAGCTACTCAGATTCAACGAGAGAGCTTAAAGATACAGAGATTTTAAAAATTAATGATTCACTTGTAGTTAATTCAGGTGAATTAAAAACGAGATATATTGTAAAATCTATTGATTCTTCAACTTACCAAGTTGAGTTGGAATTAGTAGAAGGTTACGAAGCAATTAAAATTGGAGCTGGTCAATTATCGATTTATAAAGATATTGATACGGATTTAAATTTAGAAATCAACATTGGATTCGATGAAAGACAGGTTATTTTTGTAAAACCAGTTGATCCAGTTTCTAATATTCCAGCTGATGTGTTTTCACCAGGTGTAGGTTTCTATTCGAATGAATTAGTTATTAATTCAAATACTAAGGAAAGTTTAACTTTAGCCCAATATTATAGAGATGAAGTTGCTGATTTTGGACAGTTTATTAAATCACTTAGCGTAGATTATATCCCACCTTCAAGCGTTGGTATTAAACCAGCTGCTCCAGTTGTTTCAGCTTCTAATTTAAAGGTGGTTCAAATTAACAAACACTTAACTGATAATACTACAACACAAAAAATTACACAACTAAAATCTGATAAATTAGCTTCAGAGCAAAGTGTAAAGAATTTAGATCAAGCGATTAAAGAGAAAAAGGCACAACTAAATACTAAGAAATTTAACTCAACAGTTGAGTCAGACAAACAGAAAAACGAGTTAAAGGCTTTAGTTTTGGAAAAAGAATCTGAATCAAAGTTATTTGCCTCTATTGTATCTGACATTAAATCAACTGCTGATTCAGCTGGTGTTAGCGCAGTTGCTCCTAAATTTAGAGTTAGGGGTTTTTGGTCAGTTCCAGAACCTAGAACTATTGGTAATCAGGTTTCTCAAGAAGTTGTTCAATTTAAGATTAGATATAGATATAATTCTATTTCAGGTAAGACAAGCCAAATTGATCAAATTGAATTTAATGATACTACAAATAATACTACAAAAACTGCTGCCTTTTCAAATTGGGTTGAAGTTGCCGGTCCTGTTCGTAAAAGACAAATGGGAGAAAATGGTAAATTTGTTTGGGTTTCTGAAAATGAAGAGGATGCACAAGCAATTAATTTTAATTCGTTAGATCTCTCTATCAGTCCTGGTGAAACTATTGAAATTATGGTTAAATCTGTTTCTGAAGCAGGTTTCCCATCAAATCCTATTGAATCAGATTGGTCTGATATTATTAAGATTGAATTTCCAGAAGGAGAATTATCAATTGATTCTCTTGGAAATGTTCTTACTTCAAATGAATTAGATAAATTAAAAGTTGATATTAATAGTGATTTAAATTCTGCTGGTGTTTATCAACACATTGATGACGCATTTACAGCGGGTGATAAATATTTTGCACACACCGCTACAACCGTAGCTTCAGGTTTCTTAACAAGCGAACAATCTCCGATCTCAGTATATGATAAATTAGTAGAGTTACAAAATGAAATTCTTAGATTAAAAGCTCAAATTGAAGGTGCAGTTGGAGAATTAGAAGTTAGAATTATTGATGAATCTGGTAACGTAACAAACGTAACTAACAATTCAACCGTTAATTTATTCGCTGGATATTATGTAGATGAATTACCAGATACTAATTTCAAAGGACACATTGTAACTAAAAACTTTAAAGTTGAATTGTCTAATACTAAGGCTACAAATCTTGAATTAGTTGCAAGAATTATCGGTGATACTGAAATGCCAGCATTTACATCATCCACTCAAACTACATTCGGTTTAGGTACAGGCTCAATCGACACTGAAGTTGCTTCAAATACATATTACACAACTGAAGCAAAGTATGATTTAGTTCCAGTAATGTATCAAAACTTAGATGTAGCAGATACTGCATTTGATTGGTTCAACGAAGGTTCACAATCATCTCAATTGAGAGGACAATTCGTTTACTCAAGATTTAAGAATCTTGCAAACGACGCTTCTCTATATTTAACAACAGATCCTGATTCCGCTGACGTAAGCGGATTAGACGCATATGCATATGGATTAAGCTATAATATTACTGGAATTGCTTCAAATGTTGAAGGTTTTAAAGATTATTCTGCTGCTAATTTTACTCCATATTCTGCAGATGGAAACGTAAGTGTTGATTTCATTTGGACGGGAGATAGCGCTAATCCAGGTGATGTTGCAGCATTAGGAACTGCACAAATCGATAATAGCAAATATGATAATGGTATTTTAATCCATACTTTACACCCTGCTACTATTTCTGGAAATAATGCATTAAAGTTACAATCAAATGGACTGGTTGGAGCAATGCCTAAAGTTGCTGCATTGAGAGCAAATGATGCAAATGGAAAGGTACAAGTTCCTTTTAGAAAGATTTCAGTTACAAATAGTGATGGAGTTGAAGGTCTTCTTAAGACATATAAAAATTCATTTGATGCAGATGATCAATACTTATTAGGTGGTCACTCATGTGGATCTTTCTTATATTTAGCACCTCTCGATAAGAGTTCATTAGTAGTAGATGCTAAGAATAAAACAGGTAAGAAGGTTGTACCGGGTGGTAAAGCTAGTGCAATTACATTGGACATGGTATTTGAATATAGAATGACAGATTATCATGGACCAGATTCAACAGGAACTGGTAGAATTGGAGGAGTAATTGGTAATACGTTTACTAATTTAACTTACTCTAAGAAAATTGGTATTGATATTTTAGATTCGCAAGGAAATGACTTCATGTTTGATGTTGAAGTCTATGCTAAATATAAGCCAACTGGTAAAAACATCAACTCTATTACTTCGTCAATGCTGACTAATTATAATTTAACTGGTGGTTTTTCTCCTGTAAGTGGTAACAAAGATTTCTCTTCACCTGCTATTAAATAAGTCCTCATTGACCTTTTAAAATTATGATATATAATTTAACTAAAAAGAGGTCTTATAAATGGCTATAAATTTTAATATTGAAAATTCCGGATCTGAAGGAAAATCATTCGGTTTATTAAGAACTAATCCTAAGTTAACAAGTAACGTGAAGTTAATTGTTAACTCTCAGGGTAATATATTTTTAGGGTCTTTTAAAAGTAATAAAACTCTTTCACAGGTTACATATCAGCAATACGAACTTAACGAAAGAGGATCTTATTCTAAAGATGTTGCTAATTTTTACAAAGGTTTACCTAGTGATGATAAGTATGCTGTTTGGAGAAAATTCTCTGATATAACACCATATACTGAGTATGAATTTCAATATGAAGATCAATATAACTTTGGAGCTTCTTTTAATGCTACAAAGTTATATGATGAACAATATAGAATCTTAGCGCCAATTTGGCTGAACAGAAAGGTTCCTAGTAAATTTGTGATTTATAGAGTTAATTCTGTAGATTATGATTATGATTATTCAGAAAACGTAAGTGGTCAAAATAGTAGAATTTTAGAACTATTAAATAAGGCAACAATCGTTAAAACATTTGATCTAAGTCAGCAGAGCAAAATAGGAAAGTATTTACATAATCATGTATTTGATAAAGCTGTTCCTACAAGTCCTCTTAATTTTAATTTCGAGGTGAATGGACCTACAGAATTTAGAGGAATTGATATTAATAAAGGTGGATTTGCATCAAAACAAGAATTCTTATCTAAAGACTATATTCAAAAAGATTCTTTAGAAATTTTTGCAAATCAACTTGTTTCTTCCGGGTTTCAAAGACATGGTTTAATTTCTGCAAATCTTATTAACTTAGAGTTTATGTTTGATGATCCAAACGCTATCAATTATAACATCTATAGATATTTTGGTTTGTATGTAGATGAAGTACAGGAAGGTTCGTTTGATGTTAACTATGTAGCCAAGAATGGTATGATTAGTATTGAACCAAACTCAGTTTCAGTTAATTATAATTTAGATGGAACTGGTTTAACAGCAGTTGATATGCTTCCAACTCATACTGATTTAGAAATGCCAGTTCTTTCATATGTTAAAGCAACTGAGGATATTTATTATCATGTTAAAAATAATGTTTCTTTTTTACCAATTGCCAAGTTGCAAATCAACTCCGATAATGTACCAGAGTTTAAAGGTTTTTCTAAGACAACTAATTTAATTGAAACACTTGCTAAAAAACCTTCAAACAGAGGATTTGTTAAGTTAACAGTTACTGAGGTTCCAACTAACAATGATAGATTTTTTATTGGAGATGCAACTGAGCTTGAAATATCCAGTTATGATTTATATGATTATACTGGAATAGCTGATTCTTCATTAGAAGCAGGTACTATTTCAGGTAATAGATTTTCAACACAAGGGACACTGCAGCAAGTTGCATATGCAATTAGTAAAGTAATTAAACTATATAATGTATATGTGTATGGTAATTCAATTGTAATCGAGGATTATGCAAATGGAGTTAACAGAAAAAGAATGGCAGTTGGAATTTCTATTTATAATGTTTCTCAATTTTTTACAGTAGATGCAGGTGTTTTAGCAAATGACACATGGTCTTTAGTTACTATTCCAGTTGGAGTTTCAACTAGTTTCTCAGATTGGAATATTTATACAACAGTTGGAGGTTCTAAAGAAGGTGCTGCAATCCTAGTAAGTGAATCTGAATTAGGAGATGCTAAAATCGGTCAGTACGTAAAGGCAAAAGATCTAAATAAATTTTCTAGAATTATAGATGTAGTACAAGATCACTATGATTCTACAACATATAGAGTTATTTTAAACGATTTAATTAAAATATCTAACGATAATTCAATACACACATATGTTAATTATTCTCCAACATTTGGAAAATTTAGCGTATATCCATTAAAAGATTTTGACTTTGATTTCTATAGCACTGATAATTCTGATTTAGGAGAACTTTCATATGAAAAATTAAGAGGTTATCAAGTCTCGTTAGAAGGTGCATCTGAAACTACAGTAGGAAATAATAATCCATATATGTTATTCATATGGGATATAGACGTATCAAGCCAAATTAAGGTTGGTGACTTTTTATTGTCACCAACGGATGGCGTTTACAGTAAGATTATAGAAATAGACTTTGATCAAAGTATAACTGCTATCACAACAGATGGACCTATAAATATTTCATACGAACAAAGTCCAGCTGCTTCAAGTATTACAGTGTACACTGGAGTTGTGTTTAAGACACTTACTCCCGTATTAGAGCAGGAGACTATCAAAGATGAAGCTATTGAAATACAGATCGATTCTGAATACGATAGACTTTATGAAAATGCATTAAAAGAAACTGCATTAGAAAGTAGAGTTGTTCCAACTATTATGAAATTTGCGTTAAAAGATTCTACTAATGCTAGAAATAAGCCATATATTTTAAATGTATCTGAAGCATTTGGAACAGATAATTTATCACCAAATATCGAACTAGAGTCCGGTAGAAATCCTGATAATTTTAATATGGAGCATTTTCATATTAACTTTATTCCAAAGTCTTACTACACAAATAACACTATCGCAGGTTTAACTTCTTATTTGGATTTTAATAATCTAGATGAGGATGGAACTGGAATATCTGAAGATAAATTAAAATCAACCAACATCGATTATTTTAGTCTTTATTTTAAATGGAGTGGAGCTTACAATAATCAAACTGATATGTGGGTTGATGACAAACTTAGGGATATGTTCACTAAATTTAGTAATGGATCTACACAGTTAGAACCTAGTACTGTATTTAGAGGTTTAAGATATATTTATAAGAAACGTAAAGAGTTTACTAAGTCGTCTCCAACAGAATTCATTAATACAACTGAGGTTAATGATTATAAATTTGGAGTTGTTTTAAACTATAATACAACTGATCAAAATTCTATTACATATAATGTGGTTAAGAATGACGTATTTAAATTTATATGCGTTGTTATCAATTTGAATGTTGTTCTAAATAGCATTACTGAAACAGGACTAACTAGGTCTTTAATGTATGATCTAGAGGACATCACTGATGTAAATGGAAACATTCTAAACACTTTAATTCCATTTAATATAGATCTAAGCTTGACAGATTGGAACACTCCCTCGATTGATTCAGAAGGCAACGAGTACTATTCTGTTTTTGCAAACGTATTTGATCAAGCAAGTGGAAATGCTAAATTCACAGAATATGTCACACAAGTGGGTGATGGAAATTACTCCTGGATTTTCTTTGATGCCAATGGAGATTATTACGGTATGAAAGTCTATAGAGTAATTAGTAATAATGAAATCGCAGTTAAAGGAAAACCAGTTACATTTGAAGTTCCTGGATTACCTACAAGCGGTGGTTACCCAATTCCTTCAGGTGGAGAAATTGATGATATTACTTTAAGTGCTTTAGCTCCTAACACTTCTTTCTATTATTGGAGAGGTGGTGAATCAGGCTGGAAAAACTTAATGGAAGATATCGTTTCATATAAGTTCGCTACGAGATTTAATAACTTTGGAAACATAGAGTATGTTACAGTTACTTCAACGGATATTAAATATAATCAATTTGTGTTAGAAGTTCAAGATGGAGTTAACATTGTTAAACCATCTATATTAACTACTAAAGCGGATGGAGATAGACCTAAATCATATAAGTTAACTCCTGGTGAAATCGGAAGAGTACTTACAACAAGACCAGATGGAGGTTATTTCACGATGTTGAGAAGAATGAATGGAGAATATATGCCTCTTTTCAAAGATGTTGTAACTTTCTCCAATATTTATAATGAAGAATCCGTTTATATTCCAATCGTTGGAGAACTAACTATTACTCCTATCGATTACAGAAGTAATTTAATACATAATAAATTTAGAAATATGGGAATTGCGTTCTCTTCTTTTAAGGAAGTAGAACAGGATTATGGTTATATTAAGAATGCGTTTTTCCATAAGGTTAATGATGAAAATTCAAAAAATTTATTAAAACTTTCTGAGACAAGTGATAAACTTCCATTATATCCATTAATTGGCGAAATTGCAATTGATAAAAAGAACATTAATGTATTTAAATCTAAATATTCAAATGATTATTTCACTAAGTCTTTACCAGGTGGAAAAGTCGAATATGTCCATGGAACTTTAACACCTGTTGAAATTAGATCTTATCTAGCATCAACCGTTATGAAAGTTAAAGATACTTACGATATTACTAATTTTACATCAACTAAAGAAAATTCGATCGATTCACTAGACGCTATAAGATTTAATAATCTAAATACGTCTGGAATTCATTGGATTGAAACAGATTCGCAGATTATTGCAGATTTTTATTTACCTAAAGCGATTAATGAAGAATTAAGAGAAGATAATATTCTTACAAGTTTTTCAAAATATATTTTACCTGAATATTCATATGCAGATAAACAAACTATCGAAGATGATTTAGACAAATATGTATATTCAAATATTGTAAATAGATTTATCATAGATTCGATTAATATCTATGGTGTTTCAGGTAAACAGGTTACAACTGATTTTGTAATGGTTACAGATCCGGTTGATCTCAACAAAGATGGTTATTTACCACAAACAAATTTCGATATTCAAGGTTATCAAAACGATGCATTGAGCTTTAGATTAATATATAACAAGAAGATTGGGTACGGATACAATTTAAAAGTACATGTAAAAATACAAGCGTAATTCATGCCATTAAATATTAAAAACATATTCTTAAGTGATTTAGATCCTAATCGTACAGATTTTTGGTCAACTGATAAACTCGATAAATTAAATTATAATTTTAATCAATTATCTGAGGGAGGTGCTAGAGGTCCTTTAGGGGTAGATGGCATTAATGGTCCTACTGGTTTTACTGGTGTTACAGGTCCTCAGGGAAGTGAAGGTATTGAGGGTAATCAAGGTATATCTGGAACTGATGCTAATTTAAATTGGCTTCATATTGATACCTTAGATAATAGAACAATCTATCCGATGATTGAACCTACTGATTATTCAGGTGTTGCAGTAATTATCGGGGCTAATTCCAATTTAGATGAATTTTCACAAGCGGCAATTTGGAATAATACTTCACAATTAAAGGTTATTGCAAATCCAGGTGATAAACAAGTTAGTTTTAGGATTGGAGATTCAAAATATGATATGCAATTTGATGGTGATGATTTATTTTTAGGTAAATTAAACACAGATCCAAATCCTTTAATAGTTAAAGAACAACTTAATAATTCTCAAGTTAGATATAATGTTAGAGGTTCTATAAATAGAGTTTTAACTAATAAACTAAATATTAGTGATTCTTTGATTGAATCTTTTGGTGATGCAGAGTTTGGAAATTTAACAGCTAATGGTGCATTTAAATTTAATAACGATGCGGAAGCTTCTAAAATATTAACTTCAGTAGACGCAAGCGGATTAGTAACTTGGAAAAATAAAGCCGAGGCACTTTCATTATTGCCAGTTGGTTCTATTGTTTCTATTAAACCAAGTGATTTTAATAATACAAATTTTTGGATTCAAAATGCTTTTGAGGAAGTTGACAGCGTTCTTCAATTCTTTTATGGAAGAGGAAGAGTTAACACTTCGTATGAAGGTTGGTATCTCTGTAATGGAGAAACCTGGAATTATTTAGGTAATAATTCTAATGAAGTGCCTAATCTAAATTCATTTTCATATCATATTGATTCAAATGGAAAAGGTCAACCAAACGTAGACGCTGGTGATGATACAGCGATTTTAATCGCGGGTCTTGATCTTACATATGATAATACAAATACTTCAGGAACTTTATATAATGTAAATTCATTATATGATTATTCAGATATTGCTGAGACATTTGGAACTAGTCTTAATTCATTTGTAAGTAGAAACATACATATTATTAAATTAGATTCTTCTTATTTAACATGGTCAACCGTAGGTGGCGCAGTAATTACAGAACCTATCATTTTATCAGATCCTTCTACAAGTTCTAGTATTGCATGTTCTACTACTACACAAACATATAATTGGACTGGGTCTGGTATTACATGGAATAATATTACTTCAGATTTAACTGGAGTTGCACTATATGATTCCAATAATAATTTAGCACCTTCTAATAAATGGTATGCTAAAGATGGTTTAGCAAGATACTGGAATGGAATTTCATTTACTACATATGAAGTATGCCCAATTCAACAAAACGTTAATTTAGGTGTAGCTAATTCAGTGTTAACTCTTAATGGATCTGTTCCATCTTCTGGAACTTATACCATTGATGCACTTGCATTTAAAGATGCAACATCATTAAAATTCAGTGGAGTTAATGCATCAGCGGGTTGGTATAAAGTTGCGCTGACCGATAATGGAGCTAGAAGATACTGGAATGGAAATGCATTTTTGGGTGAAACAATTACAACTAAAAATGTTTATTATGCAGGTACTCAAGAAGTTTCAACTTATTCTACTTCTTCGGCATGTCAATATGTAGATTCATCAGTTAAAATTTATTACGCAACAAACTCAACGGTTATTCCAACTTCAAATATTCTACAAGATATCTACGGAAGTTCATCTATTGTTTATGTACATAGAGATTGGTTAGGAGCAACGGTCGGAGAATGGCCATTAGTTAAAATATATTCACAAAACTCAGTAGGAGGAGGTAGTAGTCCTTATAAATCTATATTAGATGATGATAATTCCAATACTTATAGATCTACGATTACAACGTCATCTACTATATTATCACCTGTAGTATGTTCAAATTATTATATCACTGGGACTCAATACGTCAATGTGTCTAATTCAACAGCTTCAGGTCAAATAGTTGTAACTAATACACCTGCTATTATTACTTTAACTGCATTTGGTGGAGCAGGTGGACCTTCATGCTATACTGATGTTTTTTTAAGCGTTCCAGGTGCAGGTACTAAAACGGTATTTGCAAATGCAGGAGCAACTAATAGTGATACTTTACAAATTAATTCTACAGGATCATTTTCTTTCTTTATGAATGCTGAATTTGGATGTACTTCTGGAAATAACGCAAGTATATCTTAATAAATTAAATATATAGACTAAATAATAGACACTCATGATAATTAACTTAAAGCAAATATTAGCAAGCGATTCTGACAATATTAAGCTAGACAAGATCAATTATAATTTTGATCAGTTAGTAGCTAATGGAGGTGGCCCAAGAGGGTTTGCCGGAGCTACTGGAGAAACTGGTTATCAAGGATTCACTGGATCACAAGGTTCACAGGGTATTCAGGGTGTACAAGGTCCACAAGGTCCGAGTGGTAATAGTGGAATAGATCTATGGAATACTAATGAAGGAGATGGAATCGCAACAATCGATACATTAGTTCCTATTCAACAAAACTTAACTCAAAAAGCACCTGCGGTTGTTATTGGTTATCATGAAAGTGATCCACAATATGGTATGCCAGAAGGTGACGCACAGTTTGTAATCAACAAAGCAGCTAATTTTAATAGTAACTTAGAATTAAGAGTAGTTAATGGAGCCGGAACTGAAACATCTACCAATGCGTATAGATTTACAATGGGGTGGAATAGTATTACTTCAACAACTACACTAACTAAAGGATTTGTTGATGGTTCTACTAGTATTGTTGAAGAAGGTGCAGATCAGTTCATATGGAATGATAGTAATACATTGTCTGATGTATTAACATTAGATGGTAATGCATTAATTGCATATGTAGATTCTACATTTGAAAATGTTGAAATTAATAATACTTTAAAAATAACTTCTGGTAACCCAGGAGCAAATAAAATAGCTTCATCTGTTAACGCAACCGGTGAAGTTCAATTTAAAACTCTTGCAGAATTAGGCGGAGCAATTCCAGTTGGAACTATTGTGGCTATTTCTCATGCAACTTTTAATAGTTCAAATTTTGTAATCCAAGATACTGGATTAGATTCAGGTGGAGGAAACACTGTTCAAACTAATGTTGGAGCAGGTCTTGGAAATTATGAAGGATGGTATTTATGTAATGGTAAAGAATGGTGGGACGGCGGAGATGGAGCGTTAACATTAGTTCCTGACTTAGCTGAATCTCAATTGATTTCAGGTCCTGAAGTAACTTTAAACGCAACCAATACATCAGGTACTTTATATACAGTAACTGCAACTATTGATAGTTCAGATACTACCATTTTAGGAGGATCTGGAACTCCATACGCTATTAAAAGATTTCCACATATTATTTATTTAGGAGTGAGCAATTTAGTATGGGAATATAACGGTATTGCTCCACAAGCTGTCGTTGGACCTGGAGATGAATCAACTGGTCCAACTGATCCACCTGGTCCAACTGGTCCAACTAATATTACGGTGACATTTAATAATATGTCTATCGGTAATAACGCGAGTATTTCTCCATCTAGTAGTTCTTATACTGGCCCTGCAAATGCTTCAC
>Ga0208437_1000369_pt1 | contig 13401 bp, 13 predicted proteins | sample ColrivemetaGS705_FD_187602 | JGI IMG/M metagenome (GOLD analysis project Ga0208437, IMG submission 187602) | Estuarine microbial communities from the Columbia River estuary - Flood tide ETM metaG S.705 (SPAdes) (version 2) | ecosystem: Environmental > Aquatic > Marine > Intertidal zone > Estuary... | reverse complement strand
ATCACCACGCAAGGCTAAGATTGCCAAGCTACCACTCAAGGATGCGAGTGAGATGCTACAGGCAGGAAGACAGGCAGAACTTATTGATGCGTTCTGGGGAGCAAAAGAGTTTGCCCCTGACGGTATCATCAATGGTGAAGACTTATGGGAAGTAGTATCAACAGAGAAAGAAGTACACACAGTACCCTATCCTTATGATGGGCTCAACAACAAGATAGGCGGTTGTCGATTAGGTGAAATCGTAACTGTTACGGCTGGTTCAGGTTTAGGTAAGTCACAACTCACAAGAGAGTTTGCTTACCACCTTCTCAATGAAGGAGCTACGATAGGTTATGTAGCACTCGAAGAATCTAGCAAGCGTACAGCACAGGGACTGATGTCCTTACACTTAGGCAAACCCGTACATCTTGAAGAAGTTGAGACAGAGGAGCTTAGAGAAGCCTTTGATGCAACTCTAGGAACAGGGCGTGTGTTTATGTATGACCATTGGGGATCGACTGAGAGCGAGAACCTATTGGGTAAGATTAGATACCTAGCAAGAGGGTGTGGTTGTCAGTACATTATACTGGATCACATTAGTATTGTTGTGTCAGGCATCGAAGGTGGAGATGAGAGACGGATCATAGACAACATGATGACCAATTTGCGGTCACTAACTGAAGAATTAAATATCGGATTGATTGTCGTGTCTCATTTACGTAGACCTAGTGGTGACAAAGGACATGAAGAAGGGCAGTTAACTTCATTGTCCCAGTTACGAGGTAGTGCGGCTATCGCACAACTAAGTGACATCGTAATAGGATTAGAACGTAATCAACAGGATGCTGAGACTTCTAATGTAACAACCGTCCGTATCTTAAAGAACAGATGGTCAGGTGATACAGGTGTAGCAGGACAGCTTCACTATTCCACCACAACAGGTCGTATGTCAGAGGAATTTGATGTACCTTTTTAATCACTCCAGCGAGAGGATTGTATGCTGATATTTGATATTGAAACAGATGGATTACTACAGGATGTAACAAAGATACACTGCCTAGTTATACAAGATACTAAGACAGGTAAGGTGTATAGTTATCACGGTGAGTCTTTGCAAGAAGGTCTCACTGTACTAGCACAAGCACCTGAGATTGGTGGTCATAACGTAATTGGTTTTGATCTGCCCGTACTAGAGAAACTGTATGGCTTTAAATACGAAGGTGAGGTGTTTGATACCTTAGTAGCTTCTAGACTTATATGGTCAAACCTAAAAGAAAAAGACCTACTTAAGCGAACAGTAGCTAACAGACTAATTGGTTCACACTCACTCAAGGCATGGGGTGAAAGGCTTAACTACCATAAGGGTAGCTACGGTGAGCAAGAAGATGCTTGGGAAGAGTTCACCCCCGAAATGTTAGAGTATTGTAAACAGGATGTTGGTCTTAACGTAAAGCTATACGAGATGATACAACGTAAGCGTTACCCACATGAACCAATGCAGCTTGAGCATGAGATGGCGAAGATGTTGTTCCAACAAGAACAGACAGGCTTTCCCTTTGATGTGGAAGCGGCACAGAAACTGTACACCCAACTCTCTGCTAGAAAGCAAGAGATTGAAACTGAACTGGTTAACACCTTAGAGCCAACGATCATTGAGCTAAAGACCAAAACAAAAACAATACCGTTCAACCCTGCATCGAGACAGCAGATTGCCGATAGGCTAATGAAGAAGGGTTGGACACCACAAGAGTTTACTCCATCAGGAGAGCCAAAAGTTGACGAAAAAATCTTGGCGGGAATTGATATGCCCGAAGCTAAGATGCTAACAGAGTTCTTAATGCTAAACAAAAGATTAGGACAATTAGGCAATGGTAAACAAGCATGGCTCAAGCTCGAAAAGAAGGGACGGATACATGGTCGAGTTAATCACATGGGTGCTGTTACTTCTAGGTGTACACATAGTGATCCAAATGTCGCTCAAGTGCCATCAGGATCTGCCGCCTTTGGGAAGGAATGTCGCTCACTATTTCACGCACCGAAAGGTTTCACCTTACTTGGGGCTGATGCAAGTGGTTTAGAGTTACGTTGTCTTGCTCATTATATGTCACGGTATGACGGTGGTAAATATGGCAAAGAAATTTTAGAAGGTGATATCCATACAGCAAATCAGAATGCGGCAGGGTTAGCTACACGCCCACAAGCTAAGACATTCATCTATGGTTTCTTGTACGGAGCAGGGAATGAGAAGATTGGAGAGATCATAGGTAAGGGTAAAAAAGAAGGCGGTCAAATTAAGAAACGCTTCCTTGCCAAGACCCCAGCTCTCAAGAAGTTAACCGATGCAATTAAGTTACGACTAGAAACACAACAAGGTGAGAAGTCTATTAATGGTCTTGATGGTAGGATTATACCTATACGTCACCCCCATGCAGCTCTCAATACATTACTTCAATCAGCAGGAGCTATTGTCTGCAAGCATTGGTACGCAACCATCGAGAAGATGATACGTGCTAAAGGCTACACTAACGAAGAAGTTTCGATAGTGGCGTTTGTGCATGATGAAGTACAAATCATAGTTAAGGAAGGCTTGGAGGATGACATAGGTGCGATCACTAAAGAAGCAATTAAAAAGACAGAACAACACTACAACTTCAAATGCCCTCTCGACTCAGAGTTCGATGTCGGCAGAAGTTGGGCAGAAACTCACTAGTCCGAGTAGGCTTGGTGATGTTGCAGAGTTCTATGCAATCACATGGTTGTGGGATGAAGGCTTTGAAGTGTTCTACAATGCTGGCTCAACAGGAGCTGTAGACATCATAGGCATAAAGGATGGAGAGGTTTACTTGTTTGATGTGAAGATGAATAAAGAAACTAAGCGTGGAAGCTACGCTAGTTCACGGACACCTTTACAAAAAGAGCTAGGAGTACAGTTCCTTCTGTTTGATCCTGTTACTCGTAAACTAAGACTACAGAAACACAGGGTATAGATATGGAAACAAACATACTGAACATCATACTGGTTGCAAGTTTTGCTTTTGTCAGTGTAGCCGTTGGAGTCAAGTGGGCTATTGAATCCCTGATTGATTACCAGATGGCAAAACACGGTATGCGAATGATGAGAGAGATAAACAAGGAGGCAGAAGACGATGAAGAATACTAGGACACTATTAGTAGATGGTGACATTGTAGCGTACAAAGCTGCTGTCATTGCAGAGACTCCTATCGACTGGGGCAACGGGGTGTGGACATTACACGCTCACGAGAAAGATGTCATAGCATCGATGGAGGACTTCATGGCTAAGATTATAGAGGAGTCTGGTTGTGATGAAGTGATTACGTGTTTGTCTGGTGACAAGTTGTACCGCAAAGATGTAGCCCCTTATTACAAAGCGAACCGTAAAGGTACACGCAAACCCATGCTTCTAAATTTTGCTAAAAAATATTTGTCAGATAATTACAATGGCAAAGTTGAGGATAAGCTAGAGGCAGATGACCTATTAGGAATACTAGGCAGTGCGGATAAGAATACAGTAATCTGGTCTATAGACAAAGACCTGTTAACCATCCCTGCCTACCACTTACTTGACGGTAAAGTTACTGAAGTAGATCAAGAGGAAGCTGACTACTGGTTCTTGTACCAAACATTAATAGGTGACTCGACCGATAACTACAAAGGTTGCCCTACTGTTGGAGCGAAGACAGCAGATAAGCTGCTTCAAGAGAATGGCGCAACATGGCAAACAGTTGTTGATGCTTTTGCTGATAAAGGTTTTGGTGAAGAGGTTGCCATAGAGAACGCAAGACTGGCTCGTATACTACGTGACGGTGAATATGATTTTAAAACTAAGGAGGTAAGTTTATGGATGCAGTAATTTCAGAAGTTAAGGTAACAGAAAGAGCCGCTGATCCTGTCAACAGCCCAGAGCATTACAATGCAGGGAAGATAGAAACAATAGATTACATTGTAGATGTGCTAGGGGAGTTTGATGCTATCTCCTATTGTCACGGTAACGTAATTAAATACACCAGCACAAGGCTTTGGAACAAAGGCAAGCCTATTCAAGATGCAAAGAAGGCTGTCTGGTACTTAAACAAGATGATCGAATTAATGGAAAAAACCGAAGGGGAGAACTGGGGATGAGAAACGATTTAGGTGGAGCAAGTTATGAACAAATTACAGGAATGTTTGAAGGGTTTGACTGGTATCAAAGTAAGTGTGCCGCCACAGCCGTCTTCCCTAAAGACTCATCGCTAGTATATCTAACTATGGGTCTAGCAAGTGAGGCTGGTGAAGTAGCAGGGAAGGTTAAGAAAAAGATTAGGGATGGAGAACCAGCTAACTTTAAAGAACAATTAGCATCAGAGCTAGGAGATGTGTTCTGGTATCTAGCCATGCTGACAGACGAAGCAGGACTGAATCTGAGTGACATTGCATTTAATAATTTAAACAAACTATACAAGCGTAAGATTAACGATACGCTACAAGGCTCAGGAGATGACCGATAATGGATTCATATCAACAATACATACACAAATCCCGTTACGCTAGGTGGCGGGAAGAAGATAACAGAAGAGAGACATGGAAGGAAACTGTACAGCGGTACATTAACTTCTGGGTAGATCGAGGACAGTTAGATACTACACTAGCGTATGAACTCTTTGATGCTATCTACAAGCAAGAGATTATGCCATCCATGCGTTGTCTAATGACAGCGGGTGAGGCACTGAAGCGAGACAACATGGCAGGGTTTAATTGTTCCTACGTTGCCGTAGATAACCCCAGAGTATTTGATGAGATACTCTATGTACTAATGTGTGGCACAGGTGTAGGCTTCTCCGTAGAGAGGCAGTCTGTAGCCAAGTTACCAACAATCAGTGAGGAGTTCCATGAAACAGAAACTACAATCCATGTCCAAGACAGTAAAATTGGTTGGGCTAAAGCTTTCCGTGAGTTGGTTAGTCTTTTGTATTCGGGTCAAGTGCCTACTTGGGATGTCTCTAAGTTACGGGCTAAAGGTGAAAGGCTTAAAACATTTGGTGGTAGATCGAGCGGGGCTGATCCTTTGGTTAGGCTTTTCGAGTTTACTGTTTCTACTTTCAAGAACGCTGCTGGACGTAAGCTAACGAGTATTGAATGCCATGACGTTGTTTGTAAAATTGCTGAAATCGTTGTTGTTGGTGGTGTGCGTAGGTCTGCTCTCATCTCTCTATCTAACTTGTCTGATGACCGTATGCGTCATGCGAAGTCTGGGAATTGGTGGGAGACACAAACGCAAAGAGCCTTGGCAAACAACAGTGCCGTCTACAATGAGAAGCCAGAGTATGAAACCTTTCTGGAAGAATGGGTAGCACTCTATAAATCTAAAGCAGGGGAGCGAGGTATCTTCTCCCGTACTGCTGCAAAGAAACAAGCAGAGAGAAATGGACGTAGAGATATAGGTCACGACTTTGGGACTAACCCCTGTAGTGAGATTATCCTACGCTCTGCACAGGTATGTAACTTGTCTGAGATTGTAGTACGTGCTGATGACACACAAGAATCTTTAGAACGTAAGACACGACTAGCAACAATCTTAGGAACGCTACAGTCAACGCTAACTGACTTTAGGTATGTACGCTCTGTCTGGAAGAACAACACACAAGAAGAATGTTTACTTGGTGTAAGTATGACAGGCATCATGGATCACAAGTTGTTATCTGGTAAGGGTAGCCTTGTTGTCTTGAAAGAGACACTAGAGAAACTGAAGAAGATTGCTGTACAAACCAACAAGCACTTTGCGGCTGAGTTAGGTGTTAACCAATCGACAGCTATTACGTGTGTGAAGCCGTCAGGTACAGTGTCCCAACTGGTAGACAGTGCTAGTGGTATTCATGCTAGGTTCTCTCCTTATTATATAAGACGAGTACGTAGCGATGGGAAAGACCCTATCTCTGCATTCCTAAAAGACTCAGGTGTGTCGTGGGAGAAGGATGTAATGAACACAGAGAACTACGTGTTTGACTTCCCTGTGAAAGCTCCCAAGGGTGCAACTTGTGTTAGTGAACTTAACGTCAAACAACAGTTAGATTTGTGGGAGATATATCAGGAACATTGGTGTGAACATAAACCTAGTGTTACTATATATTACTCCGATGATGAGTTCCTAGCGGCAGGACAATGGCTATGGGAACGACTAGATAGCTGCTCAGGCATTAGCTTCCTACCACGCACTGACCATGTGTATGCTCAAGCTCCTTATGAAGCAATTGATAAGGACAGGTATATGGAACTTAAACGAGAGACCCCTTCAGAGATTGAATGGGACAGGCTAGGTGAATATGAAAAAGAGGACACCACTACTGGAACTCAGGAGTTGGCTTGCTCGTCAGGTTCATGCGAAATATAGGAACTGGATAACGGTGTTGGAGGTAGTAACTTGCCTCCACATCATCGCTAACGTCTGGCTACACTTCCCGTCATAACTGGGCTGGCTCTAACCACCCCCTATAGAGAGTAACAAATGAAGAATAACATATTCATAAGTGAAGATTTAGTACAATATTTAAGGAAACTTTTTCCCAATAAACTCCCTAATAAAAGAAATATATCAGAGAATGATATAGCATTTTTACAGGGGCAACAATCCGTCATTGAACGCATGGAACTCATGTTAGAGAATGACCAACCAGAAGAGATTTAATTATGTGTTTATCAAGCCCTAAAGCCCCACCACCACCACCCACTGTAGTAGCACCACCCCCACCAGAGAAAGCTCCTGCTGAACTTGAGGATGCTGTAGACTCTAACGCCACCGCTTTGAAGAAAAAGCGTAGAGGTGCTAAAGGTCAGCTTGGTCGTGGTAGCTCTGGCGCACAATATAAAGGATCAGGCAGCGGCTCTGGTTTGTCAATTAAAAAATAGGATATAAATGATGCACGATCAATCTATAGCCAAAGCTTATGAGAACATGGCGGCAGATCGTGATGCTTTTCTTACACGAGCGAGGTCTTGTGCGGAGTTAACAATCCCTACACTTATGCCCCCTGAAGGGCATACAGGGTCAACTCAGTACGATACCCCTTATCAGTCAGTGGGCGCAAGAGGTGTAAACAACCTTGCTTCTAAACTACTGATGACCCTTCTCCCTCCCAACCAAGCATTCTTTCGTTTAACTATAGATGATTATGATCTAGTAGAGTTAGGCGGTGATGCCAGAGGCAAGGCAGAAGAAGCACTAGCTCGTATTGAAAGATCAGCAACACAAGTCATAGAATCAAAAGCCATTCGAGTTCCAACATTCGAGGCACTTAAGCAATTAATAGTAGCGGGTAACGCTTTAGTCCACATGCCGCCCAAGGGTGGAATGAAAGTATTTAGACTAGATCGTTACGTTGTCCAACGAGACACGATGGGCAACATCTTAAAGATTATCACCAAAGAAACAGTAGCGTATGATGCGCTGCCTAAAGATGTCTTACAGGCTTTAACAGAAAACCCTGACTATGAATTAGATACCAGTAAAAAAGAATGTGATATTTTTACCTGTATTAAAAAAGTTGGTAAGAAGTTTGAAGTGCATCAAGAAGTACACGACTATGTAATTGAAAGCACTAAAGGTTCTTACACAGAAGACAAACTACCTTGGATGGCACTACGCTTTATTGCTGTTGATGGCAACCACTATGGTCGTTCTTTCTGTGAAGAAATCGTAGGTGATTTAAAATCACTAGAAGCATTAACCAAAGCTATTGTCGAAGGCAGTGCTGCCAGTGCTAAACTCTTATTCTTAGTAAGACCAAACGGTACGACTAAGATGAGAAGTATTGCAGATGCCCCTAACGGTGGTATTGTCTCTGGTGATGCTAATGATGTAACTACTTTACAAGCCAATAAGTTTAATGACTTTAGAGTAGCACAAGAAACAATGCAGAAGATTACAGAACGCTTATCTTTTGCCTTCCTACTTAACAGCTCTGTTCAACGACAAGCTGAGAGAGTAACAGCAGAAGAAGTACGATACATGGCACAAGAGCTAGAGACAGCTCTAGGTGGCATTTACTCTGTACTATCACAAGAGTTCCAAGTTCCCCTAGTCAACCTCCTTCTAGCAAAGATGCAGAAAGAAGGTAAGATGCCTAAGTTCCCTAAAGACACCTTAAAGCCACAGATCGTTACTGGTCTAGAAGCTTTAGGTCGTGGACAGGACTTAAACAAACTAAGCCAGTTCTTACAAATGCTACAACCACTTGGTCAAGAAGTGATCCAAAGTGAGTTGAACATTGGAGACTACTTAGATCGTCTTGGCGCATCGCTAGGTATTGATACACAGGGTCTTGTGAAATCTGATGAGCAGAAGATGCAAGAACAACAAGCTATGCAAGAACAGATGCAACAACAGCAAATGATGGCAATGGCAGAGAAGGGCGTAGCCCCTGCTATTAAAGGCATGACTGAAGCTGCACAACAACAGCAAGCTGAAGAATAAAACTAAAAGAGACTATTATGAATCAAGAAAGCATTAGTACACACGAAGAACAAACAGAGTCACAAGAACACATCGATGAGATGGTTGCTAAGAGTGACGAACTGGACAGGTTAAACGACCCGTCCCAAGGTGATCGACCAGATTGGTTGCCTGAGAAGTTTAAAAATGCAGAACAGATGGCTGAAGCTTATGGTCATCTAGAGAAAAAGTTAGGTGGGGAAAGTGTAGAGGAAGGCGTTGAGCCTGAAGCTGCATCCGAACCAACTCCACAACAAGAAGCAAGTGACGTTAGAGAAGCCGTAGAAAACGCTGGCGTTGATTTTGATTCTTTACAGGCGGAGTATAACGAACAGGGACAACTATCGGAAGATGCTTATACAAAGCTAACTGAAGCTGGTTTCCCACAAGATTTGGTAAACAGTTGGATACAGGGACAAGAAGCCCTAGCAAACAACTATCAAAAAGCTGTCTATGAAAGTGTAGGCGGTGAACAGGCTTATAGTGACATGATTAACTGGGCGGGCGATAACTTATCGGATAACGAAATCGCTGCCTTTGATCGAGCTGTAGGTTCAGGAGACGTTGATATGGTCAAGTTGGCTGTGTCGGGATTACAAACTCAGTATCAAGCTGCGGAGGGTACAGACCCATCTTTAATAGGTGGACAATCCAGTAACTCAACAGGCGGTAATTATAGTTCTTGGGCAGAAGTGACCCAAGCTATGAGCGACCCACGATACAACAGTGATCCAGCATACCGTCAGTCTGTTTCGACTAAGATAGCTCGAAGCAACATACAATAGTCTCTTTATGCCCTCTTCGGGGGGCTTTTTTAACAGGAACGAAACACAACAATTAATTACCTTTGACCCCTGCGGGGACAATCTAAGCGGAAAGATTAAGTGTTAAGTGACTAAACATTAAACATTCATTTAAACATTTAACAAAAGGTAAAATATTATGTCTAGCAACTATGCTGCACCCTCACGATTGGGTGAAAACGCTGCTACTGGTGCTAATGCCAAGGAACTCTTTCTAAAGACGTTTACGGGCGAAGTGCTTACAGCTTTCAATACTAACAACATCGCAATGCCACTACACCGTGTACGCACAATCTCTTCAGGTTCTAGCGCACAGTTCCCACTAACAGGTATCGCTACTACTGCAACTCTTGCGGCTGGTAACGAGGTAGTACCAAGTGCTATCGCTCACAGTGAGAAAGTAGTTAACATCAATGATCTTCTAACTTCTTCCGTTTTCATTGCGAAAATTGATGAAGCTATGAACCACTATGATGTTCGCTCTATCTACTCTTCTGAGATCGGTACTGCTCTAGCTAAAGCTGCGGATACAGCTGTATTCTCTGCTATCGCTGATGCTACTGCTGATACTGCTGAGTATGCTCAAGGTGCTAACAAGAACAATGCTGATATTGAAATTGCTGAAACTCCTTCTGCTTCTACTGGTACTGATGTAGCTGATGCTATCTTCAAAGCTCTAGAAGCTCTAGATGTTAAGAACGTAACTGGTGAGAAGTCTGTTGTCCTTGACGCAGAAACTTACTACAAAATGTTCTCTGGCACTAATTCTAACATCGCTGGTGTAATGAACAAAGACTTCGGTACAGGTGGTAACTTGAACACTGGTACTGTTCCTTTGATCGGTGGCGCAAAAGTGTATATGTCTAACAACCTGCCTTCAGGTTCTAAAGGCTTAGTATTCACTAAAGATGCTGCTGCAACAGTTAAGCTATTAGACTTAGGCGTTGAATCAGAGTACCAAGTTTCACGACAAGGTACACTAATGGTAGCTCGCTACGCAATGGGTCACAGCTCATTACGTCCTGAGTGTGCTGTTAAACTGACTAACGCTACGTAAGATTAGTTTAGTAAACTTTAAGAACACCTCCTTCGGGGGGTGTTTTTTCTTTATTTTTTCATTGAGGTAAACATGACAACTCCAACAACACAGCTTCAGGCTGTAAACTCTATGCTCTCGACCATTGGCGAAGCACCAGTCAACAGCTTAAGTTCTGGTTTAGTTGATGCTGAAACGGCTGAGACTGTACTCAATGAAGTTTCAAGAGATGTTCAGTCATTTGGCTGGAACTTCAACAGTGAGCCAGACTGGGTATTTAACCCTCTCTCTAATGGATATATACAACTTTTTTCTGATCCAGCCCCAGTTTTGCGGGCAGATTTAGCTAAATCCGTGACTAAATACAGAAGCGCAGAGAGTGAGTACATACAACGTGGTTCTTATATGTACGACAAAGTTAAACACACTTTTGTAATTAACAAACCTCTTACACTAGATATTGTGGTTCATCTAGATTTTGAGCAGCTTCCTGAAGTAGCAAGACGATACATAACAATTAAAGCTGCACGATTATTCCAAGAAAGAGTAGTCGGTAGCGATAACCTCTCAGCCATGAACAGAGCTGATGAGCAACAAGCCCTATTCGCTTTGAAAGAAATGGAAAGCGAGAACGGGGACTATAACATATTTGACGATGGAGGCACGTATAGTGTTCTTGATCGTTCAATCGGACACAAGGTGATCTAAATGGCTTTAGTTTCTAAAAGCATACCCAACCTCATTAACGGGGTTAGTCAACAACCCGCAGCTCTACGATTAGAGAGTCAGGGAGAAGTACAGGAAAACGGTTTCTCGGATGTGGTTGATGGTCTTAAGAAACGCCCACCTACAAAGTTTGTACAAAAGTTAAAGTGTCTCAGTGGGGCTTCAAGCTCTTCTCAAGGCAACCTGCACTCTAGGAGTGACTACGTAGATTTAACAGGATTAGATACTGCGTACTTCCACACATACAAGAGAAGTGATGATGAGCAATATCATGTTGTTATAACAAACAACCGTAGAGTACACGTTTACGACCTTGATGGCAATTTACGATACCAATCAGGTCATAGTAGCTGGCTTGCAAACGGTAATTGGCTTTCCCATAATAGTGATGATACATCATACTTACCTTACAATACTTCTAAAATTACCTCTACCTCTGTTGCTGATGCTACGTTCATTGTTAACAAAGAAAAGACAGTAGAGATGAGCGATCTTATAAGCCCCGCCAACGATCTCAATCAAGCCTTAGTCTACCTTAAGAGTGTAAACTATGGTAGAACATATACTGTAAGGGTTGAGTCAAAAGAGAGTTCAGGCGTAATAGCGGTTGAGCAGTCTTCGGCTCAAAACATAATAGCAAGCGGTACAAACCACAACGATAATGAGCTTAAAGTAAGTAAAATAATGAGTGAGGGTTCTGCCTCTCTTCGTGAAAAGATTGAGACGGAGCTTGGCGCAAGAGTGGTTGAAACCTTTAACGCAGCAAGTTCGGGTACTTCGTCTTCTGCCATAACAGCACTTAAGCGTATAACCACCACAAATGCAATACCAATAACACAATCCAATATTGACAGTAATAGCATTGTTGTAGTGGTGGGTGGCACTACTATACCCTACGATGTAACTGGAGCAAACGGCTGGAAGCGTATTAGTAACACGGTACTAGAACTCCCACACTCAGTATTATCAACTTCAAGAACCTATAGAACCAATATTATAACAGCTTATCACAGAGATAGCGGATCTATAACTTTTCTTGATTCTGCAAACTCAACAGACGGTTATGTGACACCCGCCACGGCTAACAAAGATGCTTACTTCATCGTTAACACTTTGGCTTCTGGATCTTTTGGAGATTTCGACATTACTGTTACAGATGATGACGGTGGTACTAATCTCAAAGCTTTTAAAGGAAATGCTAAATCATTCACAGACCTACCCAACCAATGTGACCATGGGTTTAGGTTGGGAGTAGTAGGGGACAACCAAAAGAAAGAAGATGACTTTCATGTGGTCTTTCAAGGTTCGGCTGGCTCTGGTTATTGGAAAGAGTCTGTAGCCCCTAACCTAGAGAACTACTTCGACCTAACAACAATGCCCCACACCTTGAGGCAGAGTGCTGGACTTAGTTTTAGCTTTAGTCAAGGAGAGTGGGATGAGCGCAAAGCTGGTGATGATAACACAAACACTGCTCCTAGTTTTGTTGGGCAAAAGATATCAGACATATTCTTCCACAGAAACCGCTTAGGTGTTCTTTCAGGAGAGAATGTGATCTTTAGTGAGGCTAGTGGTTACTTCAACTTCTGGCGCACAACAGTACGTTCATTACTAGACTCTGATCCTATTGATGTATCAGTCAGTCAGAATGAAGTGTCTGAGCTTAAAGCTGCTGTGCCTATTCAGGATAACCTTTTGTTATTCTCAGAGCTTAACCAGTTCACATTATCTGCTAGTCAGTTGTTAACACCTTCTGAAATTACAGTAGATCAATCAACAAAGTATGAATGTGATCTAACAGCCCCACCAGTAGGTGCGGGTAACAGTGTATTCTTTGCCACACAATCAAGCGGTTACGCAGGAGTACGTGAGTTCTTCACAAGAGAAACCACAGAAGTCAGAGATGCTGCTTCCGTTACCTCACACGTTCCATCATACCTTGAAGGAAATGTAAGACAATTTGCTTCGTCCTCTAATGAGGATATGCTCGCTTGCCTTACTTCTACCAACAAGAAAGAATGTTACATTTATAAGTGGTACAATTCTGCAGAGGAACGGTTACAAAGTGCTTGGTCTAAGTGGATATTTACAGAAGACATAGCCCACATCTTCTTTACCAACAATTTAATGTATTTTACATTTGAAGATGGCAGATACGAGATACTTGATGTTAAATATGACCACACTGAAGTCTTATTAGATAGGCAATATAAATTAACAAACGCTGATTGGCAAGCCAGCCCCACTCAGATCAATCTACCTGATGGAGTGCCTACAGTTGGTTTGATAGCTATCGATCAGGACGGGATATCTTTAGGGTCGTTTGACCCAGCTAATCCAACCTTCGATCAAAACTATGAGTTATTCACCAACCGTA
>Ga0208437_1000340_pt1 | contig 13915 bp, 11 predicted proteins | sample ColrivemetaGS705_FD_187602 | JGI IMG/M metagenome (GOLD analysis project Ga0208437, IMG submission 187602) | Estuarine microbial communities from the Columbia River estuary - Flood tide ETM metaG S.705 (SPAdes) (version 2) | ecosystem: Environmental > Aquatic > Marine > Intertidal zone > Estuary... | reverse complement strand
TTACCCTTCTTCTAACAATTCAATAATACGATCAGTTAAAGTAATTAATGAAAAAATCTTTACTGGTTGCTATATGGATTTTGGTTACTGGATTAAAGATAATTACGGAAATCTAGCATACACTTCATTGGTTCCTAAATTGCCTCAACCGTTATTAAGCGATGAATCATTTTGGAATATCGTACAATTTGAAGATTACGTGTTATTTCAATCCTTAAAAAGAATTTACGTTTATAATAGTAGCGATAAATCTTTTAAAATTATAGAAGCGCCATCAAAAAGAGCAGTTCTTTTTAAAGTTGGAAATACCATTTATTTTCAAAAATCAAATATAGGTATTTTTAAGATTGAAAACGGAAAAGGTCAGTTAGTTTCTGATGAAAAAATTGTGAAAGACCAAGAAATTGTCGGTGCTTTTTTAATAGATAAAAAAACAATGTTTTTAACAGAAAAAGGTGAATTCTATTTTTATGAAAATGGTTCACTATCTCAGTGGAATATAAGTTCAAATCAAACTTTATCTTCAGAAAATTTTTATAGCAGCAGTATACTTTCTGATGGTAGTTTTATCCTTGGAACTATTTCAAATGGGATTTACCATATCAATCCGAAAGGAGATTTAATTCAGCATATAAATAAAGAAAATGGGCTATTAAACAACACCGTTTTATGTGTTTTTGAAGATAAAGATAAAAATATTTGGTTAGGTTTAGATGATGGATTGAGTATTTTAAATTTAGACTCTCCTTTTAGTGTTTATAATGATATTAAAGGGATAATTGGCACAGTTTATACTTCCATAATTTTTCAAGATAATTTATATGTTGGAACAAATCAAGGTTTGTTTTATAAACCTTATAATTCTGAAAAAAAACTCCAAATTGTAGAAAATACGCAAGGTCAAGTTTGGTGTTTAAAAATTATTGATAACACATTATTTTGTGGTCATAATTCTGGAACGTTTGTTGTTAAAAATGATTCCGCATTAAAAATTTCTGATTTTTCTGGAACTTGGGACATTAAAAAAGTAAGCACAAACCAAAACATATTATTACAAGGTAACTATAATGGTTTAAGTATTTTAGAAAAAGTAAATAACAATTGGAAATTTAGAAATAAAATTGAAGGGTTTAACATATCAAGTCGTTTTGTTGAGTTAATTAATGAAAATGAATTGTTAATAAATCATGAATATGATGGGATTTTTAAGTTAAAACTAAATTCAGAATTCACTAATATTGAAAATGAACTGAAATTTAAACCTTTTGGAGTTAAATCTAGTTTAGTAGCTTATAATGATAAAATCCTCCATTCTTCAAGTTTTGGAGTATATCAATATCTTAAAAGTAAAAATACATTTGAAAGAGATTCATTACTGTCTTCACTACTTTATAAAAAAGAAGACCCCATTAAAGGAAACTTAATTGTTGATGGCAAAAATAATCTTTGGGGATTTTCCGATAGAAATATAGTTTTTATAAAATATGATGCTATTAGCAATAAACCTAAAAGAATTGATATTCCAGTTCAAAAGTCATTTAGATCAAGTAACAGTGTTTCTGGTTTTGCTAATTTAAATCATTTAAAAGGAGAGGTTTTTCTTATAGGAAATACTACTGGTTTTACTACCTTAAATTTAGACAAATTAAAAACACGCGATTATAAGATTTTCATAAATTCATCCTATAAACAAGAGTTAAATACTCCAAAAGAACAGTTATTACTCAATAACTTAAATAGATTAAAGCACAATCAAAATAACCTGTCTTTTACTTTTAGCGTTCCTGAATTTTATAAAAATATTGAAGTTACTTATGCACATAGATTAAAAGGTTATAATGATAAATGGAGTAGTTGGAGTTACGAATCATTTGTTTCCTATGAAAATTTACCTTATGGCATATATACTTTTGAAGTAAAAGCAAAAATTGGAAATGTAATTTCTGAAAATACTGCAGTTTATTCTTTTGAAATAGACCCTCCATTTCATTTCTCAAATTTAGCTTTTGTTTTGTATTCAATTTGTTTGCTTCTATTATTTATTTTAATTCATTCCATTTATAAACTTTATCACAGAAAACAAACACAATTATTAGTTAAAAATAACCAACGTAAAGTTGCTCGATTGCAATTAGAGAAAGACAAGGAAATTATAACGTTGAAAAATGATAAACTACAGTTGGAAATTGATAGTAAAACAAGAGAACTTTCAGTTTCAACAATGAGCATTATTAAAAAGAATGAAATTTTAAATACTATTAAAAATGAATTGGCCGATATAAAAGATGATCAAAAGGTAAAGCCTGTTATTAAAATTATCAATAAAAACTTAACCAATACAAGTGATTGGAAAATGTTTGAGGAAGCCTTTAATAATGCCGATAGAGATTTTCTTAAAAAGGTAAAAGAAATACATTCAAATTTAACACCTAATGATTTACGCTTGTGTGCTTATTTAAGATTGAACTTATCATCAAAAGAATTAGCTCGTTTGCTAAGCATATCTCTTAAAAGCGTTGAAATTAAGCGCCACAGATTGCGAAAAAAAATGGAGTTACCTCATGAAAAAAATCTTGTAGAGTATATTTTAGCTATTTAAATTTGTATCTCTTTCTAAAATTTGGCGACAGATAAAACAACAATAACACAATATCTTTTAAGTCTTCAAACTAATTTTGGAGTTTGAAAAGTTCTTTGTCATTTGCAAATCATACGCATTTTCAAAATTAAAGTTAAGACTTTCATTTAAATTAGACATAAAAAAAACAGTTTAGAAAGCTAAACTGTTTTTTACATTTATTTAAAAATAGTAGCGGGAACTGGACTCGAACCAGTGACCTTCGGGTTATGAGCCCGACGAGCTACCTACTGCTCTATCCCGCGATTTGGATTGCAAAGATACATCTTTTTTTAAAAGTGCAACAATTTTTTCAAAATAAAAATATTAAAGTTTACCTTTGCAATCTTAAATACTGAAAATGAAACACAAAGCAGGTTTTGTAAATATTATTGGAAATCCAAATGTTGGAAAATCAACATTAATGAATGCATTTGTTGGTGAACGATTGTCTATTATTACTTCAAAAGCACAAACTACACGTCACAGAATCTTAGGGATTGTGAATGGCGAAGATTTCCAAATTTTGTTTTCTGACACTCCAGGAATTATAAAACCAGCTTATGAGTTACAAGTATCAATGATGGATTTTGTAAAGTCAGCTTTTGATGATGCCGACATACTTATTTATATGGTTGAACCAGGTGAAAAAGAGTTAAAAGACGAACAATTTTTCAATAAAATTAAAAATTCTAAAATTCCAGTTCTATTATTAATCAATAAAATAGATACTTCTACACAAGAAATTATTGAAGAAAAAGTATTGTACTGGAAAGAAAAAGTGCCTAATGCAGAGTTATTTGTGATTTCAGCATTAGAAAATTTTAATGTAGAAGCTGTTTTTAATAGAATTTTAGAAGTGTTGCCAGAATCTCCTGCCTTTTACCCAAAAGATCAATTAACAGACAAACCTGAACGCTTTTTTGTAAACGAAGCTATTCGTGAAAAAATATTAATGCATTACAAAAAAGAAATTCCTTATTCTGTTGAAATTGATACTGAAGAATTTTTTGAAAGCGATAAAATTATTAAAATTCGTTCTGTAATAATGGTAGAACGTGAAACACAAAAAGGAATCATTATTGGCCATAAGGGAGCTCCTTTAAAACGTGTTGGAACTGAAGCTAGAAAGGATTTAGAGAAATTCTTCAATAAAAAAATTCACTTAGAATTATATGTTAAAGTAAATAAAGACTGGAGAAATGATAAGCGCCAATTACGCAGATTTGGCTACAACGATTAGTTATTGGTTTTTAGTTCAAAAATCTTTCAGACTTTAGACTTTGTGAATTAGGTATTCTTTTCCAACGTTTTCATCATAAATTTATACAATTCATCCATCTGTTTGTGTCCAGTACTTTTACATAGTCTCCCTAAAAAATACATCAAAATCCAAAGTGCTGGTAATGCAAAAACCATTATTAGAGCAAAAGTGTTCGTGGTTTTTAAACTCCATTGTACATAAGCCATTACAGAAAACCCTATAAAAGCAACCGCCACTGCAAAATGAAAAAACATAAATAATGTCCAAACTTGTGGTTTTGGACCAAATAACCCTTTTACTATGGTTTTATTATTTTCCGTTTTTTCAATTTCAATATTTAGTTGAGGCGACCAAAATTGGTTTTCTTCCATTGGCACATCAATTACAATATGACCATCTACAATTTTACTGCAATATTTGCAATCTCCATCCTTTAAATTGGCTGAAAATTTAGCAATTAACTCCTCCTGACTTTCATTGAAAGTCATTTTAAATCGTGGTCTTAAATGTATATCGCTATTTTTTTGAGATGTCATATTCTTTGAATTTTGTTTCGAAATATACAGTTTTTTATCAAATGTCTAATTTAGAATACTTAATACTTAAAATACCAAATTAAAATTATGTAATTTTGCAAAAATTTAAAAATACAAATGAGTAATATAGTTGCCATAGTAGGAAGGCCAAATGTTGGAAAATCGACATTGTTTAATCGTTTAGTACAGCGAAGAGATGCTATTGTTGATGCGGTAAGTGGTGTAACAAGAGATAGACATTACGGTAAAAGTAATTGGAATGGTAAAGATTTTTCAGTAATTGATACTGGTGGTTATACTATTGGTTCTGATGATATTTTTGAAGAAGAAATAAGAAAGCAAGTTACACTTGCCATTGAGGAAGCTGATATTATTGTTTTTGTTGTTGATGTAGAGGAAGGGATTTCTCCAATGGATGTAGAAGTTGCAAAACTTTTAAGAAAAGTTAAAAAACCAATTTTTATGGCAGTTAACAAGGTAGATAATTCTATGCGTGATGCCAATGCTGTTGAATTTTATAACTTAGGATTGGGAGAATATTACACAATATCTTCTATAAATGGTAGTGGAACTGGTGAGCTTTTAGATGCTATGGTGCTGGAAATGTCCGATGTTGTTGAAGAAGAAACAGAATTACCTCGTTTTGCAGTTGTTGGAAGACCAAATGCTGGAAAATCTTCATTTATAAATGCCTTAATTGGTGAAGAAAGAAATATTGTTACAGAAATTGCGGGGACAACTCGTGATACTGTTGATACAAAATATAACCGTTTCGGTTTCGATTTCAATTTAGTTGATACTGCCGGAATTAGAAAAAAATCAAAAGTAAAAGAAGATTTAGAGTTTTACTCCGTAATGCGTGCCGTTAAAACTATTGAAATGTGCGATGTTGCTATTTTAGTTATAGATGCAACTCGTGGTTTTGAAGGTCAGGATGAAAATATTTTTTGGTTAGCTGAAAAAAATAAAAAAGGAATTATAATTTTAGTAAATAAATGGGATTTGGTTGAAAAAGAAACCAATACTATGCGTGATTTTGAGGCTCAAATACGTAGAGAAATTGCACCATTTACTGATGTTCCAATTATTTTTATTAGCGCACTTACAAAACAACGTATTTTTAAGGCTATTGAAACTGCTGTTGAAGTATTTGAAAATAGAAAAAAACGTATTCCAACAAGTAAATTGAACGATACAATGTTGGGGATTATTAAACATAATCCACCACCATCTAATAAAGGTAAATTTGTAAAAGTAAAATACTGTATGCAATTACCAACACCTACACCTCAGTTTGTATTTTTCTCAAATTTACCACAATACGTAAAAGATCCATACAAACGTTTTATTGAAAATAAAATGCGTGAATTGTTTGATTTTAAAGGAGTTCCTATTGTAATTTATTTTAGACAGAAATAGTTTTATAAATAAAAAAAACACTTTTTTTACCAACTTGAAAACTTCATTTATTTTTAATGAAGTTATAAAACTGTGCAAATATTTTTAAAGCCATATGTTATTATTCTTACACTTTGTCTCTATATTATGTTGTATTTTTGATGTTGCTATTTTATTTTATGTAATGTCAAATTATTACTTCTTAAAAAATAATTTTTAATATATTCATATGGAAGATATGATATTCTACGATAGACTGCAATTTGCATTTACTATCACATTTCACTACATTTTTCCTCAATTAACAATGGGATTATCTTTAATCATTGTTTATTTCAAATGGAAATTTTTAAAAACTAACATTGAAAAATACAACAATGCTGCAAAATTTTTCATGAAAATATTTGCAATAAACTTTACAATGGGTGTAATAACAGGAATTCCTATGGAATTTCAATTTGGCACAAATTGGGCTAAGTTTTCAGAACTCACCGGAGGAATTATTGGTCAAACCTTGGCTATGGAAGGCCTTTTTTCATTCTTTTTAGAATCTTCATTCTTAGCGCTATTTATTTTTGGTGAAAAACTAATGGGACAAAAATTACATTTATTAACTGGCTTTTTAGTTTTTTTAGGTTCCTGGGCAAGTGGCTATTTAATTTTAGCTACAAATTCTTGGATGCAGTATCCGGTAGGGTATGAAATTTTAGAAAATGGCAAGTTCGTACTTAAAAACTTTTCAGCATTATTTAGCAATCCTTGGTTGTTGCCAGCATTTTTACATAATCAAGTTGCATCAGTTGTAACTTCATCGTTTGTAGTTGCCAGTATTGGAGCTTTTTATATTTTAAGAAATAAAAATTTAGAATACGGTAAATTATTTTTAAAAACCGGAGTTATTTTTGGATTGGTATCAAGTTTACTTATTGCTTTTCCAACAGGAGATTTAAATGCAAAAAATGTAGCCAAATATCAACCAGCAGCATTTGCTGCAATGGAAGGTATTTTTGAAACTGAAGATGCAGGAGCCGAAATTGTACTTATTGGTCAGCCTGATATGGTGCAAAAAAAATTAGACAACAAAATTGCTGTTCCAAATATTTTAAGCTTCTTAACCTACCAAGAATGGGACAAACAAATTGCAGGAATGGATCAATTTAAAAAAGAAGAATTACCCTCTAATATTCCCGCACTTTACTATTCATATCATATAATGGTTGGCTTAGGAACAATTTTTATTGCAATTATGGCCTTGGCAGTTTTTCTTTTGTGGAAAAGAAAATTATATTCTTTTAAACCCTTACTTTGGTCAATACTGTTTTTAGTTCCGTTCCCATATATAGCAAACATTACAGGCTGGTATACTGCAGAATTAGGTAGGCAACCTTATTTAGTTTATGGCCTTTTAAAAACTAGTGAAGGTATATCCCCAAATGTTTCTTCTGGCAATACTTTATTTACTTTATTAGGATTTGTTGCATTGTATATGCTACTCGGCTTGTTATTTTTAATTTTAGTTGGTAAAACCATTTATCAAGGTCCAACACATCAAAAACATTAAATTATGGAACTCTTTTGGTATTTAATTATAGCGCTTGTTTTGGCAATCTTTTTTATTTTAGATGGGTATAATTTTGGAACGGGCATCATTCATTTGTTTTTGGCTAAAACTGAAAAAGACAAAGAAGTAATTGCGAAATCTGCAGGTTTATTTTGGGATTTTAATGAAGTATGGTTAGTTGCAGGTGGCGGTTTGTTATTTATGGCTTTTCCTACATTTTACGCTTCAATTTTTAGTGGTTTTTATCTTCCTTTAATTATTGTTTTGTGGCTAATTATTTTTAGGGCTTTGGGGTTAGAACTTAGAAGTCAATTTAATAATCAAATGTGGAAAGACATTTGGGATACATCTTTTGGTGTTTCAAGTTTATTATTAGCACTATTTTTTGGTGTTGCATTAGGAAATGTTGTTAGAGGCGTTAACCTAGGTGGAATTGAAAATGGAGTTTCTGTTTATGAAGGGCATTACTTTTTTTTACCACTATGGAATAGTAGTTTTAGCCCTTTAAGTGAAACTCCTGGTGTTATAGATTGGTTTTCTATTATTATAGGGGTAATTGCAGTAGTAACCTTGGCTATTCACGGAGCTAATTGGATTATTTTAAAAACAAATTCATCTATAAATAAAAAACTTAAAAATGTAATCTATAGACTTAATATATTATTATTGGTTTTAACAATAATTTCTTTACTTGTTTGGCAAATAGTGAACCCTAATTCATTAGATAATTTTATTAACAAACCTTTCTTAATATTATTTCCTCTCATTTATTTTTCAGGTCTAATTGGATTGTTTTTCATTAAAAAGATTAAGAAGGACCTCTATGGTTTTATGATGTCAACTTTATTAATTCTTGGCGGAATTACATCTTCATTAGCCTCTTTATTTCCAGTAATATTACCTTCAACAAATGAAATTAATGAATCATTAACAATATACAATACAGCGACTACAGAATACGGTTTATCTATTGGTTTAGGCTGGGGAATATTCGGAATTATTCTTGTAATTTTTTATGTAATTATACAGAAGAAATTTTTAGGTGGAAAAATAGATGAAATGGATTACGGACATTAATAAAGTTCTTACTTATGACACCAACTTTAATTTCATTATTTAGCATTTTAATTGGAATAGTTGGCGCAAATCTTACTGGATTTTTTCTTAAAAAATACTCATTTGGACTTATTGGAAAAACCATATCTGGTGTTTTTGGAAGTGTTTTTTTAATTAAATCGTTTGGCCGATTTGGCTTTGACCCTACTTCTATATCAAGTTCAGGGAACATTAATTTCAACTTATTTTTAATTAATATTGTTGTTTCCTTTTTAGGCGGTGCTATTGCGGTAATTTTAATACAGAAATTAAAAGCTAAAATGGATAAATAATAAAAATTAGTGTTAATTCAATATTTTAGTTTCTCTATTATAATACCCCAAAATTATTCCTAAAACAACACTCCAAACAGCAGCTAAACCAATTTGATATGGCTTATCTAGCATAAATGTTATAGTATGTGCTGGTATCCAAAACCAAACTAAAGACCACATTCCTTTATCAATATTTTTCCAATTATTTTGTTGCGCTATTAAGTTATCTAAAAAGCGATGTAGAATTACTAATAACAATCCAAATTGTAAATTCATAGTAACGGAAACTGCAAAAGCCTTTCCAAATAAACCTAGTTCGGGCACTAATTGATGTGAAACTAAACTATCTACAAATCCTTGAAATCCAACAAATGCATATTTAATTGTAATAGCTAAAAATGCCCATTCTAACATTTTTAAAATTAATAGTTGCATTTTATAAGGCATAAATACTTTACCCTGCTGCATCCATTTTGAAATAATATCTCCAAAAGTCCCCAAAATAGCAAACTGTATCATGGCACTATAAATGGGATATGCCTTTACTAATTCAACGTAAGAATTCATTTTATTTTAGCGTTTTATATTTTGCAATAAAAGTACAAACTATAATTTTAAAAAAATCTATAACTTATATTAAAAAACATCAAGCTCTACAGATTCTATACGTTTAATTCCTTTTCTATTCATAATAACTCTATATCTTTTAAAGTCAATTCCTTGTTCTGAATAAATTTTCTGAATTATATTTATATGATAAATTTTATTGCCAATTCTATTTATAATTTTCCCCTTTTTTAAAATAGAATAACTTTTTTTAGGGTCATCCATTTGAGCAATAAATCGATAGAAATTAATACGTGTAATATCAACCAGACTTTTTAAACGATTATCAGAAATTTCCTGTCCAAATTTTTTCGGATAAATCTCAATCTTTCTTTTATATTGAATTATTTGTTCTCCGTAAAAATCGTAATCTGCATCTAAATATCCGTTTTTTACGCGATTCTTTTTAACTTTTGACCCTAATTTTTCAAATGGAACGAATGCAAAATTCTCTTTTGTTATACCAATTAAATTATTTTCGTGATCTTTAATTTTGATTTTATAATCATAAAAAAAAGAACTTGCTTTACTTATAAATAATTGACCAATAGATGATTTTATTCTATCTTTAAACATATAACCAACAACTAACGCAATAAAAAAAGGAAGTGTGAAATTTCCATAAATTTGCTGGTAGTAAAATGCAATTCCTGTTGAAAAAATCATTGCTAAACCAGCGGCAATAGCAAAAACAGATTGCTCTACAAAAGCACCATCTTTTCTGATATCTCTATTTAAAAATAAAACTCCTTCAATGTATTTTTTAAGCTGACTTCTTTTATGAAGCAATATTTCATCATAATAATCATCCTCTTTAGAAGCATCAAAATTTTGAGTTTTCCGATACTCTTGCTCTTCTTTTATAAACTGAATAACGGCTTTTAAATCTGACTTTTCAACACTACTGTTTTTGAAATGTTCAAATAATTGTATGGTGTAATAGTTTGAAATATTACTTAAATACTCATCTCCTAATTTTATAATGTTTTTTATATTTTCGTCTAAAATAGAGTTTTCAATAAGAGGAATTTGTGCTCTATACATTTGTAGAATTTCTTTTAGTTGAATAAAGAAATTCTGATCAGAAAATTGTAGAGCTGTTTGGTTTTGGGACTTATAAATTTGCGTTTTTAATTTTAAGGAATTATTTAAAATTGCACTTAGCATTTTTACTTTAGACTCAAAATCTAACCTATTTTTTTTAGATGATTTTTCCTTGAGAATCCTTTTTACGCTTTTTACAAATAAATTTAAAGGTCCTGTTTTTAAATTAATTATTTCGTCCAATTCATATTCTGAAGCATTATATCTAATATAAACTTTTACATCATTATAAAATTTGGAATTTGTATATGTTTGATTGTTAATATTTAAACCGTTAGGAATAAAAAGATAAGTTATAGTATCATATTTGGTTTTCTTCCTTTTTGAAATGTTCTCATATATTGATTTAATTTCTAAAGAAAAATTATCATGAATTTTAACGGTATCTTCAATCATTTCTGAAATATAATTTAGCAAGTTTAATAATTCTATAGTTACTATAACCTATTGGATTATAACTATAAATTTTTAAATAAGAATACGTATTAAAAAAACTACAAATAAGATTTTATCCGCTCTGTTATTTCATTAATACTACCCATTCCATTAAATGACACAAAATCGAATTTAGATTTCATATATTCAATACATGGTTTTGTGTTTTCTTCGAATACTTCAATTCTTTTTTGATGAATATAAGCATCTTTATCATCTTCTCTATTAGAGCTTAATGCTCTGTTTTTAGCTCTTTTCAAAAGTTCTTCTGTTGGTAATTCAATATTCAAAACTTTTTTAATTTTAAGTTCTTTTAAAATAATTAATTCAATTAAACTATCAACTTGAGCAATGGTTCTTGGGTAACCATCTAAAACAATTCCTTTACCTAGAAGGTTCTCATCTAGTATTTTACCAAACAACTCCTTAATTATTGAATCTGGTACTAAATCTCCTTTTTTTTCGTATTCAGAAAACATGTTTCCTATTTCAGTCCTGTTTTCTTTTTCAATTCTACATCTATCTCCTGTTGAAATATGATTATAACCTAACTCATCTTTAAGAATTTTACACTGAGTTCCTTTTCCAGAATAAGGCGGACCAGTAATAATTAATATTTCCATTTATTTATTTTTAAAAAAGTCCGTTAGGTATAATATCTAACCACTTAAAATAAGTCATTGCCATTATTATAGAAAGGATCCAAGCTAAAATTTGCATGGTAATTCCATATTTAAATGTATCAGACCAGCTATAGTGATTTGTTGAATACAATAGCAATGCAGGTTTACTATTAAAAGGCAACGTATACACATGCTCAATTAAAAAGGCAACAGGCAACGCTAAACTTATAACTTCAAAACCAAATCTGGTGGCCACCCCAATTGCTATTGGAATAAAAATCATAGCTCGCATGGTTTTACTTTGAAATATTAATGCACTAAAAATCATTCCAAAAGTTAAAACTAAATATAAAACCCAAAACGGTGTATTGTCACTAATTCCAAGACCGTCAAATAGTGAATTCACAGAAATACTTGGTAAATCAGTAACATTAAATCCTGCTCCTAGCGTATAAGCCCCAGCAGAGAACAATAATAAATGCCAAGGAATATCAACATCATTCCAAGATACAATTCCAATTTTTGGAAGTAAAGCAACTATTGCTCCTACAAAGGCTACAGCCGTTGGACTTATTCCGTGATATTTATCTGTTACCCAAAGCGCCAAAATTGAAACAAATATAAAGATGGATTTAATTTCATTAAATGAAACTTTACCCATGTTATGTAATTCTGTTTTTAAAGTATTCATTCCTCCTTCAATAGAAGGTGTTTTTTCTTCTTTTTTGAGTGGAAAAATAATTTTAGTTCCAATAAACCAGCCTAAAATCATTAAAATCATTGCTCCTGGAAAAGCAGCTATCATCCAGTCAGAAAAAAAGATATCACTTCCTATTGCCCCCGCAATTAAAGAAGCTGCTAATAAGTTAGCTCCTGAACCTGTTAAAAAAGCACTAGCCCCCATATTAATTTGAAATAGATTTTGCAAAATTATATTACGTCCAAAATTATTTCTATCTCCGTTTGAAGCTCCATAAACAGCAGCAATAACCATAAATATTGGCAATAAAATTGCTGCTTTAGCAGTAGTTGCTGATATAAAAATTGATAACAGCACATTAATTACAATAAAACTTAAAAATATGGAGGAAGCATTTTTCCCAAATTTAAGAATAAACCATAATGCAAATCTTTTAGCAACACCTGTTGCAACCAACATACTTGCTAAAATAAATGATAAAATATTTAACCACATTACTTCATGACCTAATTGTGCATACGCTACTTTTTCTGGCAAAACACCTGTTAATACTAAAGCAATAATTAAAATTAAAGATGTTAAGTAATTTGGTATCGCTTCTGTAATCCATAAAATAAGTGATGCTACAAAAATGGCTAGCATTGCTCTATTTGATTGAATAAAATTTACCAAGCCAATTTCATTGAAATTTTTTAAAGCACTTTTACTTAAACTTTCTACATTGAAATTTTTCAAAAATGAAATATCAAAAACAAACATAATAAGTATAAATGATATAATTGCCAACGGGCCGCCAATAATAGCTAATACTTTTTCTACCTTCGTTAACTCCCTTTTAGGAAGTTTTTCCATTCGGTAGTTACTCATATCTAATACATTCTTATACATACTTATCTTAATTTTATTTTAATAATTTAAAAGTATAGAACCGTAAACTTGAACTTATTTCAGAATAACGATTTTTTAACTCTTTAAACAACTTCTATTGTTTGAGTTTTACCAGTTTTTATAAGATATTTTCATTAACATAGAATTGTAATACTTAACTTGTCCTGTAACTTCTTCACCTAACCAACTTGGCTTTTCAAAATTTTCACCCTCTGATGACAGTTCAATTTCAGCAACAAGCAACCCTTCATTATCCCCATAAAACTCATCTACTTCAAAGGTGTGTTTTCCTGATTTTACGTTAAAGCGTGTTTTATCTATAACTCCAGGTTCGCAAATTTTTAATAGTTGATTAACTTCATCAATAGGAATTTCATTTTCCCATTCATAACGAGATGCGCCAGATTCATTTCCAATACCTTTAATTGTTAAAAACCCCTTCTCACCTTTAATTCGCACTCTTACGGTTCTTTCTGGTATAGATGATAAATAACCTTGTGTAATTCTTGTTTTTGAAACCGCTTCAGCTTTAAAAGCATCACTTTTTACTAAAAATTTTCTTTCTATTTCTTGTGCCATAATTAATTTGCTAAAGGTTTATTAATCCAACCTATTACTCTTTTAATTGCTTGTAAATAATTGATGTTTTCAATGCCTTCTAATTTACAATCTGCAATTGTTTTTTTGATGTCCTCTAGCTCGGTAGATTCAGAATTAATTGTAACTACTTTTGCTCCGTTTATTAAAACATTTCCTACTTCACATAACGTGTTATTAACCATATAGCCAAAACGTTGTTTATAAACACGAACG
>Ga0208437_1000339_pt1 | contig 13917 bp, 12 predicted proteins | sample ColrivemetaGS705_FD_187602 | JGI IMG/M metagenome (GOLD analysis project Ga0208437, IMG submission 187602) | Estuarine microbial communities from the Columbia River estuary - Flood tide ETM metaG S.705 (SPAdes) (version 2) | ecosystem: Environmental > Aquatic > Marine > Intertidal zone > Estuary... | reverse complement strand
CCAAAAATGTTCTTTAAGTTCTACTACAGAAAACAAACTGTTATATTCTCTTTGATTGTTTAAAAATAAATTAATTGCATTACTATAATGCACTTCGTTAATAAACGGATTTGTTAAATGTGCCCATACTATGATATCTGCATCAACATATGATATCATATTCTTTATCATCTCATTCGGTGTACACTTAGATTCGTTACAGAAATATTCAGGACGTTCTATGTAAGTAACTGATTTATCGTTACATAGTTCGTTAACTTCAGAATCATTTGATCCAACAATAACTTCATCAATTAACCTAACATTTTTTAATTGATCAATTTTTCGTTCAATTAAACTTTTTCCGTTAATTTTTTCCCAAGTTTTATTTGGAATTCTTACACTACCTTTCCTGCAAACTGTTATACTTACTATTTTCATAAGCTTGCATCTTCCATGCCGGCAACTCTGAGCTTAACTACGTTTGTAATTTGCCATTGCTTTTGATCAAGAGCTTTGAGTACACCTAGCCACTTGTTACGCATTAGTGCAAACTCGTTAATAATTTTTTCGTAGTCAACCACGTCTGCCTCACCGTCTACGTATTTTTCAACGTCACGGCTTGACAGAGCTCGTTGATAGTTTTCAAGATACTGTTTAAAGAAAGAACTGCGTAGTCTCCGCAGCTCAATATTTAAATAGTTTAATATGGCTTCTAGTTCTTGTAGCTGATTAAATCGATGCTCAACTATACCAGGCATTTCGGACGCTGCACGTTCTACATTGCCTTTTAGTTTTACTTCTAATTTTGCATCTACAAGTTCTGTTTCAAAATATTGTATAGCAGCAGGGATCTGATTGATATCCCTGCTGATATTACTATACCATCCCATTTAGTCTTCCCATTCATTATCTTCGTCGACTAAGTCTTCTTCGTCGATTTGTAAGAAATAACTAATTGCATTGTCGAGACTTGCGTCTACACCAATGCAATCTTTTAAGGTAATGTCGTCTATTCCGTAGTCAGCAAGAAGATCTACATACTTCTCGGCAACTAGTTCGATTTGTTTTTTGTCTAAATATTCTTTAAACAAAGACCAAATATCGGCTATTTGTTCTTCATTCATTTTAGAATTGCTCCTCATTTTATTCGAAGCTCTCCTCATTTTCATCAATAAGGTCGGCATCTACTGTGTCACTATTTAGCACAGGAGCAAGTTTTTCTTCGTATTGGTTCATGATCATATCAAGCTTGTCGCCGATCCACTGCTTACGATAATCAAGGTGTTCTTCACCATTTACGTCGATATACTTTAGACGATTGCCTTGCTTTTCTAGCAAGCCTTTCTTTTCAAACAATTCTACTAGTCCGCTATAAGGATTCATACCTGTTTCGTATGGAATCTTTACTTGCACACCTTCGAACGGTTTTGCATAACGAGTCTTCATAACTTTACAGCCTGCACGTATACCACGTACTTCTGAAATCTTATTACCAGCCTCGTCTTCTTTTAGTTTCATCTTTTTCATTGCAACAACAATACTTGATGCATAGATAAAGCCTTGACCGCCACTAATTTTGTCATCTGGATCAAACATATCCTGTGATGCATAAGTGTGGTTAGTACATACTAAGCCTACGTTACAACTACCAATCATGTTAACTGTGTTACGAACAAGTGCGGTCAATTGCTTAGGCTTACGACCCATATCACCTTTCATATCACCTTTGTTAAACTGATCAATATCAGTAGGTGTTAGTAACATACCTAATGAGTCAACTACAAATAGTACCTTTGGGCGATCTTCTTCTGCCATAGATTTGTAGTCTGACATAAACGTACTAATAGTTTTAGCAACGTCATCAATCATGCTCATGTTTAGTTTAAGTAGTTTTTCTTCTGATGTGTCTACGTCTAGTGCGTGTAGCCACGATTCGTCAAGTGCGTTCTCTGAGTCAATTAGTACTACAAAGATACCTTGTTCTTGTGCATGTTTTACAATATTACCTGCACAAAAATATGACTTGCCAGCGCCTGATTCGCCTGCAAATACAGTTACCTTACCGAGCGGAACACCCTTGTGAAAGTCGCCGCTAATAAGATAGTTCAGTGCATATGAGCCTGTGCTAATCCAATCAGTTGGATCATTGAAGCCTGTACTCATGCCTGATATGCTTTTTGTTAAGTCCTTACGGAACTTACTAACATCAAATGATTTAGCCATAGTTACTCCTTATTAAGCTAGATAGTTGGCCCCCGTAGGGGCCATATAGTCGTATTAACCTTGACGTGAGCGGATCATTGCAAGAATGTCTTGTGCTCCGCCTGCAGGTTCAGCTGCTGCTGCTGGTGCCGCTTCTGCTGCTGCTTCTTCAGTTGACTTAAAAGGAATGTCATCGTTGCGTGGATCTGCTGCTGGAGCAGGTGTCGGTGCACTTTGACTTGTAGCAGTTGCTTGTGGTGATGCTGCTTTCATTGGATCACCTGTACGTGCTTGCATACCTGCAGGACGGAAGTATTGACTCCAACGTTCTGCATCATATGCTTCGCCATCTACAGATGCTTCAAACATCTCTGACATTACCTTAACTTCTACTTCGCCTGGTTTCTTAGGCAAAAAGTCGCTCATGTTAAACAAGCCGTGTGTATTTACTGCATTCATTTCAGCATCGCCTAATGGACGCTCTCTACGTGCCCATGTGCTTGTGCCATAGTCTGCATAACCACCTTTTGATGTTTTGTTAAGACGGAAGTCTACACCAGCAGTATAATCTGTTGGTAGTTCTTCCATGTCAGGATCCATAAGAGCCTGCTTAATAATTTGAAAGATTTGAGGACCAATAATAAAACGTCTAATTGGATTCTCAGGAGTAGTGTCGTCTGTTAGCGGATTGTCCGTTACAAAGCCTTGGAAGATATAAGAACGTTTCTTCCAGTATTTACGACCCATATCTTCAAGAGCAGGGTCTTTAAACCAACCACGTACTTCTTGTAGAATGTTACATCCATCACCATACATTTCCATACATGGAACTTGTACTTGTACTGGACGTGAGTCTGTCTCACCCTTAATACCTTGGAACGGTAGTTTGATCATCAAACGCTCTTTCCAGAAGAAAGTGTTGTCTGCGTCCCCGTCAGGAAGGAAACGGAAAGTTGTACTTTCGCCTTCTTTGATATTCCAAAATGGGTAAATTGCGTTATCGCCGCCGCTTGTTGAACCACCTGTTGAACGTGTTTCTTGTTCTTTGAGCTTCGCTCGGATTTCTGCTAATGATGCCATAGTTGTGCCTCCTAATATGTTGCCTATGTCGTTGTTTAAGTCGTGTGCCTAAGTGTGCAGCACTATTACATACTACACGATATTATTTATCTTGTCAAGCATAAAATGCTTTATTATTGGATTTATCTTAGTCCAGCTAGTTGACGTACTCTGTCGTACTCTTCGTTGTCAGATTCTTTATGTACAGAATAATGTGGTCCATCATCGTGTGGAAAAGGTTGTTTGTCTAAATGCCGGCTAATCCTACGCCCAACAAACTGCCCTACACGCTTATTGCCTAGGGCCTTTCTAGTTGTTTTTACTAAAAAATGTCCATCTGGTCCATCGCCCATGACCATATATTTCATACCAGCTTCTTTGCTATTATGCACAGCCATAATGTCATGGTTAAGACCAACTGAAATGTGAACGTGATGCCCATCTTTATTTTCATCATCTGTTTCCATTTGCTGTGGTTGATCACGCATTTGCCACTCTTCGAACTTTGCTGATACTTGTTCAATGAATGACTTAGCAGGATTAATAAACTGCTCACCATAATCTTTTTCTACCATAGTTAATACAGCAGTTTCGCCTTTTGGAAATTGACCTGACTCTTTATCGAAGTAACTTAGAATAAACTCACCTAGAGGTGTTTTTTTGTCTTTTGTTTCTTCATCGTCGTTGCCCATTGCTTTTTTAATTGCAATGTCTTTTGCTGCCATATAATCGTCTGAGTCAATGTCGCCATCGTCATCATGATCTTTTCCGCCTTCTAATTTCATACCATTAATTAATTCCATTACTGGATACAATACAGTTACAATAGCATTACCAAACTTGCCGTTCTTACCTGATCCTGGCTCAGTTTCTAACTTCTTTGCTTCGCCACGTAGTTTCATCATTGCGTCAATTGCAGCTTTAGCGTTTTTATCCATGCCTCTAAAATCTTGAGTTTTATTTTGCAACCATGTAAATACATCCCATACATCGTTTGCATACTCGTTTGCTAAGTTGCCAGCGTACTCGCCATCTCCGGTTTCAATCTTTTTGCCTTTGCCACGCAATGCGCCTAATACATCAACTGCATCTTTTGCATTGTTAATGTATGCTTCGTCTACTTCTTTATCTTCACCAAACTGACCCATCATTTCTTCAAAGCCTTGCTCTACAGCAATTTCTTCTTTAGTTTTCTTTTCAGCTTTGCCGTGCTTCTTTTCACCTGCATAAGCCATAAGTGCTGATTCGTCCATCAAATCATCTGGGCCTAGATCTTGTGCTTTTGTTGCTTCGCTTACTAGTTTATAAATGTATGGGAATACATCTGCTAGTTCTTCATTAAACTGTTTAATAGTAAGTTGATCAGTCCAGTTCTCTGCAACGTCTGCTGGTACATCTTCTAAAATAGGTACTTCATATGCAGCAAATGCCTCTGCATAAAACTTTGGTTTTTGTAGAGCAGTAATTGTTTTTCTTACTGTATTGATACGATCTTTAACAACATCAACATACTCGCTTAGGCTTTCTGCCATTACTGCTGAGCGACCCATGTATGATTTAAACTTGCGTAGTTTTGCCATCTCTTCTGATAGTCCAATAATGTGCGAACCGAAGTCATCATACAAGTTGCCGCCTTCTGCTACGTGACGAGCCATTGCTCTTGCGCCGCTTAGGTGCTTAAATGGATACTTGAATCTTTCACCGCCTGCACTTTCAATGTAGATAGTACCAATCTTTTTTGTACGTGGATTGGATGCTTCTAAGTTTACATTTTCTGTATGCTTAATCATTATACGTGCTTCGCCAACCTTTTGATAGCTAGTACGTGCTGTGCCATATAGTTTTGATTCGTTCATATTACTGTCCCCGAAACGTCTGTTCGCTAAAAATTTATAATCTCTTTTTGTTAAATTTGATTTAGTAATATCTCTTACATCAAAGTCCATTAGTCGTTTTTTGCTAAACTGTCTAAGGTCTTTTAAAAATTCAAACCATGTATTCTTTGTTGCACTATCTTCGTTGGCAACAATATCTTTGGAGTATATTACTGTTAGGCCGTCATCTTCTGATATAGACACACTTACATTACCAAGCGGTCTGCCTGATTCTTGATATTCAAAATCAAAGAATCTAGCGTCTGTTGGTTCGTTAGTAGTCTTGCCGTCTTCGCCGCCGATAGTGACGCTAGGAAAACGACCTCTAATTTTATCGAATAATTCTTCGCCTATTGTGTTAAGATCTTTCATAATGTATTTATCAATAATTGCTACTAATGAAGATAGGCATTGGCATATCGTAATCGTCTAAATCATCTGTTTGATTAAACGAATCATATACTCGCGGGTCCCAATCTTTAAGCACTGCCATCATTCGGATAGCAAGCAGAGTTGCACTTACTAAGTCATCAGTCGTGCCAGGCTTTGCTTGATACGAACTTGACGTTGCAACAAAGTTTTTTAGTTCTGATATCAATGGCTTACTTAATACTTCCATTTTATCATTTTCGACCATGGTTTTTAATCGACTACACGCTGTAATTTTTGTACTGTGTGTAGTATTAAATCCTTTGCGGAATTTACGGACGTGGCCCTTGCGGATAGGCTCACTGACGAACAAACCCGGAATGTTCTCTTCACCGAAGTCGTTTATAACGATAAGGGCAGCCTCGCCTATGCCATTGTTCTCCACGCTCCAGTAAATTCCTTGCGGGTTTTGCGTTTGTTCTACTAGGTATTTGCACACCTCAGATAGAACTCTAATCTGTCCTGGAATAGCAGTTGTATTGTGTTGCCATTCAGCAACTTGTTTGTATGTTGGTAATTCGAATACTTGTATTGCAGCATAGTCACCCCCGGTTCCCATCGATGGATCTAATGCAATACAGTATGTATAATCACTTGTTGGCTTCTTGTACCAACGTATTTGTCCCATGTTAGTGATTGGCGAAATCCCTGTCATGTTTACAAGTTTAAGACTGTTAATTAATGTTTCATCAAAGACTAAGAACTCGCAGCCGTATTCACGACGAAACTTTTCTTCGCCGATACGTCCGATTTCAGCCTTCTTCCATTCTTCGTCACGATCAGGATGTTCGCTCCAGTGTGCAATAAACGAGTGAAAACCGTTTGTACCTAGCTCTTGCTCGTTGCCATATTCATCAAACTTATCTTCAGCTTGTTTCCAAATAGTAGCAAACGTATCTTCATCTGAGTTTGGTGTACTTGTAAGAATAGCACGACCACCTGTTGCAAGTGTAGGTGATATCGAAGTCCAAAACTCTTCAGCAATATTAGGCATAACAAATGCAAATTCGTCACAGTATAGTAATGAAATTGACATACCACGTCCTGTGTTGCCTGTTGTTGTTTGGCTAACTATTCGACTTCCATTTTCAAACTCTATTGAACCTTTGTTGTAACTTGTAACACCTGCTCTAATATGATCAGGACAACTTTCATAAACAAAGCGTATACGAGACATAATCTCTTGGGCACCTGTGTACTTGTGTGCAGCAATAAGACATGTCTGATCTGGTACAAACATAGCATACCATGCTAGGTATATACTAGCACACGTAGTCTTACCTGTTTGCCTAGGCATCATATTGATATTAAATCGATAGTTATGGTACGAGTGCATTAGTCCTAGCTGATAATCAAACGGTTCAAATAACAGTTTACCTTTTACTGGATGTTGGATATATGCAAACTTCTTTGCAAAGTATAGATACCCAGTATCAGGATCCATACATTTTTGTAAATCCTGTATTTGTTCTTCGGTAAATTGTTCTTGCTTATTTGCTTTTTTAATAAGAACACCGTCAAGTGATTTGCTCATTTAAACTCCAACTGCATTAATGTTTGATCTAGTTTTCCAAAATTATAGATATGAATATCTTGTCCGTTAAGATCCTTTACAAACTTAACTGTATTAAATCCGTCAGTAGTTACATACCGCATACCTTTTAGATTACCTAGTGCATGTGCTAAACTATCTGTCAACCCGCATAGTCTAATATATTTATATAAGCCTTTTAGACTACAATTACTAGGCACACCTATCTTAGTTTTCTTAATCCAATTGTTTAGTATCTTAGGGTTAAAGCACAACTGCGATATGCCGCCGCCTCTAAACTTATTGTAGCGTACCCACTCTACATTGTTAAAACTTTCTGATTGAGGATATACACCACAGGATAATTCAAATCCGTACGGTGCTAATTGATCATATAAGTCAAATACAGTTTGGTATACTTTACCTTCATATGTACTGCCGCCTATACACAATATTTTATCAATACCGGCTTTCTTTGCAGCAATACATGTTTCATGCAATTCAGATTCAGTCTGAATATTTCTAGCACCTATATGCATTACAGCTTTTGCACTACCTGCAATTTCATTTAGTTCAATAGCAGCGTCTTTTACTTTTGATAAGTGTGTACCTGGCAAATGTGTTATGCTAACTGCACTTGCGGTATCAACTGCATAGTGAGATAAAACTTGCTTAGGTGTTTTCTCTATACTAATGTTCATATTATATTTAACCAAAAAAATAGCACCCTAAGGTGCTATTTGGGCCGTTCGCTCTGTCGGTAGAACGTTCTTATTTCTTTTTAGCTGCTGTTTTTGCTGCTGCGTTCTTACGTGCAATCTGAACATCTTTGAAGTCATTCTTGCCGTCGTCATTTAGATCTGGTTGCTTTTTCTTTTCGCTTAGTGCAGACATTAGCTTTGATTTAAGCTGAGACTCAAGTGTTTCTACATCTACACCAGTTGCACGTCTTGCTAGTTCTTGTTGTGCTGCTGGGCTTTTACCTTTGATTGAGTATGACTCTTCTTCGCCGTCTTCAATTGCCATTGCATTGTCGCCGCCTGCTGCTGGCTTGTGCATTTTCTTTTCACGGTTTAATCCACCTGATAAATCTTTAGTCATCATTTGATGATCGCCATATTCAGGATCTGGAGCATTATCATAAGCTTCTTCAGCTTCGTCATCCATACCAATTTCTTCTTGGCCTACTGATGGTTCCATGTCTGGTTGATCATCTGGTTCGCCTACGATAGCATTTAGTCTTTCCATATCTTGACGCATTGGCATCATAGCTGGTGTTACTGGCTCTGCATCTTTAAGACCTGCATTTTTCATCATATTAAGTAAATCAGATACATTCTTTTCACCACTAGCATTTAAACTAATGTTCATTGTTACTGGGCTGCCTTCGTCTGCAGGTTGCGGTGCAATCATAGGATCAGCACTAGCATTCATGCCACACTCTTCGATATTATCCATTGATTCGATTAATCGCTTCATATTCATTTTATTTCTCCGTTGTAGCTGCTTTTGCAGGATCGTGATCGCGTTCTTTGCGAGCAGTTTCTAGTTCTTTAAGTAAGTCCATTACTCTATTACCTGCTACTGCATCTTGGCCTGACTCGCCTTCTAGCTCTTCTTTAGTTAAGATAGGTTCGTATGGGCCGTCTTGTTTTTCTTCTTGTTCTTCAATTCTAGGATCATCTGCACCACGTACAATGATGTGACTTTGATTAATACCGCAGCAACGACCAACATACTCTTGTAGTACTTGTGTTGTTGTTGGGTACGAAACTTCTACATCATAATATGTAACTTCCATATTTTGTAGCTGCGGAAAGTCTAGTGGACGTTCCTGAATTGGTGTTTTCTTACCTGTTGACATGTTTACTAGTGAAAACTTTTCTAAGCATGTTTCTAAGCTATCTACGCAACCTTCTGGTAGTTCGCCTGCAACGCCTATTTTGAATTCATATGTCTTTTTAGATTCTGTTAAAATATCTGCGAATGATCTCATTGTAATTCCTTATACATTATTTATCATTATCTATGCCTTTAAGCTTCTGTAATAAGCTATTGCGGTCAGTAACAACATACCCTTCACCGCTTACAATGTCGCCATCACCGCGGGGATTATTGTCTTTGTCCATCTTTTCTTTCTTTAATTGCAAGTCTACCATCTTTAATTTTTTATCTAGTTTTGCAATTTTAGCATCTAATGATGTTTTAAGCATTGTTCCTGCTACTTCAAACACTCTGCCACTGTAACGACTTTCAACATTCATACCTAAATCCATTAAATCGTCGTATGCAGTCATTGCTTTGTCAGCAACTTCGTTAAGCTCTTTATCAGCCATTTCGCCTAAGCCTTTAACAGCTGGCAATGCTGTACTAATTTTATCAAACTCTTCTATATCACGAAATGTTTTTTCTTGAGCTTTTATTTCTTTTTTAACCTCTTTCTTTTCTTCTTTTTCTGCTGCTTGAATAATTTCTTTAGAATCTGGCAAATTTAATAAGTCTTCTAATTTTTTAGTCATGTAAACGTTCCATTATATGCTACTATTATTTAGCAAATTTAACGATCATATACAGTAGTATTTTGGGGGTTAACTTTTACAGGCTTGCAATATGCAGTAATTCTATGTTCCTCAGGTACCATCCATTTACTGCCATAATTTCCATACTGCATCGGTATACGTCTAGCATAGTATTGACAGACGTCTATACTTCTAAAATACATAGGACTAGGCTGTTGTTTTGCGTCTTCACCTGATCCAATAAGAACTATTAATATAAATGCATGTATCACTAAGCATCACTTTCTACCACCAGTGTGAAAAATGTCTTGCTCAGTTACAATACGAAAGATCACACCTTTCTGTTTACACCATGCTCTTGCTGCGCCCCACTTGGCTTGATTAATGACATAGTGTGCTTGATTGTATTTCGACTTGCCTACTTTTTCTTTTAGTGCTTGATTACTAGGCTTTACTTCTATTAACTCGTTATGTTTTTTACCTGACACATCCATATAACTAATAAAAAAATCTGGTACATATATTGTTTGTTTACCTGACAACGGATTTCGATATGGTATGCGTATACCTTCGCTTACCCATTTCTCTACATTAGGATGGTCATCACAAAACTTCATAAAATGATATTCCCAGCCACTACGATATGTCGGCGAGGTATTGCCCATATACTTGTCTGGGTTTTTCATATGAAACTTACCTTGGGCGAATCTTCTGCTCATAAAGTATTTATGGTTGAGTATTCTTATATGGATGGTTTGATGGCAAGCTTCCGGTCAATCCCCATTTATGGGCAAGATAACCTTCTGCTTTTTCTATATCGTCAATATTAGTGCCGCCTGTGCCCGGCAGGCCTGCTACATGGAAGTATTCTGCCATACGCCCGTCTAGTTTTAGATTTGCTCTATTACGCATCATCCGTATATTTGCATTATTGTCCATTGAATTGCTATAAGGGTCTATACCAGTTCTTGTAGTGCCGTTTAATCTACCAAATATTTGGTTACCTGTTTTATTAAACACTATACTAACTATAACCCAAGTAAATGACCCGACGGAAACAGTAAAATTATTTTTTGCAATGCCGGATGAAATACTATTAGTACCGTCATAATCAATCTCGCCAGGCCAGCTTGAAGAATTGCCTGAACTTACTGCATAAGTTCGTGTGCCGTCAGCACTAAAGAAACTATCCCTGTCGCCTGTAACACTGTGCCACTGAAACACACCAATAGCCCAGTGGTTACCGCCACTAGCATAAGTTACTGATCCCCTAGTTAAACTTTCATTTCCGTCAAAGTCCCATACATTTAAACTGTTCAATCCGTTAGTAATTCTTGTAGGTGTACCGTCTATACTTACTGAAACATTCGTTGCTGACTTGTCTGATACAGTATTAAGTGTTGAGCTGCTTAGTGTATAGCTACTAGTATCACTAGCATCTAACCAAAATGCAGTTGTAATGTCAGTACCTGGATCCCAATTAGGGTAACTTGTATCATTGATTCCGACTGCTGCACTTACACCTAACCCATCTAGCGTAACAGTCATTGTTTCTAAACCTTCGAGTAAGTTATCGCTTGTTATGTTAAATATTTGAGAAGTGCCTGACAATGCTGTAAATACTCCTGTCAAACTTGCGCCGTCTATGTCTGCACTAGATACGCCTGTTATTGTAAAAGGTATTTGTGTATCTGGACTTACATTTTTTGTTTGTAGTACAAAGGTTACATTAGAACCTTCATTAGTTGTAACTACACCATTTGTGGTTAAGATATATTCCGGATCTATATCAACTAAAGTATTCTGTCTAGGAAATAATTGTGCTTGAGATGTTAATCCCCTCGATACGTCTTTGGACTTGCGTTTACCCTTTAAAGTGTTGCCATTCCATCCGCTAATATATCCTTCTGACTTTCTTGGGTTATGAGAAAGCACGTATTCGTTAGGGCTATTGTGTTGAGAAGTGTCATCGTCGTATAAGCCGCCGGCAATATCAAATGACATGTCATTACGTTCAGAAGTATTATGTATTAAACTATAAGCATCTTCTTGTGAAAACCTTTTCCTCCCACTTGCTGCACAAGCTATTATACCAGCTACTTGAGGACTGGCCATACTAGTCCCGTTAATAGGATAAAACCAATTGCCGCTGCCTCGAGTTGCTCCTTTTGTGTCTACTATGCCTACTCCGTTTAAACTACCGGTGATAGTAGCAGGATTAGGCCATGCAGATAAAATTTTATGTCCTGGTGCAAATATATCTATAGCTGGTCCAAAGTTACTAAAAGAAGATCGTCTAAAGTCAGCACGGTTACTTAAAGAGCCAACAGTAATTGCACCAGAGTCTACACTATTAGGCCAAGCACCTTTCATATAAGGTATGGTACCTATTCCTCCGTTAATTGTTACAGTGTTATTCCAATTTGGATCTAATGCGCTTTCTGCCATATATAGATTGTCATTGCCTGCGGCACCTATAATTACAACTCCGTCCTCAATAGCATCTTGTACATCTGCAACAATTCCAGTACTATAAGATGGATATGCGCCTGTATTAAATCGTAGTCCAAAATCTCTTTCTAAAACACTTTGAGTCCATCCTCCTGAAGGAGGAGATGCTGGAGTGTAAGTTGCTCCTTGATATACAACCTGTGTAATATCTCCAAATACAATACTAGTTTCATCTGTTTTCACTCTTACGCCGCCGTAACTGTGATTTGTAATTGTAGGATTTCGATAACCTGTTTCTAGATTAATTTCTTTATTTAAATGGAATGCTCTCAAATAATCAAAAATTAGATATGGTCCTACTTGCTGTCCTGTTACATACGGACTTAGTACAGCTAAATTGTAAATATTTGCTTCATTTGCCCAGCCGTAATGTTTTCCTGCAATAGTTCCTCCAACGTGATTGCCATGATATACTGGAAGACTATCATTTGTATAGTAGTTAATGTTACCAGTAGGTAATGTTTGACCGTCGTCGTCGATAGAGCTTACTTCGTTATTGTGTATGTTGAACCATTGGTATTGGACAAATCTATTTACATTTGTAGTAGGACCATACCATTCTTCACAATCATAAGCCATAGTATCATCTACTATTACTACATCAACATTTTTACCAGCATTATAAATTTCAAAAGGTCCTGCTGTTGCAGTTTCAACTGCGTCAGTCGATCCCCAATTACCTTTTTGTCTATCTGCAATATTGCCGCTGCAATGCAAATGCGCCCATTGATAATCATTTACACTAACAGTGGAAGGTGATATTGTATCATCTTTCCAAAATGTTCCATTAATTTGATATGGTTGATTGGGTGTATACATTTGCCTTGCAATTTTAATTTCTTCTACAAGTTCTACTGCCCATACTCGATCATCTGCTAGAATATCATTTACTTGCTCTGTTGTTAGATCATAATGTGTATTTCTGCTCAAGGGACGCTTCAACAGACATTTATATCCTGCTGACGCCATATCTAAATAAAATTGCTCTAGATCTTCTTTACGAAAAAGAGTTACAATATATTCTGCCATGTTACACCTCCAGTGCTACGTAGTGTAATGTTACTGTTAAATCTTGTTGGCTTCCGCTTTTGTTAACAACTTTTGCATATACTTGAGCAGCTGGTGTTCCGTCATTGTTCCACCCTATTGTACCAGGTGTAATGTTAATTGTGCTACCGTCTGATGTAATAACTTCAGCAAGTACACCCGAACCTGCTTCAGGATCAGTATTAATATCTCTACCTGCATCATTAGTTCTTGATGCTGTGTCAATATACAATGTTACCCATGCAGCATGGCTAGTCTGTATTTTTAATAATGTAAATGTTTTTGCGCATGGAATTGTAATATCAGCAGCTGACTCATCTCCTAATGCAGTTGCAGTAGCAGCGCCTGTTGTTCTTGCCGAAGCAGTGCTGCCTTCTCCTACAATCTTAATAACACCGTTCATTGAGCTATGGTTAGTACAATAATAATATAATTCATCCGGTGCATCCATTGGTGGTATAAATGTTACAGTACCTGTGCCTCCGTTATTAGTAACACCGTCGTTATATAAAGTACCTGCTGCTGAATTAACAGATTGTATTCTAAATGGGTGAGAGCCTGAAATGTTTTCAAATTTATATCTTTCACCTCTCTTTAAGTATAGTGTAGGATTATTTGTGTTTGATAGAAAATATTTAGAATCAGCATTAAACACATAATTAGGACTCGCACTTCCTGTTAAATCAAATTCATTTTCAACAAATCCAGTTACATCACCAGTTACATCACCAGTTACATCACCGTAATACATTGCTGTTCCTGC
>Ga0208437_1000321_pt1:7500-14406 | contig 14406 bp, 16 predicted proteins | sample ColrivemetaGS705_FD_187602 | JGI IMG/M metagenome (GOLD analysis project Ga0208437, IMG submission 187602) | Estuarine microbial communities from the Columbia River estuary - Flood tide ETM metaG S.705 (SPAdes) (version 2) | ecosystem: Environmental > Aquatic > Marine > Intertidal... | reverse complement strand
CAAAAATAATACTTTTTTAAACTATTACGATATTACTAAACGCTCAATTGTAGAAAAATTAGATCCAAATAAAAAATCATATGGATTTAAAATCAAGTTTTCAAAAATGTTTATAAAAAAAAATGGAAAATTTTACAGTTCTCCAATTCCATTATTTTTAAATAATTTATCAGTAACAAAAGAAAAAGAAAAAATAAATCCCATCAATAGCCTTCAAATTAAGAATACACAATTAAAAATTAAACAATGTTTACCATTGCTATTGAAAAGTTCTGAGTTAGTTGTAAATAAAGTTAAAGAAAAAGTTTCTTTTAATACTAACTTAACTGGTTTAAAATTTTTAAAGTACCCTTTTAGTAAATCAATTGGAATTCATTCAATAACAGAAGATTATTTTGAGCAGGAAGTAAATAGTGTGTATTGTAAAAATGGTGAATTTATTGAAAAAGGTGAAGTAATTGGTTTATTAAATTTTGAAAAAGAGATTACAGGAGATATTGTACAAGGTTTACCGAGAATAGAAGAATTATTAGAAGCAAGAAAAAAGAAACCTACAAATAAACATTTAGCAACAAATCAAAAGAAAAGTCTATTAATACAAAAAACTAGCATTGATTCTAGTTTCGAATTCCAAAAACTAGGAACTACAATAAAAGAAAATGATAAGATTAATCCGCATAATTTATTAAAAATTTACTTTAATTACTATGGAATAAAAAAACAGTTTTTTTCAAGTGAAAAAACATTTTCTAGTTCATACCGTTTGGTAAATAATTATGAAGCAAGTTATCGAGCGTTTAAAAAAATTCAACTATTAATATTAAATGCAGTTCAATCCGTTTATGAATCACAAGGTGTTTCAATTGCAAATAAACATTTAGAAGTGATTATTAAACAAATGACTACGAAAGTTTTAATTACACATGAAGGACATACACCATTATTACCTCGTGAAGTAGTCGATTTGTACCATATTCAATATATTAATGAAATTATTGAAGGTCATAATAAACGCCCAGCATATTATGTTCCATTACTATTAGGAATTACAAAAGCAGCATTAAATAATCCAAGTTTTATTTCAGCAGCAAGCTTCCAAGAAACTACTCGTGTTTTAACTAAAGCTGCTATTGAAGGGCGCGTAGATTGGTTACGTGGTTTAAAAGAAAATATAATTATCGGACATTTAATCCCGTCTGGGACAGGGTATCAAACTTACACAAATTGCTTTAATAAAATTTCCGAAAATAAAACTAAAATTAATCTAGAAAAAATTAAAACAAAAATATAGTCTTATTTCTTTTCAATCTGCTAATGTTATTTTATACTAGAATAAATCAAAGTTATTTAAACAAGGAGTTATAAAATTTTATGGCTGATATTAATTTAGCCCAATTATTAGAAGCTGGTGTTCATTTTGGTCACAAAGCTTATAGATGGAATCCTAAAATGTTTCCCTATATTTACACAGAACGAAATAATATTCATATATTAGATCTAGTTCAAACTGCGCAATTATTAAAACGAGCAAACTCTTATGTAGCAAAAGCAGCCTCAGAGGACAAAACATTTCTATTTATTGGAACCAAGCGTCAAGCAAGTGCCGTAATTGCTCAACAAGCAAATAGTTGTAGTTCATATTATGTAAATCATAGATGGTTAGGGGGAATGTTAACAAATTGGATCACATTAAAAAGTCGAATCGAAAGGTTAAAAACTTTGGAACAACAAGAAGTTGATGGCATTTTTAATTTATTACCAAAAAAAGAAGCATCTTTACGTTTAAAAGAATTAGAAAAATTACGAAAACATTTAAATGGCGTTAAAACAATGACTAAATTGCCAGATGTAGCAATTATTATTGATCAAAAACGTGAAATGACAGCCATTCAAGAATGCCGTAAACTAGGTATTCCTATCATTTCTATTCTAGATACTAATTGTGACCCTGATTTAGTAGATATTCCAATTCCAGGAAACGATGATGCTGTACGATCAATTAAGTTAATTTTAAGTTCATTAACAGATACAATTAATCAAAATAGATCTAATTAAATAAAAACCGTTTTGTTTAAACACTGATTAGTTTGTAGATAAAATAATTTCTTACACCGATTTAGTTTTTAAGAAAGAGAATTAACACAAGTATAAACTCTCTTTCTTAAAAACTAAATTACTACGTTAATGAAACTTTTCCGCCTGCCTCTTCAATTTGTTTTTTCGCATCTTCTGCAGTATCTTTACTTACTGCTTCTTGAACAATTTTAGGTGTTGATTCTACAAGCTCTTTCGCTTCTTTTAAGCCTAATCCAGTTAAAGTTCGAACAACTTTTAACACTGCTATTTTTTTATCAGCTGGAACTTCATCTAACATTACATTAAATTGAGTTTTTTCTTCAACTTCTTCCACAACAGCTGGCGCAGCGGTCATCATAATACCACCACCTACACTTGCCGATGCATCAACTCCAAAAGTCTCTTCAATTGCTGTTACTAATTCTGATGCTTCTAATAAAGTTAACGTTTTTAATTCTTCAACAATTTGATTAATTTTGTCTGACATAAAATTTATTATTTTAAATATGTAATGTATATATATGTAAATTTAATTTTTAGATCTTGATTTAGCTTTTTTGATATATTAATCAAATGCATTCAAATCTAATTGAATAGAGGGGCCCATACTAGTACAAATAAACAAACTTTTAAAATATTTACCTTTTACTCCAGTAGGACGATTTTGTTGTATTGATTGGTATAATGAAATTAAATTCTCCATTAATTGATTTTTTGAGAAATTAGCTTTCCCAAAACTTACATGAACAACCCCTGTTTTATCTGCTTTATATTCAAATTTTCCTTTTTTGAATTCAGATAATGTTTCTGTTAAATTTGTACTCACAGTTCCTGCTTTTGGTGAAGGCATTAATCCTTTTGGACCCAAAACTCGACCAAGTTTTGCTAATTTTGGCATCATGTCTGGTGTTGCAATTAATAAATCAAAATTAATGTTACCTTGACTTATATCATCAATTAATTCTTGGCTACCAACAATATCAGCTCCGCCTTCTTTTGCTTCAGTAAAATTTGTTTCATTTGTTAAAACAGCAATGCGCGCTGATTTTCCTACCCCATGCGGTAATGTCACTGTTGTACGTAATTGTTGATCTGCATATTTTGGATCAATATTCAAATTAGCATGTAATTCAACAGATTCAATAAATTTAGCGGTAGCAGTGTCTTGAAGTAAATTGATTGCTTCCTCTAAACTTGAATGAACAACATTTTTAATTTTTTTAAGGTTTTCGTTTTGACGTCGGGATAATTTTCGCATATAATTTCTTTTTTAAAAACGTATAAACTTAAATATTAATCTATAATTGTAATACCCATATTTCGGGCAGTTCCTTCAACAATTCTTATTGCACTACTTATTTTAGTAGTATTCAAATCTGGTAATTTAATATTCGCGATTTCTTCTAATTGTGCTTTTGTTACTGATCCAACATTTACGCGATTTGGAGTTGACGAACCTTTTTTAACTTTTGCAGCATTAGCTAATAAAACAGAAGCTGGTGGTGTCTTAAGAACAAAACTATAACTTCTGTCCTCATAAACTGAAATTTCTACTGGAATAATAAGTCCAACTTTTTCAGCAGTTCGAGCATTATATTCTTTACAAAAGGCTGCAATGTTCACACCATGTTGACCTAAAGCTGGACCTACAGGAGGAGCAGGTGTAGCTTTTCCAGCAGGCAATGCTAATTTAATCAATGCAGTTATTTTTTTTGGCATATAATTTTATTTTTATTTCTTGATAGAATAGAGATATATAATTTTAACTTTAATTAACCGAAAAAAATTTTAACAATTTCGTTAAAAGTATTAACTTTTAACGAAATTGTTAAAATTTTACAAAATCAATTAGTTACGGAAATTTTGAATACTTAAAATTCTATTTTGTAATATACACCTCTTCTTTTTTAAGAGAACCGCGCCCTGAAGGACTTGAACCCTCGACATCTAATTTTGGAGACTAGCGTTCTACCAACTGAACTAAGGACGCACACTACAATACTAATAAATATATGTTTAAAAGACAAGGTTTGTTATTTTACCTTAAGACAAAATCCAAAATTTAATGATTATGAAAAAGTTTAACAGTAAAATACAGTTTTCAATTGCAGATACACCTTTGCCACACAATTTTCTAGCAGAAAAAATTATTTTAAGTTGTTTGTTAATTAATTATGAAGCAATTGAAATTACAATAAAAACTGTTCGCGTTGAAACTTTTTACTTTATAAATCATCAAGAAATTTATAAAGCTATTGTCGAGATGTATAAAAAAAAGCTTTCCATAAATGTATTTTCAGTCAATGATTTTTTAAAAGAAACCGGTTGTTTATATAAAATTGGAGGCACAAAAGTTTTATTGGAACTTCTTAATCAAATTCCAAATTTAGTTTATTTAGAAGAATATATTCAATTAATTCAGGATAAATTTTTACGACGTTCATTAATTAATTTAGGCTATGAAGTTATTAATTCAGCTTATATTACAAATATTCCATTAGAAAAAATTTTAAACGAGTTTGAAAAAAAATCTTTTTCATTAACAAATGAATTGATAGATGAAAAAAAACTAACTACTCCAGAATTGTTTTCAAATGTTTTCTTAGAATTAAAAGAAAAAGCTTTAAAACCAGAATTACCTGGCTTAGCATCTGGTTTTTATGATTTGGATTCCTTAACACAAGGTTTTCAAAAATCTGATTTAATTATACTTGCGGGGCGACCTTCTATGGGAAAAACGGCTTTTGTTTTAAATGTAGCAGAAAATATAATTAAAAAATATAAAGTACCAGTATTATTTTTTAGCCTTGAAATGTCAAAAGAGCAATTAATATATCGTTTGCTATCAAATGAAACAGGTATAAGCCAAACACGGTTAAAAATTGGAAATTTATATAAAGAAGATTGGCATGAATTAAAAGAGACTATTCAAAAGTATTCTCGCCTACCATTTTTTATTGATGATCAACCAAATTTAACAACTCAAGATATTCGTTCCAAAATCAAACAAATATTATTTGAACAAAATAATATTGGATTAATTATTATTGATTATTTGCAATTATTAGTAAATTCAAAATTAAAATCTGAAAATCGAGTTCAAGAACTTTCTCAAATTACTCGAGCCCTTAAAAATCTTGCTAAAGAATTTCAAATCCCAGTTATTGCATTGTCTCAGTTAAGTCGAAATGTAGAAAATCGAATTAATAAACGGCCTGTTTTATCTGATCTACGTGAAAGTGGATCTATTGAACAGGATGCAGATTTAGTATTAATGCTATATAGAGAAAATTATTACAATTCCATGGTTGAAAAGAATGAAAAGATCACTACTGCGGAATTAATAATTGCAAAACATCGAAATGGACCTTTAGGAATAGTAGAGTTAGCATTCCAAAATGATCCTACTAAGTTTTTTAATACTTTTCCCAATTCCTAATAAATGCCCAGATCCAGATTCGAACTGGAGACACGAGGATCTTCAATCCACTGCTCTACCAACTGAGCTATCCGGGCTTATTAAATATTATACTACATTCTACTTAAAATAACAATATTAATATTGTTATTTTAAGTAGAATGTAGTATAATATTTCTTGGATATAGTAATTAATATAATTTGCTTAAAAAAAGTCTAAATGTGTCAGGATTGTAAAATAGCAGCATAAGATTTTAAAAGTATATTAGTATTTTAACTATATCTATTTTCAACAATTTATAAGAATAAATTTTTTTATATCTAATTATTAGGCTGTAAATCTTTTTATAAGTAATATATAAAATTTAAAATTTAGAAATAAAATAATAAATTTTAATAATATGCCTAAAATTAACGGTTTAATTTATTGTTAATTTAATAATAGAGTGGGAATTTTAATTAAGAAATGAAAAATTGTAATAATCTCATAATTTGGTAAATACTTCGCTGATTTATTGTATAAATTGGTATATTTCGTTTATGAGCTAAATTTTTTAGTCGAAAATTTTGTCTTAGATGTTTTTTTAACCCTATTATAAGATTTGCTTGTTTAATTTGAGTGGTAATAATTATTTTATCACCAAGTTTTGTTAAAATTTCTCGTATCAAATTTTTTGATAAAGAATAGGGGTAAATAATAAGAGTTGTATTTTTTAAAGCTACTGAACCAAGACTGTTTTCCTTATCCATTTCAAACCAATTTTTATGAATTGAAAGCATTTCTTGATTTAAAAAGCGAGAGTTTTTTATTAAAAAATCTTTTTGTAATTTTTTATAATTAATCAGTAATTTCTCATTTTTTTTTTTAGTACGAATTTGCGAAATATTAAAATTCCCACGTAATATTAAATCAACTGAACTTTCAACATTCTCATGAATTGTCCAAGAATGAACATTATTCACTTCAATTGCAAGCTGAAAGGCAGGGTATGATTTTCTTTCTAAAATACTTTTTTGCGTCCCTCTTCGTTTTGCTTCTTCATCACTTATTGTTACACATTGAATCCCACCTATTAAATCAGATAGAGCTGGATTCTTAATTAAGTTTTCTAAACAATTACCATGAGTTGTACCTACTAATTGAACACCTTTTTCTCCAATAGTTCTTGCTGCTAAAGCTTCAAGTTCTGTTCCAATTTCATCAATAACAATTACTTGAGGCATATGATTTTCAATAGCCTCTATCATTATTTTATGTTGAAGTTCAGTTTTTGGAACTTGCATTCGTCGAGCTCGACCTATACCACTATGAGGTACATCACTATCTCCTGCAATTTCATTGGATGTGTCTATAACAATAACCCGTTTTTCCATTTCATTCGAGAGTACTCGTGCAATTTCTCTAATAATTG
>Ga0208437_1000321_pt1:0-2500 | contig 14406 bp, 16 predicted proteins | sample ColrivemetaGS705_FD_187602 | JGI IMG/M metagenome (GOLD analysis project Ga0208437, IMG submission 187602) | Estuarine microbial communities from the Columbia River estuary - Flood tide ETM metaG S.705 (SPAdes) (version 2) | ecosystem: Environmental > Aquatic > Marine > Intertidal zone >... | reverse complement strand
TAAAATTAAAATTTCCCCGTACGGGAAACATCTTGCGAAAGTTTTCACTGTGAGTATTTCTATAATACTATTTGGACCAGTAATAACTAATGCAGAAGATGAGAAAAAGGCCACATTGACGGCTATAAAGCTGAAAGAACACTTGGCCAAACTTAGGAAAGCTAAAGTGATGACAAGTGCAATAACTGCAGTTTACCTTAAAGCTAGTATGGGACATGAAAAAAATAAAGGCAGCTACTTTATAAGTATTCTTATTCTCCTTTGCGGTATGTTAAATATGTTATGCTATTAAACCAGAGGGCGAGTAGTAAAAAGTAGAATGTTATAGTTTTGTAGCCCCAATAGTTATTATTAAGTATACGATATTTAACTATACAGATGGTACCGTTGGTTCGAATCTAGGGAAAGTCTGGGTGTATATTGTATATCACCCATTGGGCTTATCACATACAAATAATTACATAAATTTAATAATATTTACTTATGACTTATTCACAATTCTTTAAAGAAATAGTTAAATATTCATTGCTTGGTATTATACTATGTTCTCTATCCCGTTAAAATAGTTGCACAAGTGACATCTCGTCAAGTTACTAAGAAGATTGCTAAAGCAGTAATTGAAAACGAAGTCCCTTTTTCAAATGTTGTTGACTATTTACCACCTACTTTGAGGGACTATTTTGTACATGCCATGCAAGAAAACCATACCCATACTTTAACTGCGATCTTTCATACTAACATTTGTGTATTTAGGAAGTGTATTCAATATAAAAACAAGGGTTTGTTATTTTCTTGCTTCGCAACATCGATAACATACGTATTACAATTTTGTGGAAAAAAATACAAGCAATTATTAGTGATAAATCAATTATTAATAATTTTTCTTGACAAATTGTTTATTGAAGGGCCTGTAGAGTGATTGATAATTTTGAACTCTCAAATAATTAATATAATAAAATTAGAAAGAAAGCTATCAGAAACAAAGATAATAAAAATCTAATAAATTAAATTTTTATTAGATTTTTATTATCTTTTTATTAGATTGTTACAAATCCTGTTTTTGTAGAAGCGATTGCTTCTTTTAATGATGTTTCTGCTTCTTGAGTAAATTGGTTTGTTGAACCAACAACATCAATATATGATTTTTGTGAATCTAAAGTTTTTAATAAACTTGCAGAGAATTTTTTCACATCAGAAACTTCTAAATCATCTAAGAAACCATTAATACCTGCATAAATTAAAGCAACTTGCTGAGCAACTGATAATGGTGAATTTTGTGGTTGTTTTAAAATTTCACGTAAACGTGTACCACGAGCTAATTGTTTTTGAGTTGCCTCATCTAAATCAGAAGCAAATTGAGAAAAGGCTTCTAACTCAGCAAATTGAGCTAATTCTAATTTTAATTTACCAGCAACTTGTTTCATTGCTTTTGTTTGTGCAGCTGACCCTACTCGTGATACAGAAATACCAACATTAATTGCTGGGCGAATACCTGAGTTAAATAAATCATTCGATAAGAAGATTTGTCCATCTGTAATTGAAATTACATTAGTTGGGATATATGCCGAAACATCACTTGCTTGTGTTTCAATAATCGGTAAAGCAGTCATACTACCACCACCTAATGCATCACTAAGTTTTGCAGCACGCTCTAATAAACGTGAATGTAAATAGAATACATCACCAGGGTAAGCTTCACGTCCAGGAGGACGACGAAGTAATAATGACATTTGACGATATGCCATTGCTTGTTTTGTTAAATCATCATAAATGATTAAAGTTGCTTTTCCATTGTACATGAAGTATTCAGCAAGAGCTGCACCTGAATATGGTGCAATATACTGGATAGTTGCTGGATCATTTGCACTAGCAGCAACAATAATTGTATATGCCATTGCTTCTTTTTCATCAAGTACATTTACTACTTGAGCAATTGTTGATGCTTTTTGACCGATACCAACATACACACAAACAACGTCTTCAGTTTTTTGATTAATAATAGTATCAACTGCAATTGATGTTTTTCCAGTTTGACGATCACCAATAATTAATTCACGTTGGCCTCGGCCAATTGGAATCATTGCGTCAATTGAAGTAATACCAGTTTGTAAAGGCTCACATACAGATTTACGGCTAATAATACCCGGTGCCATTGATTCAACTAAACGGCTTTCTGTTGATGGGATGTCTCCTTTACCATCAATTGGAACACCTAATGGGTTTACTACTCGACCTAAGAATGCATCTCCTACTGGAATTTGAGCAATTTGACCAGTAGTTTTAACAGTACCACCTTCTAAAATTTGACGACCATTACCCATTAAAACGACACCAACATTATCGTTCTCTAAGTTAAGAGCAATACCAATTGTCTTATCTTCAAATTCTAAAAGTTCTCCACTCATTACTTGATCAAGCCCATAAACACGAGCGATACCATCACCAACTTGTAAAACAGTACCAATATTATCTACTTTAACATCTTGATCATATTGTTCAA